>Ga0172367_10004660_pt1 | contig 16951 bp, 13 predicted proteins | sample Lak10m_FD_114542 | JGI IMG/M metagenome (GOLD analysis project Ga0172367, IMG submission 114542) | Freshwater microbial communities from Kabuno Bay, South-Kivu, Congo - kab_022012_10m | ecosystem: Environmental > Aquatic > Freshwater > Lake | place: Democratic Republic of the Congo: South-Kivu...
ACTCCGGGGATAACAGGCTGATCTCCCCCAAGAGTTCACATCGACGGGGAGGTTTGGCACCTCGATGTCGGCTCATCGCATCCTGGGGCTGAAGTAGGTCCCAAGGGTTTGGCTGTTCGCCAAGTAAAGCGGTACGCGAGCTGGGTTTAAAACGTCGTGAGACAGTTTGGTCCCTATCTACCGTGGGCGCAGGATATTTGAGAAGAGCTGTCCTTAGTACGAGAGGACCGGGATGGACGTACCGCTAGTGTTCCAGTTGTGTCGCCAGATGCAGTCGCTGGGTAGCCACGTACGGAAAGGATAACCGCTGAAAGCATCTAAGCGGGAAGCCTCCTTCAAGATTAGATATCCCTGGGTGTAACAACCCCTGAAGGCCCGTTGTAGACCACAACGTTGATAGGCTGGGTGTGTAAGTGCAGTAATGCATTTAGCTGACCAGTACTAATCGGCCGTGAGGCTTGACCATAAAAATGAAATACGGCCCGGGGAAGGGCAACCTTCCCCAGGTCGATATAAATCGCACATTTACACAAATCATACAAAACCAAACTATCCATCCAAAGCAATTGCCAAGAAAAATCTGTTCTTGGTTCATAGTTCACAGTTCCGGGTCTAAACCTCGAACAAAGAACCACGAACCACGAACCAACAATTTCTCGGTGGCTATGCCGAGGGGGTCACACCCGTTCCCATCCCGAACACGGAAGTTAAGCCCCTCAGGGCCGATGGTACTGCACGGGTAGCTGTGTGGGAGAGTAGGTCGCCGCCGGGAATAAATTAAAGAGCCCCGCATATCATCAGATGTGCGGGGCTCTTCTGCGTTTAATCGTAACACCATGGAAATCAGCTCTCTCCACTGTTTTTTTGATATTCATAAAAACCCCGCAACCAAAATGGATGCGGTGTTCTTGCGTTCACTGGGACACCGGTACCGGTCTAATCGAAAATGTTGTAAAATCCTTGCCAAATCTCGTCAATAGCACTATTTTATGCTCAATTACTGCACATTTATTCCCAATCCCTTGCGCTACTCTTTTCTTTCAGGAGTAAAATGTCTTCGCATAATCATTTTCTGCAATTTAAAAAAAACTTTTTTATACGCATTTGCTTGGCTATAGTAGTTATTTTCATGTCTCATCTGTTTTTTGATCTTGTACTCCCCGAAGACTATCCCTGGTTATCAAAATTATCGTTGGAATTCATAGAATCTTTGGTCGCGTCGATCATTGCGGTGCCCTGTTTATGGTGGTTTGTATTTAAACCGACACTTTTTACGCCGCAAATAACGGAAGCAAATCAAAAACTTGAAAATAGTGAAGCACGCTTCCGAAACCTTGCAACTTTTTCTCCGGTCGGTATTTTTGAAAACGATGCACAAGGAAATTATATATTTGTGAATCAGAAGTGGACCGAGATAATGGGACTTACGAGCGATCAGGTACTCGGACAGGGATGGCTATCTGTTCTTCATTCGGAAGACAAGCAAAAAGTTGAAGAAGAATGGGTCAGGGCAGTAGCTGCCGGGTGGGAATTCAGACTTGAATATCGCGTGAGTTTTAATAGTACCACTGATAAATGGGTGTCTGTTAGCGCAACGCCTCTCAAAGCGCATAATGGAAATATAAACAGCATTATGGGAATAGTTACTGATGTTACGGAAAGGCATTTTGCTGAAACAGCTCTTCGTGAGAGTGAAGATCGTTTTCGCACGTTGTTTGAATATTCTGAGGATGCAATTCTACTGCTTGCTCCAGGAACCTGTACCGTTATCGATGTAAATAGCACAGCCGAGCGGCTGTACGGTTATTCTAAAACGGAAATGATTGGATATGATTTCAATCTTTTTAAGCAACTCCCCGAGTGTAGCGATTGTTTGCTTTCCATGTGCCAGCTTACCGGTTCGGATATTCTCAACATCGAACATGCCGTGCAGTTTAAAAAAGACGGTACTGAAATCCATGTTTCGATAAGGGCCAAGGTGCTTACGCTGCAGGGTGAAAATGCAATCTCCTGCACTATGCGCGATATCAGCCAGAGATTACGTTTGGAGGAAGAGGCGAGGATCATGCAGGCCAGAATGATACACTCCAATAAAATGACATCTTTGGGCCTGCTTGTAGCCGGTATTGCGCACGAAATTAATAACCCAAATAATTACATTATGGTCAATGCACAGATGCTCTATAAAGTATGGCAGGATCTTGCTCCGATGCTTAAAGAAGAAGAAATGAAAAACGGCGAGTTCATTTTGGGTGGTTTACCTTATTCGCAGCTAGAAGAGGCACTTCCCGGGATGATTACAGCTATCAATGAGGGATCGCGTAGAATTAAAAATATAATTAGTGCCCTCAAGGTTCACTCGCGTAACGGTAAGTCTGTAATGAGCTCGCTTGAATTAAACAGAGTCGTCAATGCCGCGATGTTGCTTCTGAGGCACCATGTAAAAAAATATTCCGGCAATTTTGTTATTGAACTTGAAGATGGAATACCATGTATATGGGGAAATTCGCAGCAGCTGGAACAGGTTATAATTAATCTGGTCATGAATGCACTTCAATCACTCACAGACAAAGTGCAGCGTATATCACTGAAAACGACATTGTCACTTGATAAATCCTCCGTTCTACTCACTGTTGCTGATGAAGGATGCGGAATTCCTGATGCAGTAAAGAGCAGGATAATGGACCCGTTCTTCACCATAAAGATTGATTCAGGAGGTACTGGTCTCGGTCTTTCCATCACTCGTTCTATAGTTTTATTACATCAGGGTACCATTGATTTTTCCAGTCAAGCAGGAGAAGGTACGGTTGTGACAGTTTCATTACCTGTCGCAGATGTTAACAAAGAAGGAGATTGTCGTAATGAATGATATGCCGATCCTACTGATAGATGACGAACCGATGTTGCTTAAGGCTTCTAAGCTTCTGCTGACGAGCAGGGGGTATTCTAATGTATTTACCATCAACGACAGCACCAAAGTTATGAGTTACCTTGAAGGAAATAAAGCCGCAGTCGTTGTACTGGATCTGTTTATGCCGAATTTGAGTGGCCTAGATTTACTACCGCAGCTTGTCAGCGAGTATCCGGAGATGGCGGTGATAGTTATGACGGCTACAGATGAGACTGATACTGCAGTCGAATGCATGAAGAAAGGTGCGTTTTATTTTCTTGTTAAGCCGGTTGAACCAGAGAGGCTTATTGCTACAATTCGCAGAGCGCTAGAACAGAGCATGATGAGCTATGAGCTCAGTACTCTTCGGGATCAGTTTTTTGACGATAAAATCCTCAACCCTGAAGCATTTACTTCCATTGTTACGAACAGCAGTAAGATGCATACCCTCTTTAAATATATGGGGGTCATAGCGCCTTCTCGGCAACCGGTGCTGATTTGTGGTGAGACAGGCGTCGGTAAAGAGTTGTTTGCCAAGGCGCTGCATAATTTGAGCGGCTTCAAGGGTAACTTTGTCGCGGTAAACGTCGCCGGTCTTGATGACACCGTGTTTGCTGATACCCTGTTCGGACACCGGAAAGGTGCTTTTACGGGAGCAGAGCAGGCACGAGAAGGTCTGATTGCAAAAGCCTCTTCCGGAACTCTTTTCCTTGACGAGATCGGTGATCTTAATGACCAGTCACAGATCAAGCTGTTGAGACTATTGCAGGAAAGGGAGTTCTATGCCGTAGGTTCAGATAATCCCAGTACCACCAATGCGCGAGTTCTTTTGGCGACAAATCACGATTTACAGAAACTGGTAGCCGATGGACGATTTCGTAAGGATCTCTATTATCGGCTCTACGCCCATCGTCTTCTGATTCCACCGCTGCGTGAGCGAGCTGATGATCTTTCGCTGTTGCTTGAGCATTTTCTTGATGTGGCAGCACGTGAATTTGACAGGAAAAAACCGACCGCACCTCCCGAACTGGTTACTCTTCTGGAAAACTATAAGTTTCCCGGTAATGTTCGTGAACTTGAGGCTCTGGTTTATGACGCCGTGGCGCGCCATGATTCAGGTATACTATCGATGGAAAGTTTTATCATTGCCATTGGCGCATCAAGAACACTTCATGCTCATTCGTCGGAACAGGCGCAGAGCGGTGAAAGCCGACTGGATTCTCTCTTCGGCCACTTTCCCACTTTAGCCGAAGTCGAGGAATATATGATCTCCGAAGCGCTGCAGCGCTCAAAGGGGAATCAGGGAATCGCAGCAAACCTTCTGGGAATATCTCGTCAAACCCTCAATAAACGCCTACGTAGCGATCAAGGCGAATAATTCCTCCACTGAGGCCCCGAAGTTTAAAAATCTTTAGGGCTTTTTTCTTCCGTAAACCTCCATTACGTAAAACAGACCCCTGTCGCAAACCGCGACAAGGGGTCGTGTAATGCGACAAAGCGGATCAAAATAGTCCTTTTTGTCGCAACTGACCTACGTAATATCAGTATGTTGTAAAAAGATAAATTGGTATAGAACCTGCTAAGTAACAAACAATAAATTTAGTGAGATGCTAAAGAGTCAAGAGCTCACATTAACACTTGGTTAGCTAGTACTACCAAAGAAAGGAGAAATGAGATGAGAATTTTAGCTACTATCGCCGTAACAGTTCTGACAATGACAATGCTGTCTTCAGGAGCGGTTTCAGCTGCAGTAACCCCGGCATCCGACCAGACAGTTGCACCGACAACTATTCAGGAGCGTAAGGATCAGCGCACGCTGGCCAGTCGCAACGCCGCTGCAAAGAAACTGAAAGCCGAACTTGACAAAAAAAATGCAGCTCTGAGCATTCAAGCCAAATAGTTTCGAATAAACGTAACCATTAACCTGTACTGATTCTATGTATTTATTTGATGTACACTAGATAAGGAGATAGACCATGAAAAACAAACCGCACATCTTACGATTCGCATTGGCAACAATGCTCTCCTGCCTCTGGAGCGTAGCGGCATTCGCTGCTCCGACAGAAATTACGGTTCCCGGCATCAGCGTACCGGTGTTGGATGGCGCGACACAACCCAGCAACGGTTTGTGGGACAATGTTATCCCCAACGCGCTGGACAATTATTACACCTACGTACCTTACACCACTGCCGATGCCGTTGCGCTCGGTTTTCCGGCCACTTGCGGCAACGTGGCCAAGGGTGATGCTGGTAGTACAGAAGACTGCTATACCATCACCGTACAAAGTTTTCGGCAAGCGCTTTCCCTCTCCGGGATTTTTGGTGGCGGCCCCGGCCTTGTCGACAAATCCGGGAAGCCACTGACTACCAGAGCCTTTGGTTACGGTTCCGGCGGTTCCGGCTGGGTTCTTCCGTACTATGATACTACCAAAACCGGTGTTGTTGACAAAACCCCGGTTACCGGAAATGCTCCGGCTGGACCTTTGGCAGGCGGCATCTGGCACTTCCCGGCACCAACCATCAAAGGAGCCTTTGGACGTCCGATCCGTGTACAGTGGTTGAACGAACTGCCCAACGTAGCACCGGTCGGTCTTGACCCATCGGTAGACTGCGGTCCCAATGCACCGAACTGCTTCCCGTATAATCGCATCAGCACCCATGTTCATGGTGCGCATGTCGGCCCTGAAAGCGACGGTCTGGCCAGTGCCTGGTTTACTCCCAATTTTGCCACTGTCGGTGAGGACTTCGTCTCCACCCGTCAGTTCGGTCCCGAAGGTACCTACTTCTACCCCATGGATCAGGAAGCCAGCACCATCTGGTATCATGACCACGCTATGGGTACCACTCACAACAACACCAACATGGGTATGGCCGGATTCTGGCCGATTACCGATGCCAACGAAAAGGCTCTCGTAGCCGCAAACATCCTGCCGACCGGAGCCTACGAACTCGGTTTCGCACTGCAGGATCGTCATTTTGATGCAGCAACTGGCGATATGGTTATGCCGGACTACCCGATTTATGATCGCACAGCTAACGGCTGCACCATGGATATCAACGGTCTCCCCGACCCGGCAACCTGCCCGTTGGTTCCTTTTATGATGAGCGCTGATGGAACACATCTTGTCCCTTATAATGATCCTACCGGTGCAACTCCAAAACTTGGCGGCACCAGCGCCACGCTTGAATACTTCGGCAATATCCCGGTCGTTAACGGCGTTGTCTACGGTAATTATTCCGTTGAACCGCGTGTCTACCGCATGCGCTTCATTGGCGGCACTGATTCCCGTACCTGGGTTATGAAACTGACCTACACCACGACTGATGCTGTCACCGGCTTGTCTGTACAGAATGTCATACCATTCTGGCAGATCGGCACCGAGCAGGGTCTGCTGAACAATCCCGTAAATCGCCCTGAAATCGATCTTATGCCGGGCGAGCGCGTTGACGTACTGGTTGACTTCACCGGCGTTCCTGCCGGTACGAAAGTGATGATGCAGAACCTTGGCGGCGATGGCCCATGGCCAGGTTACTTTGATTATCTTGCTGGAGCAGTTGTACCATCAGTTGACATTCCTCAGATCATGGCGTTTAACGTTGTCGCACTGACTGCTCCGGACACAACTGTTACCCCGTCGGCAGCCACCAACCTGCGTCCGCTTACTACCCCGGTTCCACCGAAAGGATCTAAGCCCGCAATCAGCAACACCCGTGTTGTCTCTCTCATGGAGATCACCGACGGATTCGGTCGTACAATGCCGACTATCGATGCCCGCGGTTTTAAACCGGTCGGTATTCCGGTTACTGAAATCGTAAAGTTGAACGACATTGAACAGTGGGATATCGTCAACACCACCGTTGATGCCCATCCGATGCACCTTCATCAGGTGGCCTTCAAGGTCATCGACCGCCAGCTGATTGATCCACTCGGCTTCGTCGCGCCAACTGACGACATACTTAACCAGGTCTTTGCTCCGGCTAAATATACTGTTGCTGCCGGCAGTGCACCAATCCTCCCAGATGCATGGGATGACGGCTGGAAAGACACTGTTGCTTCTCCCCCCGGTTATGTTACCCGCGTATATGCCAAATTCGACCTCGTTGGTGAATACGTATGGCACTGCCATATCCTCAGCCATGAAGAGCATGACATGATGCGAAACTTCATCGTTGCTGATGCCGCAAATGCTGCTCCTGCTCCGGCAAAAATTACTGTTCCGGCATCAAGCACAACAGGGACATACACAATTAACTGGATAGGAACAGCCATCGCCGGTGTTACCTACGAACTGCAGGAAGCCACAGACAGCGCATTTGCTTCCGCAACGACTGTCCAGAACACTTCTGCACCAACTTTTACTGCTACAAAAACTTCAGGTAACAACTACTACTACCGCGTACGTGCTCTTCCTCCGGCAGCTTCAGGCTTCACTGCCGGTGTCTGGAGAACTGCAGCTAATCCCGTTAGCGTATTGCTTGCACCTGCTGCACCGACAACACTGACAGCAACAATTGCATCTCCGTCGTCTGTCAGTCTTACATGGGTTGATACAACCAACAATGAAACCGGCTTCACGGTTCAGCGTGCTACTGATGCTGTATTTACAACACCGGTATCATTTTCCACCGCAGCAAACGTCGCAAGCTTCACAGACAGCACCGTTGCTCCTGGAGCCACGTATTTCTATCGCGTAGCAACAAACGCCGCAGGCACTTCTGCTTTCAGTAACACCGCTACCATTGCGGTACCGGCAACGCTGACAATTACAACCGCTTCTCTTCCCGCAGCAACCGTTGCTACTGCCTACTCCACCACTGTTGCTTCTGCTGGCGGCGTAGCACCATACGGATGGACTGTCACCGGTCTACCGGCCAGCCTTACCTTTGATGCTGCTCTTTTAACCATCAGTGGTACTCCCGCGCTGACAGATGTTCCCGTCTCTGCCGCATCTGCGACATTCCCGGTAACTATTTCAGTTCAGGACAGCTTAAATCCGACAGCGGTTACTTCAACGCTTAGCCTGGTGATCAATCAGATTCTTCCTGCTGCACCAAGTGCCTTGACAGCGACTGCTGCAACTACCAGCTCAGTCAATCTGGCCTGGACGGATAACTCCAGCAACGAATCCGGCTTCATCGTAACGCGTACACCTGCATTTGCAACTGCCGTTACCGTTCCTGCCAATGCAACAACATACACTGACACAACTGCAGTTGCAGGCACCGCCTACAGCTACAACGTTGCTGCAACAAACGGTCTTGGTTCATCAACCGCCAGCACCGCTTCAGTTGCTGTACCGGCAGTTCTGGCTATCACCACGGCAACTCTTCCCGCAGCAACAGTAAATGCTGCCTACACCACCACCGTTGCTTCTGCTGGCGGAGTAGGACCATACACCTGGACCGCCTCCGGTCTTCCGGCGGGCCTTACTTTTGATGCTGCTCTTTTAACCATCAGTGGTACTCCCGTTCTGACAGATGTTCCGGTGACTGCTGCTTCAGCAACGTTCAACGTTAACTTCACCGTTACGGACACATTCACACCTGCTGCGGCGGTGTCAAAAACGATCAGTCTGTTAGTCAACCAGATTCTTCCTGCCGCACCAAGTGCCTTAACGGCAACTACTGCAACCGCCAGCTCAGTCAAGCTGTCCTGGACGGATAATTCCAGCAACGAAGCCGGCTTCACTGTAACGCGTACACCCGCATTTGCAACTGCCGTAACCGTTGCTGCCAATGCAACAACATACACCGACACCACTGCAGCAGCAGGCACCGCCTACAGTTACAGCGTAGTTGCAACAAACGGACTCGGTTCTTCGGCCGCATCCAACACTGCGATTGCTGCTGTGCCTGCAGTTCTGGCGATTACAACGGCTACTCTTCCTGCCGGAGCAGTAAATGCTGCCTACACTGCGACCTTTGCCGCTACTGGCGGAGCTGCACCATTGACCTGGAGCGCCATCGGTCTTCCGGCCGGACTGACCATGAGTACAGCCGGTGTCATCAGTGGAACTCCAACACCGGCTAATGTGCCGACTGCTTTGTCCGCAACATTCCCGGTAACCATTACGGCTAATGACAGCTTGGCTACAGCTCAGACGGCTTCAGTTACGTTCAACCTGGTAATCAATCAGGTACTGCCTGCCGCTCCGACTCTGTTGACTGCAAAGGCAACCGGCATGACCTCAATCGCTCTGAATTGGGTTGATAATGCCAACAACGAAACAGGCTTCAGCTTGCAGCGTGCCACAAACGCTACCTTCACCAAAGGTCTTATAACCGTTGCTCTGCCGGCTAATACCATCACGTACGCCGACATCACCGCTGTAGCCGGTACGACTTACTACTACCGGATAGCCAGCAGTAACATTGTTGGTTTATCAACATACGCACTCTCTACACTGGTTACGACTCCTAAAGTGGCTCTGTTGATTGCACCGATAACCTTGCCAATCGGAACTGTTAACGTAGCGTATACTGCCACAATCAAAGCATCCGGTGGCGTTAAGCCTTATGTCTGGACTGCCACTGGTCTGCCGGCAGGGCTGACGATGGCTCCGGCTACCGGCGTAATCAGCGGGATTCCGGTACCAACATTACTGCCGACAGCACTTTCCCAGATCTTCCCGATAACCGTTACCGTCACTGATGGTACCGGCGCTGCTGGAGTACTTGCCCTGAACCTGACGATAAAACAGGGAAAACCTGCCGTACCAACGCTGTTGACCGCAGTTGCAGCATCAGCAACTCAGGTTAACCTTTCCTGGACCGGTTCCAGCAACGCAACCGGGTACACGGTACAGCGTACAAGCACTGCCGTCGCTGTAGGCGGAAAGAAAGCTAAAGCTACAACCGTAACTTTTGTAGTCCCTGCCGGCGCTGTTACCTACAGCGATATCACAGCAGTGACTAAGACCACCTACAGTTACAAGGTTAATGCCACGAACATCGTAGGAGCCTCCGCATTTACAGCGGCGGTAACAGTAACAACACCGTAGTATCAGTTCAGATGCACTATCTGAATTGATAGGCAACGCCCAAGTCCCCCTGGCGAATTATCGTCAGGGGGACTTGATTTATCTGCAAAGGTACAGTAAAAACATACAGCGATACGCAGTAACGTCACCTACAGGAGATACTATCATCATGAAGAAAACCGTCATTACTCTCTCCCTGCTTGCTCTTGCAGCCAGTCCGCTTCACGCCGCCGAAAAATTGTCACCCGAAGAGTTGAAAACATTGTATACAGTGGGTGTCAACGTGGCCCGTTCGCTGGCGGTGTTCAACCTGACTCCTGCTGAATTGGAGGTGGTCATAAAGGGGTTAACTGAAACAAAAGCAGGTTTAAAGCCTACTTTTGACCTTACGGTTTATAATCAGAAGGTCCAGGACTTTGCCAAAGCGCGCCGCAAGGCCACTGGTGAAAAGCAGGCTGTAGCCGGTAAGGAGTATCTGGAAAAAGCTGCCCGGGAAAAGAATGCATCCAAGTCACCATCAGGTATGGTCTATATCCCGCTTATTGAGGGTAAGGGGAATACACCCACAGCGACGGACACCGTCAAAGTCAATTACCGTGGTACGTTGATTGATGGGGTCACTGAATTTGACAGCTCCTATAAACGTGGAAAAACATCGGAGTTCAAACTGAATACGGTTATTAAATGCTGGACTGAAGGGGTACAGAAGATGAAGCCGGGTGGTAAAGCCCGACTGGTCTGCCCACCCGAACTGGCATATGGCGATAATGGTGCCGGTGAGTTGATTCTGCCGGGCGCGACGCTCAATTTTGAAATAGAGCTGGCTGAGGTCAAGCCCGCAACGGCAACAAAAGCTGCAGCACCCCCGGTTTCATCAAAACCGGCAAAGGCGGGAGAAAAGTAGGACCGTCTTCTCAAAAACGCACTCAAACGTTTGTTCTCAAACAGACGTACGGAATAAACCAAAAAAGAGCCCCCCAACCAGTTAAACTGGTGCGGGGCTCTTTTTGCGCGGAATTAAATTCCTGACGGTGAGTGAGAGCGGTCAATTCTACTCCCCGATCATTCTCGCAAAGAAATCCTCCGCCAGATCGATAGGCGCTCCCGCATCTGCGTCGGGTTCGCTACTGCCAGCATTCAGCAGATGTGCCGGTATCTCGGCCAAAAATCGGCTCGGCTTGCGTCCTTCCTGGGTGCCATATTTACGGCGGGTCAGACAACGTGAGATCGTCAAAAACTTTCGGGCGCGGGTAATGCCGACGTAACAGAGACGCCGTTCTTCAGCAACGGTCGGATCCTCTTCGATCGAGCGCTTGTGCGGCAGCAATTCTTCCTCCATCCCGACCAGCCAGACATGACTGAACTCCAGCCCCTTACTGGAATGCAATGACATCAGCGTGACGGCGTTGATGCCATGTTCCTTGTCATCTTCGGCCGGTTTGTCCTCGTCCATCAGGGAAATCCGTTCCAGAAAGACAGATAGTGTTGCACGCGGGGTCTGCTCCTCGAATGCGGCCAGCGAGTTGACTACCTGCTCGATATTCTCAATCCGTTTGCGGGCCTGGGGGGCATCGTTCAGGGTGCGGTAGAGTTCATCCTCAATTCGCAGCCGGTTGAAGAGTGTGTTAACCTGTGTCCCCATATTGATTGGTGAGAATCCGGCGATAACCTCACGCATCATGGCGTGGAAGGCCAGCACCGTTTTCCGGCAAGATGGCGAAATGTCCGTAATTTCGGCAGCACGTCCCAATGTTTCGAATAGCGGCACCTCGCGCTCCAGCGACCATTGATTGAGTTTGATCAGGGTCGTGTCACCGATACCGCGCCGGGGGAAATTGATGATCCGCAGCAGGGATGCTTCGTCACTGGGGTTATCGATCACTTTCAGATAGGCGATGGCGTCCTTGACCTCCTTGCGCTCATAAAACTGCTGCCCCCCGATCACGACATAGGGGATTCGTTCCAGGCGCAGCTTCTCTTCAAAGGCGCGACTCTGGGCGTTGGAGCGGTACAGGATTGCCAGTTCCGACCAGCGCAGCTTGTTTTTGTACTGCTCCAGCATCATCTGCTCGGCAACTTTGGCGGCTTCATCCTCTTCACTGTCAGCCACAAGCAGGTCGATCTGTCGCCCGCTACCGGCATCCGTCCAGAGCGCCTTGTCGGTGCGGACTAGATTGTTTCTGATGACTGCGTTGGCGGCATCCAGGATTGAGCCGGTCGAGCGGTAGTTCTGCTCCAGTTTGATCGTGACGCAACCGGGGTAGTCTTTGGCAAAGCCGAGGATGTTTTCCACCTCGGCACCGCGCCAGCCGTAGATCGATTGGTCGTCATCACCCACGACACAGAGGTTGCCATGTTTTTTTGCCAGCAGTGAAATCAGCAGATATTGCGAGGCGTTGGTATCCTGGTATTCATCGACCATGATGTAACGGAAACGCTCCTGCCAAAAAGTCAGGATGGCGGGCGTTTTCTGTAGGAGTCCGACCGACAGCATGATGATGTCATCAAAGTCGATGGCGTTAAAGCCCTTCAGGAGCTCCTGGTAGCGCGGGTAGACCGCCGCTACGGCAATTTCCAGCGGGTCATTGCGATCCGGAGTGAACTCCTTTGGTCCGATCAGGCGGTTTTTGAGGGCCGATATTTTCCAGAGGACCCGGTCCGGATCCATCTTCTTTGTGTCAATATCCCGCTCGCGCATGGCTTGCCGGATCACGCCGGCCTGATCAGAGGTGGAATAGATCGAGAAATTGGGCTTGAAGCCGAGTGCCCGGATGTCCCTCCGTAAAACCCGGACCCCCAGCGAGTGAAAGGTCGATATAACGATGCCTTTGGCCAGGTTGCCAGCCATGCCGAGTACGCGAGCGTTCATTTCACGGGCGGCCTTGTTTGTGAAAGTGACCGCCAGGATATTCTCGGCCGGTATGCGTAGATCTTTCAGCAGATGGACGATGCGGGTAGTGATGACCTGGGTTTTGCCGGATCCGGCTCCGGCCAGGATTAGCAGGGCGCCTTCAACCGTGTTGACCGCCCGTTGTTGTGGTGGGTTGAGTCTTTTCATAGTAGCAGGTGTAGCACAACCTTCGCCTGAGATGCAAACGGCGAGTGATTCAGTTTTTCTCAGAAATATCTTTAATCATTGTGCACATTATCGCCTGCATTTTGGCAGGGTCGGTCTCGTAGTCTACCATTTTGTACATTTTTGCCCGTTCGCCAAAGCCAAATTTCTGATAGATGGCTTTCTCTTCGTCTGGTAATTTTTCCAGTATGGAATGTATCTTTTCAAGGTGTTCCGCCTGCTGATGGTGATTTCTGAGCGTGGGTTCGGCTTTGACTGGAGTGACGGTCTCAGGTTTCCGGGGGTGATACAGCTGTACGGCTTGACGGAGATCGTGTGCCAATTCAGCGAAATAGTCGGCTGCTGCATTCATTTTGCCGATGTTCGCGGCTTCGTTTTCGGAATCAAGCGGGATAATGCCCGTGAAACCTGATTCTGATAGTGAGAGGAATTCATTGTTTACCTTGAACTTGATCCGGTCGCCATGCACCTCGACGAGTCCGCAAACAAATTCACGATTGCTGATACTGGTATGGTTTTTCACTGCTTCGTACTCGGTCTTTTCCATGGTTGGTCCTCTTCATGCTGTTGTGTGGAGCGGGTACCCGTGGGGAAACACAACGTCTGGTCAGAGCCTCACGGGATTCAGCCAGACAGCCATCAACGCGACTTCGTGTCGCAGTAACGTGGAAAGGCGCACCAGCGGCGCGGGGTTCTATCCGCGCCGCTGGTGCGCCGCCGATTGTTGGACATTCTCACTTCATCTTGTTTTGCCACTATGTGTCTTGTGAAGTGGCAGTTATAAAGGGATTGACGATTCAAACCAAATCGTATATACAATAAACATGGTCTACGAATGGGACGAAAACAAGCGGTTGAAAAACTTTGAAAAGCATGGATATGACCTTGCCGATGGTCAGCTTGTTTATGAGTCTCCAGAAAAAATCACAGTTGAAAGTCACCGACCTCATGAACATCGCTGGCTGGATATTGCTGAAGTTGGTGGCGAACTGGTAACTCTTACGCTTGCCTATACGTTGCGTGGAGAGGCAATTCGTTGTTTTTCGCTACGGAAGGCCAGTCGCAAGGAAAGGAGCCTTTACTATGAGCAAAATAATCAGAAAAACCTCTAAAGAAATCGAAAGCATGCGTTCCAGAGGAGAAATCTTGACTGACTCGGAACGAGTCAGTCGTCTTTCAGAAGAGTCTGTTGAACGTATGGCTATGGACGACCCGGATAATTTCCTGAAAACTGCTGAGGATTGGGCAAAGGCTATCACTCATCGTCCGGGTATTCGTGGGCCACAGAAAGCCCCCACAAAAAAGTCAATTGCTATCCGACTGTCTCAAGATGTTGTAGAAAATTTCAAATCTACCGGAGCTGGTTGGCAATCACGGATTGATGATGCTTTAAGGATGTTTTTGAAAGAGCACCCATTGAAACATGGTTAACAAGACTGCTGGGGCCGGTTTCCGGCCCCAGTTTTTCACGGTCCCACTTTACTCTTTTTTACTTTTTCACCTTCCATAACTGCCGGTATTTTTGTGGCAATCAGAGCATAGTAATTCGCAGTTTCTTAATGAAGTTGTCCCCCCTTTTGAGTGAGCCTTTTTATGATGGGCTTCCCAGTCCTGACAATTATCTCCAGAATTACCTCTTTGCTCATATCCTAAATCTCTTCCGCACCGACTGCATTTTCCGTTTTGCTCAGCAAAAGCAATATCCTTTGTAGTGTTATCAAATAATCTTTCAAAAAAGCCCATATCAATTTCCTCCTCTATCGACTCCGCACCTCACCGTCAAACAGAAATAAGGAGTCTTACACTTTCTGTTCAACGTGATAACACACCGGCTCGGCGGGGGGCTTTTCTCCGCTGACCGGTGCTGCCGTTGGTTGGATATTCTGTGTTCTCGTCGTCGGATAATAAGGACTTGTCGATTGTGGAGATACGATACTCTTACTTTCTTTCGAAAAGGTTCTTGAACTACATTCCTCAAAGACTGCCCTTAATCAGAGTCCAACTGTGACCTAACTCTTCAATTGAACGTGTCTTATTAGTTCATCTGATAAATTGATTGCTCCATTATTGATTGCCCTCGCTATAATTCCACGAACTCCACTTGGTTGTCGCTTAGAAATAGCAATTTGAGATTTTAGCCGTAAAAATATTCTTATAATTAATTGTCGGTCTATACTATCGAGGAGATCAGGCACTTTCTCATATGGTAAAATGCGCAATTGTAAAAGGTCTTGACGATCTGGCAGTTCAGCAACTTTATTACGCCAATTTTGCAAACAGCTGACATCTTCTTTGATATACCTTTTTCGCTTCATCTCACTTATTTCAACAGCTAGCTCATTAAACATGCGATCTAAATTGTTTTTTGATGTCAACTCTCGTAATTTAACGATATATGGTGCAATGCTTTCAGAGAGAACTTGGTCAACTGTTGATGCAATATTGTGAGGCACCCATCTACCTACAAGCGTCTCAACGCTGTTTATTTTCCAAAAGGATTTATTAAATGGTTTAGGTGTATCTTCAAAAAGCCTCTTTAAATCAATAGGGGTATAGGAGAGAGTGTCCTTATCAGGTTTAAATAAATTTCCGAATGCTAAATTGATTTTGTCACGCTCTCTTTTACCTTTCTCTGTTAAATTAAGAGCAATTCTGATTTCACTGCTAAGGGCACCATCCCACTTATGATAAAAGCATCCCTCGCTGAATATTGTAAGCGCAAGTAAAAAATCATCTTGTTGTTGAAGTCGATCGCTTGGTACTGAATAATTAACATTGAGTTTATAAAACGAATCCCTGAAATTTATTATATTACTTGAATTAGTGTCTATTTGTACGATCTCAACATTGTTTTTACGATCAATACCCATACCTCTCTGGGTTAGATTGCCCGAAGTTACCGCTGTAAAACCGCTTCGCTCTTGTGTTTTTTTGTTTACCCCTCCAATGAGTGCATAAGACTTTGCATGTAGAAGCTGCCCTGACACATAAATAGGTTTGAAATAAACCTTTTCCAAGTCATTTCCAGCTACGTCACTAATTATTTGCTTGATTTTATCGATTTTTTGTCTGCTCTTTATAAAATCGCCAATGTCCACTATAATTTTAACTCTCTGTAAAATTTCTTTATGTTCGTCCATTTTTGATTTCACACATTTGACAACTTCCAAAATTGTATCAATGTCAAAATAGCAGGAAATGATATATAAAGATTTCTTCTTCCCAGGCTTTGCGGTATTGACTACAGTTTCTGCAATGACATCTAATAATTTAGGACCATCCGGAAGATTCACAAGCGTAACCATGCCAAACACTCCTTATCTCTATATAATCAAAAAGCTGATCCACTATACACAACTGTAAAAGCGCTAAAGTATGCTTAGAAACTCCAGTTATGTTTAAGTTCAACGGGGTGCGCCGTTGACCCGCCAGCCCGGCCTTTTCGGGCGGGCGGTGTCTAACGGCCTGGTTGTACGCTGTCCATTCCGAATGCCGCATCGACTCCGCGCTTCAAATTCTTGTTAACTGCATGAGTCGGAGAGGTCCATTTCGTTCGGTATGCTTTTGCTTCTTTTACTGTTTGCAATATCTCTTGTCGAATTGGAACGTACGGCTTCAAATTTACTTCAGCTCCCAATGATGAGACGTCAACATCAATCAGAGTTTCAAGAAGTTCTTCAGCCTTTTCCTTCTGATCTGTCTTTAATAGTTCTGCTACTTTTATTTTAGAACGGAGGGTAGTCAGGTTGCCTTCCATGTATTGCCGCAAGAAATAATCTGTCGCTTTTTGGCTCCCGACACGGTATCCGAGAAAAATAAGCACCCACATTCCGACAAGTATGGCAGCTACCTTCAGCAATTTTTTTATCATCTTTATCCTCGAACGATTAAGAGTTTATGCGGCAGCGTAGCGTAGCGAAGCCGCCGTATAAACTGGTGTTGAACTAAACCGTTTCGGCCCCGCCAGCTCTATGGATATTTATCCCGGAATTTGACTTTTGGTGG
>Ga0172367_10004662_pt1 | contig 16947 bp, 17 predicted proteins | sample Lak10m_FD_114542 | JGI IMG/M metagenome (GOLD analysis project Ga0172367, IMG submission 114542) | Freshwater microbial communities from Kabuno Bay, South-Kivu, Congo - kab_022012_10m | ecosystem: Environmental > Aquatic > Freshwater > Lake | place: Democratic Republic of the Congo: South-Kivu...
CGTCGCCCTTTCCTCCCTCCCCGAAAAATCGTCCGAGTGGCTCCGGTCCCGGGAGATGATCCGGAAGCTCTACCTCTTTCCCATCCTTCTCTCCGCGATGTGGTTCGGCGCGCGCGGCGCCGCGTCCTCCACGGTCTTCGCCACGATCGTGTGCGGCGGTATGGCCGGCAACGTCTGGCCGGCGGAGGTTCCCTCCCAGGTCGAGCGGGTCGGGGAAATCGCCGTCTTCTGGCTGGTGGGTGCCCTGTCGGCGAGCTTCTTCGAGCAGCAGAAGCGGTTCGTCGGCGAGATCGAGGTCGCGAACGACAACACCCTGCTCGCCCTGGCGGCCGCTCTCGACGTGCGGGAGCACAACACCGGGGTCCACTCCCAGCGGGTGGCGGACTACACGCTGCGCCTGGCGCGGCAGGTCGGGGTTCTGGACAAGGACACGCTCGACGTCTTCTGGCGCGGCGCGCTCCTCCACGACGTGGGGAAGATCGGCATCCCCGACAAGGTGCTGCTGAAGCCCGGACCGCTGTCCGACGAGGAGTGGGCGGTGATGCGCAACCACCCGGAAGTGGGGGCGCGGATGCTGCGGAAGATCGAATTCCTGCGCGGCCCGTCCGAGATCGTCCTGTCCCATCACGAGTGGTACGACGGGTCGGGGTACCCGAGGAAGCTGAAAGGCGACCAGATCCCGCTCGGGGCGCGTCTCTTCGCGGTGATCGACGTCTACGACGCGCTGACCACCGACCGCGCGTACCACTCGGCCCGCTCCCACACGGACGCCCTCGTAAAACTCAGGGAGGGGTCGGTTGTCCACTTCGATCCCGCGATCGTGGACGCATTCGCGAAGATCCCCTTCGAGGAACTGCGCGAGATCGCGAAGAAGAACCAGACCCCGCTGCTCCTCGCTTCCCCGCCGGTCCCGTCGCTCCACCAGGTGGCGTCGGTCCTATCCCCCCAGCCGTGACGCGGCCGGGTCTCACGGGGGAGCCGCCCCCGCATGTCGTGCCGGTGGAGGAGAGCCTCGACCTGCACACGTTCTCCCCGCGGGACGGGATCTCGGTCGTGGAGGAATATCTCGAAGCGGCGGCGGGCAAACGGTACCGGGAGGTGCGCCTGATCCACGGGAAGGGGAAAGGGGTCCAGCGATCCGCGGTCCGCGCGCTCCTCGCGCGGCATCCGCTCGTCGAGAGCTATTCGGACGCTCCGCCCGAGGCCGGCGGGTGGGGGGCGACGCGGGTGACCCTCAAACTGCCGCGGGATTGAACGGCGGACGTTCTATTTCCGGAGGGCGATCTCGATCCGGTTGACGCTTTTCACGACGGCCCGGTCCTTCTTCACCCGCTCGTCGCTTTTCAGGGAGCGGCGGAGGAGCGCCAGCGCGGCGGCGTGCAGCGGGGTTTCCGGCGTATCCGCGATCCGGTAGGCGATCCACAGGCCGTCCCGCTTCGAATCGACCAGCCCCGCGTCGGCGAGCGTCTTCAGGTGGTGGGACACGTTCGGCTGGGACCCCTTCAGCACGTGCTGGATTTCGCACACGCACAGCGGCCTCGCCTCGAGCATCTTCAGGATCCGCAGGCGGGTCTCGTCGGAGAGCGCCTTGAACAGCTTCGATGTTTTCTTCAATTCGAATATCCTCTACGTGCGAGCGTACTCCACAGGTCCGTGCGTGGTCAAGACGGGGTGACGATTTTTCCGGCGGTGTTATCATGAACGATTATTGCCTTACCGCGGAAAGGAGAGACGATGGCGTTTCGCGACCTGCGTGATTATCTCGCCGCGCTTGAAGCGCGCGGAGAACTCAAGCGCGTATCGTCCGAGGTCTCCCCGGAGCTCGAGGCGGCGGAGATCGCCGACCGGACGGTGAAGGCCGGAGGGCCGGCGATCCTCTTCGAGAACGTCCGGGGGACGTCGGTGCCTCTCGCGATGAACCTCTTCGGAACGATGGAGCGGATGTGCCTCGCCTTGGGCGTCCCGCGGCTCGACGACATCGCGGAGCGCGTCCAGGAGGTGATCGAGCCGGAGATTCCGACGAACTTCCTCGAGAAGCTAAAGATGCTCCCGAAGCTCGCGCGGCTTGCCGACTTCGTTCCGAAGACCGTCTCCTCCGCCCCGTGCCAGGAGGTGGTCGAGAAGGATCGCCCCTCCCTGTCGTTCCTTCCGGTGGTGAAGACGTGGCCGGGGGACGGCGGACCGTTCATCACGCTCCCTCTGGTTTTCACGAAGGATCCTTCGACGGGACGACGGAACGTCGGGATGTACCGGATGCACGTCTACGACGGGACGACGACGGGGATGCACTGGCACGTGCACAAGGGGGGGGCGCAGCACTACCGCGGTTTCCGGGGGAAGAGGGAGCGGATGCCCGTCGCGGTGGCCCTCGGCGGCGATCCGGCGACGATCTACGCGGCCTCGGCGCCGCTTCCCGAGGACATGGACGAGATGATGTTCTCCGGTTTCCTGAGGAAGGAGCCGGTGGAACTCGTCCGCTGCAAAACGATCGACATCGAGGTCCCCGCGCACGCCGAGGTGATCCTCGAAGGATACGTCGACCCGGACGAGCTGCGGGTCGAAGGCCCCTTCGGCGACCACACCGGGTACTACTCGCTCGCGGACCGGTACCCCGTTTTCCACCTGACGTGCGTCACGCGGCGGAAGGACCCGATCTACCCGGCGACGATCGTCGGGAAGCCGCCGATGGAGGACGTCTACCTCGGGAAGGCGACGGAGCGGATCTTCCTCCCGCTCCTGCGGAAGATCGTGCCCGAGGTGACGGACATGAACCTCCCGGTCGAGGGGATCTTCCACAACTTCGCCTTCTTCTCCATCGACAAGCGGTACCCCGGCCACGCGCGGAAGGTGATGTGCGCCGTTTGGGGGCTGGGGCTGCTCATGTTCTCCAAGTTCGTCGTGATCTTCGACTCCGACGTGAACATCCAGGACATGAGCGAAGTGCTCTGGCGGATCGGAAACAACGTCGACCCGCGCAGGGACACGATGATCGTGGACGGCCCCGTGGACGCCCTGGAGCACGCTTCCCCGATTCCGCACTACGGCTCGAAGATGGGGATCGACGCGACGCGGAAAGGAGCGTCGGAAGGGTTCGCGCGCGAATGGCCGGGGGACATCGCGATGCCCCGGGAGATCACCGACCTCGTCACCCGCCGCTGGAAGGAGTACGGCTTCTGAGCGTCTTCAACCGCATCGGCGTCTACCTCGAGATGGTCAAGGTGGCGCACACCGTCTTCGCGCTCCCCTTCGCCCTGACGGGGATGTTCCTCGCGGCCCGGGAGGTCGGCGCGCCGAACGCCCTCCCCGCGGCCCGTACCGTCTTTTACATCGTCCTTGCGATGATCGGGGCGCGCACCGCCGCCATGGGGTTCAACCGGCTGGTGGACGCGGAGATCGACGCGAAGAACCCCCGGACGAAGGGCCGCGCGATCCCGTCGGGGCAGGTGAGCCGTCCGATGGCGCGCGTTTTCATCCTGATGTCCGTCGCGTTGCTCGCCCTTTCCGCCGCGAAGCTGAACGCGCTCTGTCTCCAGCTCACCCCCGTCCTCCTCCTGCTGCTCTTCTCCTACTCGTACATGAAGCGGTTCACGTGGGCGTCGCACCTCATCCTCGGCGCCTGCCTCGGGGCGGCGCCGCTGGCGGCGTGGATCGCCGTGACGGGCGGGGTGGACGCCCGGGTGCTCTGGCTCTGCCTCGCCGTCCTGTTCTGGGTGGGCGGGTTCGACGTCCTCTACGCGCTGCAGGACATCGACTTCGACCGCCGCGAAGGCCTCCACTCGATCCCGCGGTCCCTCGGAGTGGGCCCCTCGCTCTGGGTCGCCCGGGCGTTCCACCTGGCGATGGCGGGCTTCCTCCTGGTGGGGTATCATGTCTTCGGGATGGGCGGGTGGTATCTCGCGGGGCTCGCCCTGTGCGTCGCCGTGCTCGGGTACGAGCACGCGATCGTCCGGAAGGACGACCTCTCGCGGCTGAACATGGCGTTCTTCAACCTGAACGGCGTCGTGAGCATCGCGTTCTGCCTGTTCACCTATCTCGACCTGGTGTTGCGGGGCCGCCCATGAAGGTTCTTCTCGGGATTTCGGGCGCCAGCGGCGCGACGTACGGCGTCCGGACCCTCTCCCTGCTCCTCGCATGCGGGGCGGACGTGCACGTCCTGGTCACGAAGACCGCGTGGGGGATTCTCGCCGCCGAGGTCTGGGACGGCGACCTCCCCGGCGGCATGGAGGCGCGCCGGAAGGGGCTCGCCCGCCTCTCCTCCTCCGCCCGTCCGTTCCGGCTGCACGCCGAGGACGACTTCGGGATCCCGTTCGCCTCCGGCTCGAACGCGCCCGATGCGATGATCGTCGCCCCCTGCTCCATGGGGACCCTCGGGCGGATCGCCCACGGGGTGTCGTCTTCCGTGCTGACCCGGTGCGCCGACGTGGCCCTCAAGGAACGCAGGCCGCTGGTCCTCGTGGCCCGGGAGACGCCGCTGTCCGTCATCCATCTCGAGAACATGCTGACGCTGGCCCGCGCGGGGGCGCACGTCCTGCCCGCGTGTCCCGGGTTCTACCACCGCCCGGAGACGGTCTCCGGTCTTGTCGATTTCGTCGCGTCCCGGGCGCTCTCCTGCATCGGCGTCGACGCCGGGGTTCTCCCGCGATGGGGAGGGGAAAGGGAGGAGTGAAACGATGAAGAAAATCCTTGTCGTGGACGACGAGGAGAGCATCCGCGAGCTGTACCGGGCGGACCTCTCCGACGAAGGGTACGAGGTGGGCCTGGCGGTGGACGGGCGGCAGGCGCTCGTCCTCCTCGAATCGTTCCTGCCTAACCTCGTGACGCTCGACATCAAACTGCCGGACATCGACGGGATCGAGGTCCTGCGCCGGATCCGGGAGAAGAACGCGACGATCCCGGTCGTCCTGCTCACCGCCTTCGGCGAGTTCCGCCAGGACTTCAACACGTGGGCCTCCGACGCCTACATCGTGAAGTCCCACGACACGACGGAGTTGAAGGACACCGTCCGAAGGCTGCTGGGGGAGGGATGAGCGTACTGTCCGTCCTGGCCGCCGCCCTGCGCGGGGGGAGAAGACCCCCCGGCAGCTCGAAGGAGGTGTCGCTGGCCGCCGCGCTGACCTCCGGCCTGTACGAGGTGTCCCGGGCGATGAGCGCGCCGGCGCTGGATGTGCAGCACAGCCTCGACCTCATCACCTCCGCCGCCGCGTCGATCCTTCGCGTCGAGCGGTGCGCCCTCCTCCTTCCCGAGCCCGGGGTGGACCACCTGGTGATCCGGTCGATGGCCGGGATTCCGCGGGGGGGCCAGTTCGAGAAGTACCGGCAGGAGATCTACAGGATGGTCGTCGCCCCCGTCCTCTCCTCCGGCACGGGGTTGATCGTCTCGGAGGGGAGGTCGGGAACGGACCGCGCCCTCCTGCGGCTGATGCGCCGTCTCGAGGTGAAAGGGTTCCTCGCCGCACCGGTGAAGAGCCCCACGGGCGCGATCGGGATCATGGCCGCGGCGACGCCGCTGGACGGCAGGGATCTGCAGGAAGGGGACCTGAAACTCCTCTCCGTCCTTGCGAACTTCGCGGCGATCGCCCTCGAGAACGCCGCGCTGATCGGGCACCTCGACAAGAAAGCGCGCAAGCTGACCGCGATCTTCGAGATCAGCAAGGCGTTGAACGAGCAGAACGACCCGGCCGTTCTCTTCCAGCTGATCGTCGACCGCGCGACGGAGCTGATGGGCGCCTCGTCCGGGTCGGTCATCCGGATGGACCCCGAATCGGGGACGCTCTGCATCGAGGCGGAGCGGGGCCTGGGTCCCGAGGTGAAGAACGCGATGCGGCTTCGCGTGGGGGAGGGGATCACCGGGTGGGTCGCGCGGGAAGGGGAGCCGGTGCTCGTTCCCGACGTACGGAAGGACCCCCGCTACATACAGGCGAATTCCGACGTGAGGTCCGAGATGGCGGTTCCGGTAAAATGGGGATCCGCCGTGATGGGGGTGATCAACCTCGATCATTTCCAGGTCGGGGGATTCTCGGAAGAAGATCTCGAACTTCTCAGCGCGTTCGCGAACGCCGCGGCGGTGGCGCTGCGAAACGCCAACGCCCTCTGCGGATGGCCGCGGAAGGCGGCCCCCGGGAAGGAATGACCCCCGTGCAGGGAACGATTCTCGTCGCCCGACCGTTATGGCCCGTCCTCGGGCGCGTCGGGGTCCTGCTGTCCCGCCGCGGGTTCTCGGTGGAGACGGCCGGTTCCTGGAGCGCGCTCCTCGCGGAACCGGGGAGGCGGGAAGGGCTCGCGGGGGTCCTGCTGGGGGAGTACGGCAGCGTCGCGGAAGAAGAAGGGATCCTGCGGCGGTTCCGGGGCGGCGGGGGATCGGGGATTCCCGTGTTCCTGATCGGCGGACAGAGCGCCGCCCGGGGGACCCGGCGGTTCCGCGAGGCGGGGGCGGACATGGTCATCGCCGCGGATCTTCCGGAGGAGGAGATCCTCGCCCGTGCGCAGCCGCTCCTCGAGTACGCGGAGATGTACCGGGAAGCCGTCCACGCCGGCCGGGAACTTTCGGATCTTGCCATGCGGGACGAACTGACCGGACTGCCCGACCGGCGCCGTTTCATCCTCGATCTCGAGCGGTCCGCGGAGACGGCCCGCCGCATCGGCCGGCCCCTGTCGTGCATCGTAACGGATATCGACGACCTCCGGCGTGTCAACGAGACCCACGGGCCGGAGGTGGGGGACAGCGTGGTCCGGCAATTCGGCGGCGTTCTGCGCCGCATCAAGAGGAGCTACGACACCGTGGCCCGCCTGGGGGGAGACCAGTTCGTCTGGCTTCTTCTCGGCGTTGGCCGCGACGAGGCGTTGCGGGCCGCCGAGAGGGCGAATCGGCGGATTTCCGAAAGCGTCTTCGACGGGACCCACGAGCCGATCCGGGTGACCGCCACGTTCGGCGTGGCGTCTCTTTCCCCCGGGGAGGAGTGGAATCCGCAGGCCCTCGTCGAAAACGCCGACCGCGCCCTTTACTGGGGGAAGGAGAGCGGAAAGAACAGGGTCCGGTTCTACCCTCCGGCGCAGGAGGTTGCCGATGCGTAGGGAGATTCTCGTCTTCCCCGATCCGTTCCTCGCCCGGAAGGCGACCCGCGTGGCGGCGGTGAACGACCGGATCCGAACCCTCATCAGCGACATGTTCGAGACGATGTACGCCGCCGAGGGGGTCGGGCTAGCCGCGACCCAGGTGGGGGTGGGGAAGCGGGTCGTCGTCCTCGACGTCTCCCCCGTGGACGGGACGATCGCCCCCGTCGCCGTGGTCAACCCCGAGATCGTCTCGCGGGACGGGTCGGTCACGGGCGTCGAGGGGTGTCTGAGCGTCCCCGGGGTCCAGGGAGAGGTGCGCCGCGCCGAAACCGTCGAGGTGCGCGGCATGGACGAGCAGGGGAATCCGCTTCGGATCCAGGCGGCCGGGATCCTCTCCCGGGCGCTGCAGCACGAGATCGACCATCTCGACGGGATCCTTTTCATCGATCGGCTTTCTTCCTCCCCGGCGGCCTCCGCGAAGTGATCCTCCCGTCGCCCGGTCCCGGCGCCGCCCGGTTGCGCACGGTGTTCATGGGGACGCCGGGATTCGCCGTCCCTTCCCTCGCCGCGCTCGCGGAAGCGGCGGACGTGACCCTCGTCCTGTGCAACCCGGACCGGCCCGCTGGGCGTGGACGATCGATGGCGTCGCCCCCGGTCAAGGAGGAGGCGGTGCGCCGCGGGATCCCGGTCTTCCAGCCGGAAAAGGCGCGCCACCCCGACGCCGTCGCGCGGATCGCCGCCGAGGCGCCCGACCTGATCGTCGTCGTGGCCTACGGCCACATCCTGCCGAAATCGATCCTCGACATCCCCCGCATCGGGTGCATCAACGTCCACGCGTCGCTCCTCCCGAAGTACCGCGGCGCTGCGCCGATCAACTGGGCGGTGGCCCGGGGCGAAACGATGACGGGGATCACGATCATGCGGATGGACGAGGGAATGGACACGGGGCCCATCCTGCACGTCCGGGCGATTCCGATCGGCGAGGAGGACACCGCGGAGACGATGTTTTCGAAGCTGTCGCTCCTCGGCGCCGAGGCGCTGCGCGAGGCGCTGGGCAGGCTGCGGGAAGGAACGCTCGACGAGACGCCGCAGGAAGCCTCCCTTGCGACGTACGCCCCGATGCTCAAGAAGGAGCACGGACGGATCGACTGGAGCCGGCCGGCGCGGGAGGTGCGCGACCTCGTCCGGGGGATGACGCCGTGGCCCTCGGCGTTCGCGCTTCATGGGGGGAAGACGCTCAAGATCCTTTCGGCGGCCGTCGACGGCGGATCGTGCGCCGCGGGGGTCCACGGCGAGATCGTCGCCCTCGGGCGCGACGGGATCGCGGTCGCCTGCGGCGGCGGGGTCCTCCGCCTGCGGACCGTGCAGCCCGAAGGGGGGAAGGCGATGGACGCGTGGGCGTACGCCCAGGGGCGGCGGGTGGCGATGGGGGAGCGGCTATCGTAAGGGACGCGGCGATCTCGGTCCTGGCCCGGGTCGACCGCGACGAGGCCTTCGCCGACATCGTGCTCGACCGCGCGCTGCGCGAGGCGGGCTTTTCCGATTCCCGCGACCGGGGGCTCCTGACCGAGCTCGTGATGGGAACCTTGCGCCGACGCGGCACGATCGACTTCGCCCTTCTGCCGTTCCTCTCCCGTCCTCTCGAACAGACCGACGCGTACGTCCGCAACGCCCTCCGGGTGGGGGCGTACCAGCTCTTCTACACCCGGATCCCCGACCGCGCGGCGCTGAACGAAACGGTGGCCGCGGTGAAGGCGGCCCGGGGCGGCGGCGCGGGGGGCTTCGTCAACGCCGTACTGCGCGCGATCGTCCGCGCCGGGAAGATCCCCGCCCTTCCCCCGGAGGGAGACCCCCGCCGGCTTCCCGCGGAGGGATCCGCCCCTCGGGATCTGATCGACGCGTTGGCGGCGTCGCTGGGGGATACGGAGACACGGGCGTACCTCTTCGCGTGCCTCGAAAAGCCGCCCTTCGCGGTTCGCGCCAACCCGTTCCGCGCCGTCACGGATGCGTTGGCGAGGCGATTCGCCGACGAAGGGAAAGACCCCTCCCCCTGCCGGTTCGCGCCGGACGGATTCATCCTCGGAAAACCCGCCCCGGTCTTCTCCGACGCCGCGTTCCTGGAAGGGGCATACCTCGTCATGGACGAGGGGGCGCAGCTGATCGCCCCGCTGCTTCATCCCGGACCGGGCGAGCGGATCCTCGACGCCTGCGCCGCGCCGGGCGGGAAGACGACCCACCTGTCCGCCCTCGCCGGAGGGAAAGCGGAGATCCTCGCCGCCGACGTCTCCGCCCTGCGGCTTCGAATGCTGCGCGAGGTGGTGGCGCGGACCGGAGCGCCGGGGATCCGGACGGCCCTCCACGACCTCTCCCGGGCTCCGATGACGCCCTCCTCCGGTCTCTTCGACAAGGTCCTGGTGGACGCGCCGTGCACCGGGATGGGGGTGATCCGCCGGAACCCGGACGCCAAGTGGCGGTTCCGGCCGGACGGGCCGCGGCGGATGGCGCGAGTCCAGGCCGCGATCCTGCGAAACGCGTGGAACGCCGTGCGCCCGGGCGGGCTCCTGCTCTACTGCACCTGTTCGCCGTTTTCGGAGGAGGACGAGGAGGTCGTCCGGGTGTTCCTCGCGGAGAGCCCGGAGGCGGTTGTGGCGCCCCGCCCCGACGGATGGCCCGGCCCACCGGACGCGTGGACGGCCGACGGATTCCTGCGCCTGTACCCCCACCGGCACGGGACCGACGCCTTCTTCGCCGCGCTCCTGCGGAAGGTGTGATAAAACCGGGACGTCCTCAAAACTCCCTCAAAAGAGGGACACTCATCGAGCCGCCGGTTCGATCCTCTCCACGAGGAAAGAGTGTCCCGGAACTGTGGGAGTTTTGAGGACGTCCCGGTTTTGGGGTTTCCGGGGACGTGCTACTATCGAACCCGGGAGGAGGGAATCCCCATGGAGTATTACATCGCGCCGTCGCTCCTTTCGGCGGATTTCGGCCGGCTGGCCGATGAGGTCCGGGCGGTGGAGAAGGCGGGGGCCGACCTGCTCCACGTCGACGTGATGGACGGCCGTTTCGTCCCCAACATCACCATCGGACCGGCGGTTGTTGCGGCGATCCGGAAAGCGGCCACCGCGCCCCTCGATGTCCACCTGATGATCGTCGAGCCGGAGCGGTACGTGGACGACTTCGCGAAGGCGGGGGCCGACATCATCACCGTCCACGCCGAGGCGACTCCGCACCTGCAGCGCGTCGTCGCGCGCATCCGCGAACTCGGGAAGAAAGCGGGGGTCGCCCTCAACCCCTCCACGTCGCTCTCCGCCGTGGAATGGGTCCTGACCGACGTGGACATGGTGCTCCTCATGAGCGTCAACCCCGGTTTCGGCGGCCAGGCGTTCCTGCCGTCCACGCTCGGCAAGGTCGAGCTGCTCCGCTCCCAGCTTACCCGCGCGGGCCTGAACGTCGACATCCAGGTCGACGGCGGGATCAAGGCGGACAACATCGGCGAGGTGGCCGCTGCCGGGGCGAACGTGATCGTCTCCGGATCGGGGATCTTCGGGACTCCCGATTACGCGAAGACGATCGCGCTGATGAAGCGGAATATCCGGAAGACCTTCGGCACGAAGGTTTAGAAGGAGGATCTCCTCTTGCCCCTTTCCTTCCTCGGCTTCCTGGCGATCGGAGCGGCGACGGGCGCCGTCTCCGGCATGTTCGGGATCGGCGGCGGCATCTTCGTCATCCCGGCGATGGTCTATCTGTACGGGTTCGACCAGAAGATGGCGACGGGGACCTCCCTGGGGATGCTCCTCCCCCCGATCGGCATCGCCGCGTTCTGGCAATATTACAAGGCGGACCTGGTGAACGGCCCGGCCGCACTCCTGCTGATCGCCGGTTTCGTGGCCGGTTCCTACTTCGCCGCGGGGTACACGATCGGTCTGCCGCAACTCCTCGTGAAGCGGGCCTTCGGGGGACTGATGATCGTGATGGGGGTGATCTACATATTGACGGCGCGGTAGGCCGTTGGTACCATCTCTCTTTCCATCGGGATGTGGCTCAGCCTGGTAGAGCACCTGGTTCGGGACCAGGGGGTCGCTGGTTCAAATCCAGTCATCCCGACCATCTTTCAAGCAGTTGCGGGCCGCCCTTCCCGGGGACGGCCCGTTTTCTTTCTCCCCTTCGGGGGTCCGCCCCCGCCCGATTCTTCCCGCGCGTCCCACCGCCGTACCGGCCTGGAACCTCCCCCGCCGGTCGTCTTGACCTGGGTCAAGGTTCCCCGATTCATCTTTCGGGATGATACGTCCAGGCTGATGTGTATACTGTATACAATCCGCCGACGAAGAACCCCGGAAGGAGGGCGAGGGATGAAAAAGACAGCGTGGGTCGGGATCGTCGTTCTGGTGGGCGCCCTGTCGGTGTACCTGATGTCCGGCAGCGCGATGGCCGACAAGTCGTCAAAGAAACAAGCGGATGGGGATATCGGAACGGAGGCGGCGATCTACGGCCCGATGACGGTCCGCGCCGTCCCGAAGGCGCCGAAGCCGGCCGATCCCGCGGTTCGCGAGGAGAAGTGCTTCGAGTGCCACGACGAGATCCAGGCGTTGAAGACGGGCGGAAAGCACGGGAAGGTCAACTGCACGAGCTGCCACGACGGGACGGCGGATCACCTGAAGGACAGCGGCCGGCGGCCGGCGACCCGCGTCGACCTCGAGACGTGCGGCGGCTGCCACCCGGACCAGTACGCCAGTTTCGCGACCCTGAACCTGAAGAAGCCCGCGCGGACGGAGAAGTCGCTTCTGACGGAGCGCGCCCCGAACCCGTTCTGGGACAAGCTGATGATGGGGCACGGCTTTACGAAGGAGCACGCCAACCCGCGCAGCCACGCCTTCATGCTCGTCGACCACCTGATCGTCGACCGGGCGTACGGCGGGCGGTTCCAGGCGAAGGACGGGTGGGGGTACGTCTCCATGCCCGGACCGGTGAACGCGTGGGACGTCCTGGTCGACCGGTACCCGGACAGCAAGGAGCACAAGGCGTTCCTCCCGGAGAGCGCCGCCGCGGCGAACCCGACCTGCCTGCAGTGCAAGACGCAGGACAAGATCCTCCAGTGGAAATACATGGGGGACAAGGACGACCGGGCGAAATGGAACCGCGGTTCGAACGTGGTGGAGTACGTGAAGGAACTGAACACGGCGATGAACTGCTTCATGTGCCACGACCCGCACGCGGCGAAGCCCCGGATCGTCCGGGACGGCCTGATCCAGGCGCTGACCCGTCCGGCGAAGGACACGCTCTGGCACAAGGACGCCAAGGCGACGAAGATCGACGTGAAGGAGTTCCGCGGCGGCTACCGGAAGATCGCCCTGCTGGAGAAGTACGACGCGAAGCTGCAGTGCGGGCAGTGCCACGTGGAGTACAACTGCAACCCCGGCTTCGACCCGGCGACCGGCGAATATTCGATCAAGGCGTCGGACCAGAGGACGAACCACTTCCCGTTCAAGAATGTCCTGCAGATCAACGACCATTACAACGCCCTCGGGTTCCGGGATTTCAAGCACACCTTGACCGGCGGGCTGTTGTGGAAGGCGCAGCACCCGGAGGCGGAGACGTTCTGGAACTCGGTGCACGACAAGGCGGGTGCGAGCTGCGACGCCTGCCACATGCCGAAGGTGCGCAACGCGAAGGGGACGGTGTACACCTCCCATTGGCAGACGAGCCCGCGGAACTACCTGAAGCAGACGTGCCTCACGTCGAAGTGCCACCCGAACCTCACGGAGGCGCAGGCGATCTACGAGATCGACTCCGTCCGGAACTTCACCAAGGGGAAGATGCGCAAGGCGGAGTTCTGGCTCTCGGCCCTGATCGACAAGATCGTCGAGGGGAAGAAGGCGGGGCTCCCGCCCGAGGTGATCAAGGAGGCGCAGGAGCAGCACCAGAAGGCGCACGTTCTCTGGGAGTGGTGGACGGCCGAGAACTCCGACGGGTTCCACAATCCGGCCCTGGCCAGAGAGTCGCTGACGCGGTCGGTCGAGGAGTCGCGCAAGGGGATCACGCTGATCAACGACGCTCTCGGGAAGAAGACGGCGTCGAAGTGACGGGGTGAGTCCCGGGGCGGGGGACTTGGCGCACCCGCCCCGGGGCCGCCTTACCGGAGGAGCGCCAGGAGCGCGTCCGCCTCCATGTAGCCGCCGATCATGCGTCCGTCGGGGAGGATCATCGTCGGCGTCCCCTGGATCTTGAGCCGCTCGGCGAGCCGGATCGTTTCGTCCACCGCGTCGGTCTTGCAGGTGGGCGCGGGAACCTCCTTCCCGGCGTAGGCGTCGTCGAGGAGTTTCCCAGATTTCGAACAGTAGAGGGCCAAGCACTTCCGGTAGGTGGCCTGGTCGTTCCTGTTCCGCGGGTACGGCATCACGAGGAACGCCACGGTCGCATCCTTCGCCACCGCTTTCCCGATCTCCCCGTGCAGCCTGACGCAGTATGCGCACGTCGGGTCGGACAGAACGATCACCGTCTTCTTCGCCGACGTGCTCCCGACCCGGATGGCGTTTCCCGTCGGAATCGAGGAGACGTCCACGCGGTTGAGATCCTGGTACCGCTGCCCGGTGAGGTTCGCCATGTCGGACAGGCGGATGAATTGCCCGGTGAAGAGGTACTTCAGGGAGTAGTCCAGGTAGATCGGGAACGTTTTGCCGTCCCGCGCGGCGTCCACTTCCCAAACGCCGGGAAACGGTCCCTGCACGACGCCGACGACGTTGTCCGCCACCTTTCCGAGGACCTTTCCCGCCTCTTCCTTCGTGAGCTTGTGGCACTCCGCGCACTCCTTGATGCTCCCCGCCTCTTTCTGGAACGCCGTGGCGGGGCTCGGCAGGTGCAGGAGGAACGCCGCGAGGGCGCAGACGGGCAGGTACGGTTTCATGGGGTTTCTCCTTGTCCGGGGGTCGGGCCTCCGATGACGCATGGGTCCGATTGTACACCGGCCTGTGCGGCGTGTCCGACGAATTCGGGAATACCGGATGGTGAATTTTGCACGGCGAATGCCTGTGGCATTACGGATTCGAAAGATCCCGCGGAGGGGCATACGGCTATCCCGGCGATTATGAAGGATAAAAAAACAAAGATTCCAAGGCATCCTGTTTGCTTGAAACTTTTTGGATGTCGATAGGGGCCCCCTTGATCGCGCGGATCCTCGGATCAAGGGGTGTCCGGATCCGGTTGTTGAAGATTGTTGTTGATAAAATCGTGGCTATTTTGCAGAATACGCTTATTCCAAATACCGTTTTGGGGGTACGAATGGGACGTCCGACGACCGTGATTCCTCCCGGGAAAAGGTTGCTCCCCGCAGTTGTTGCCGTCACCCTGCTCCTTCCCCTCCTGTTCGCACGCACGGCCCCGGCGGCCGACCTTTCCGTCTCCTCCAAGACCTTCCTCCGGTATTATGAGCGGGAACTGGCGGGCGGGAACAAGGACACATACGCTCCGCTCTACGAGTACCTCTCCGCGGATGCGACGAACCTGGGAGGGAAGCCCCTTGCCTTCCACTTCTACGGGTGGGGGCGGCTGGACCTGGGCGACGCGAGCGGTTCCGGCAAGGAGTCGGGAGACGTCGGGAGCGCCTACCTGGAATACCTGCACCCCCAGGGCAACGCCCAGATGAAGCTCGGCCGGTTCTTCCTCACGGAGGGGGCGGCGATGGAAACGCTCGACGGGGCCTTCGTCAAGGCGACGTCCTCCGTCGGACTCGGGGTTTCGCTCTACGGCGGCGCCCCGGTGGAGCAGTCGATCCTGAACGGCACATCGACGGGGAGCTCCCTCTACGGCGGCAGGGTCTTCTTCGCCAAGGCAGGGTTCGCCGAGATCGGCGCCTCGTATCTCGTGGAGAACGGGTCGTTCCAGGGGGGGGAGGACCGGGAGGAGGTCGGCGGGGACCTGTGGCTGCGCGTCGCCCCGCCGGTGGAATTGACCGCCCGGGCGACGTACAACCGGTCGGCCAGCGAGATGGCCTCGCAGCGGTACGCGGTCCGGATCGTGCCCGGCGCGACCGTCGACATCTCGGCGGGCTACGAGTCGTACACGTACAAGGGGCTGTTCCAGTCCACGCTGAACCCGGCGTTCGTGCCCCCCTCGGTGGACAACAACGACGATGTCCAGACGATCTTCGGCATCGTCGACTGGGCGTTCGTTCCCGGCTGGACCCTGGAGGTGGGGGGAAAGATCATCCGGCACGAGAAGTCGGATCCCGGGGACGCCAACCGCGGAGAGGTCGGGGTGCGCTACGCGTATAACGACAAGAAGGACGTCGCGGGATTCTCCGCCGCCTTCGTATCCGCCGACCAGGCGAAGAACGAGTACCAGGAGTACCGGGGTTTCGCCTCCTATTCGCCCTCCAAGCTCCGCCTGACCCTGGACGCCCTCACCCAGCAATACAAGGAGGCGCCGATCCCCGGCGTCGGGAAGAAGAACCAGTACCAGGTGGTCGCCACGGCGGGGTACCAGCTCCTCGCCTCCTTGCAGCTTTCCGGAAACCTGACGTATACGCAAAGCCCGAACTTCCAGGAAGACTGGGCGGGACTGGTCCGGGTGAACTACGATTTCGCGACGAGCACGGGAGGGAAGAAATGATGCGCCGCGCCTACGCCATGAACATCGTCGGGGCGGCACTGCTCGCCCTGCTGTTCGGATGCTCCTCCGTTTCACAGACCCCGTCGGTGCCGCCGAAACACCCCGAGGATCTGCCGCAGGGGCGGGTCGACTGCCTCGAGTGCCACCAGGACGTCTCCACGGGGGCCCTCAAGCCGTACTCCATGGCCCGCCATTCCCGCGTCTTCATCGATTCCCACGGCACCTATGCGCGGCAGGGGCAGAACCTGTGCGCCTCGTGCCATGCCCCGGCGTTCTGCCAGACGTGCCACGCGCGGAAGGAAGAGATGAAGCCCGACACGAAGATGGGCGATCGCCCGGACCGCAGGGCGCCGCACCGGGGCGACTACCTGGTCACGCACCGGATCGACGGGCGCCTCGACCCCGGATCGTGCTTCCGGTGCCACGGGAACAAGATGGATACGCGCTGCAAGCAGTGCCACCAGTAGAACGGGAGGAGACATGATTTCGAAGACGCGTTCTTTCCGGGACCTCCGGAATCCGATCGGGGTGCTGATCCTTCTGGCGGCGCTCGCCGCCGCGGCCGGCTGTTCCACCGCGGAATCCCCGAACATCAACCACGTCCTCCCGTCCGGCAAATCCGTCGACGGGTGGCTGGCCACCCCTTCCGGCGGGACGCACGCGGGCACCGCGACGCAGGACTACATCACGGGCAACGGGAGCAGCGGCTGCACGCAGTGCCACGGGTCGGACCTCTCGGGCGGGACCTCCAATGTCTCCTGCTTCGGCAACACCGCGAACTGCCACCACGGCCCGGTCGCGAACTGGGCCACCCCCGCGGGTCACGGGGCGACCGCCAAGAAGGCCCCTGGCAGCTCGGGGTTCGCCTCCTGCCAGATCTGCCACGGCGCCGACTTCCGGACCGTGCGCGGAGGCAAGACCTGCTTCACCTGCCACACCCTCACGCCGCACGCGTCGCAGTGGCGCACCGGGGACACGTACGTCCATACGACCACGGACCCGGGGAACGCTCCGGTGTGCGCTCTATGCCACACGGCGGGCGCGAATTCCCCGATCGCGCCGCCGAGCCCGCCTGCCGCAGCGGGGACCGCGCCCGGATGCTACAACGGGACGATGTGCCACTACGCGGCGGGGCACCCGGCGGGGTGGGTCGCCGCGCCGTTTTCGGCCCCCCAGCCTCACGGGACTGCAGCGAAGGCGGCGAACGGGTACCCCGGCTGCCAGACCTGCCACGGCGCCAGTTTGACCGGCAGCGCTTCCTCCGGGAACGTGTCGTGCTTCCAGGCCACA
>Ga0172367_10004664_pt1 | contig 16940 bp, 12 predicted proteins | sample Lak10m_FD_114542 | JGI IMG/M metagenome (GOLD analysis project Ga0172367, IMG submission 114542) | Freshwater microbial communities from Kabuno Bay, South-Kivu, Congo - kab_022012_10m | ecosystem: Environmental > Aquatic > Freshwater > Lake | place: Democratic Republic of the Congo: South-Kivu...
AAACACGGGCTAAAAATGCAATGGCAACGGCTCAAAACTTACAAAATATAGAAGCTCAAAAAAATGCACAACTTGCCGAGGAACAGAGACAAAAAACACTTTTGCAAGCTGATATTCAAAAACAAATTGAGGAAGAGAGAAAAAGGACTACTTTTGCAGGGTCAGCAATGCAGGGGATAACAGAACGGAAACGGCTATTAGGAGTTTAATATATGTCTGACGAATTAATAAAAGAGCTAAAAAACTTAAATGACTCTTTAGCTACGAGCAAAAAAAACTATGAATCAGGTTGGCAAGATACTGCGAAGTATTTTTTACCGACTAAAACTGATATTACAACACAAAAAACCGAAGGCGATAATAAAGATATTTTTATTCTTAATGACTCAATAACAGTTGTTTCACTAGATAATTTTGCAAATATTCTTAATGGCACTCTTACTAATAAAAGTACCCCTTGGTTTAAAGTGTCTGTCCACGATGGCGAATTAAAAGATGATGATAAGGTAAATGATTGGCTTGATGATACAACCAAAAAAATATGGGACGAAATTTATAATCCAACTTCTAATTTTGAGGTGGCACATTACGAAAATTTACAATCTTTTGGTTGTTTTGGTAATGTTGCAATGAAAATCGAGGAAGGCAAAAACAGCCTATTTAATTTTAAGGCTTTACACATTAGAACTTTTGCAATTTCTGAAAATGATGAAGGCAAAATTGATACTTGTGTTTTAACTATGCAAATGCAGGCAAGGCAAATTGTTGGCAAATTTGGAGCTATTGAAGGGGCTAAGATACCCGAAGCAATAACCAAAGCAATGGAAAAATCACCCTATCAGAATTTTGAGATTAAATTATTTATAATGCCAAGAAAAGATAGAGACCCGAGCAAAATGGATACTGGAAATATGCCCTTTGTTGGATACTGGGCAGATATTACAAACAATACTATTATTTTAGAAATTGGATTTAATACTTTTCCTATTGCTTTTGGCAGGGGGACAAAATCCGCTGGCGAATCTTATGGAATGGGCAGGGCAATTTTAGCCTTAGCAGATGCAAGGACTCTTAATAGAATGATGAGCGATTATTTAGAGGCAAGTGAGAAATCATTAAAACCGCCTTTAATTGCGAATGCTGAATTTGAAAGGCAAATTAGTTTAAGACCACTTGCGATAAATAGAACAAAATCAATGGTTGGCAATGGGAGAGCCTTAGAACCAATTATCGACACAAAAGGTTTTCAACCAACTATTGAATTAATGTTAAATAAGCAAGAAGCAATAAGAAAAGTATTTTTTTTAGATAAACTTGTTGTTTTAGATGATCCAAGAGCCACCGCTACGCAAATTCTAGAATTAAGGGCGGAAAGCTACCGAATTATGGGAAGTATTGCCACCTCTATTGCCGAATATTTAGAAAGTATTTTAGATAGATGTTTTGATATTATTCTTAGAAAATCCTATGCCGAAGATGGAATATTTACTTTATTGCCCGAAGCTCCATTAAAAGAATTACCCGAATCTTTAAAAGGTAAAACCGATGAACTTACTGGCAAAATTGTATTTCCTAAATTCAAAGTTGAGTTTATTAATCCAATAACTCAAAGCCAAAGAAGCAATCAAAACAATTCTATTGATGCTTTTGTAATGTCTGTAATGAATATTGCACAAGCCAACCCCGCAATTTTAGATAGAATTAATTTCGATGAAGTGATAAAAGCTAAAGGCGATATTTTACAAATTGACCCTGCTTTGATTAGAAATGATAATGATGTTGAAGCCCTGCGGACTCAAAGAGACCAAGCAATGGCACAGCAACAACAATCAATGATGGCTAACACCGAAGCCAACACACTTAAAACAATGGCGGAGGCTGGTTTATAATGGCTAAAGATTTAAACGAATTACTAGAAAAAAGAGTTATAGATTTAGAGAATGCTTACAATAATACTTTTAACACCAATGAAGGCAAGAAAGTATTAAATGATTTGCTTAGAAATTTATTGATAGATGGGGATATACTCGCTAAAAATTATACCAGCGATGATGTCCTTGCATCTCACATACAAATTGGCTTGAAAATAGCCTATAAGTATATTGAGGATAATTTACCAGTAAATCTTATTAACATTAAATAAAAACTATGACCGATAACATTTTAGGACAATCAACACCAGCCCCAGTATCTTCACCAGCTCCAGCCGATGCAAATATTGCACCAGTTGCTAATCAAACTGCACCCGCTTTTGATTTTAATTCTTTTTTTCCAGAAGATATTAGAAAAGACCCTGAATTTGAAAGATATTCTAAAAATTTCCCTAAGGATTTACAAGGAATTGCCAAAGATTATTACCATAAAAATAAACATTTTGGCAAAGCTCGTGATGTTGTTAAGGCTGAATTAGAGGCTGAATTTAATAAACCAGCTGAATATAAGCCCGAAGATTATTCTTATGAATTGCCCGAAGGTTATGAAATCGAAAATGAAATCCTTGATGTTGCTAAAAATAAGGCTCGTGAATTAGGAATTAAACCTGAAATTGCTAAACAATTTGTCAAGGAATTATTTACTGCCGATGCTCAAATAGCTAATAAGCTTAATGAGGAAATGCAGGTTCAAGAAAAAACTAAATATGAAACCGAAAAGGCAATTACCGAAGGGCTAAAAAAGGAATGGGGTTTTGAATATGATAATAATGTTAAATTAGCTGATACCACTTTGGCAAAATTAACTACTCCCGAAGATTATGACAAAATTGTATCTTTACCTAAAGATATTCAAGCCACTATCGCTAAAGTATTTCATAAAATAGGAACTAGAATGAGCGAAGGTGCTATTGGTAATTTTAAAATAGCACAACCTATGACTGAAGCTGATTTTTTAGCTAAAAGGTCTGAAATTAGAAATTCAAATAAAATGGATTCTGTTAAAATGAGAGAAGAAGCCGAATTATATCAATCTTATTATGGAGGATAAAATGCCCTTAAACAAAAAAGGAAAAAAAATTAAGAAAACAATGGAAAAAGAATATGGCAAAAAAAAGGGTGAAAAAATCTTTTATGCCAGCGAAAATAAAGGCACGATAAAAAATATTAAAAAATAGTTGACAAATAAAAATACTATTATATTTTACTATTGTTAAATATTGTCCAAATGTAAGAGTAAAAGGGAGCTTTAATTAGTCTTTGAAATTAAGGGTAGCAATTAGGAGGGTGTAATACCCAATTTTTTTATTTTTAATTTTAAATTTATAATTATATGGCATCTAATATGAATGTGATGCACGTAAAACAATTTAAGGATACCTTAATTGAAGCCGTGCAAGTTCAACAATCTGCTCTCGAATTTGCCTGTGCAAGACGAGATGTTTTTAATGGCGAAGCTCTTTTTTTCAATAAAATAGGAACTACCGAATTAAAACAAAAAACTGGTGTAAATCAAACCATTACATTTTCCGATATTAACAATTCAAGACGAAAAGTATCTTTTGATACCTATGATGATGCTGTTGCCATCAATCGTTTCGACAAAGACCGCTCGGAAATTGTTGGTTTAGATACAGGTTATCTTAATTCTTTAAAATATGCTTGCGAGCGTAAAAAAGAAGAAATTATTGTAAATGCAGCAACTGGTTTAGCACACGAAGGCAAAGAAGGGGAGACCTCTAAAGCTTTTCCTGATGCAACTAATACTGTTTATCAGGACGGAACCTCATTATCGCAAGGAACTTCTAACGAAACTGGCACTAAAACTAGTTTAACTGCTGATAAACTTCTTCAAGCTATGTTTTTATTAAGAAAAAATATGAAAACTGGCAATATCAAAGAAAAAATTTATTGTGCAATTTCTGCCGAAGAAGAATTAACTCTTTTGCAAGACAATAAAATTATTAATCGTGATTTTACTGCAGGTCAAGTTCTTGATAAAGGAATTATTGGCTCTTGGTTAGGAATTAATTTTATTAGAACTGAATTGCTTAGAATGCCTGCTGATGGTATTCGTGAAATTTTATTGTTCACAGATCAAGCAATAGGTTTAGGAATGCCAGGCGATGTATTTTACAGAGCTGGTGAAAATCCTGAAAGAAAATATCAAAACCAAATGTATATAGAACTAAACTTTGGAGCAACTCGTGTTGAAGACGAAAAAATCGTCAAAATCCGTTGCAAATCTCTTTACAAAGCCGATGGTTCATTAATAGTATAATTTCAATTTAATATCAATTTAATTTAAGAAAAATTTATGGCTGTAATAGACTCAAATGAAAGTGTGAATTTAGCTAATTTAGCATTAAATCCACCTGTCCTTACACAGGCTCGCCTGAATGGTGCGCCTATTCGTGGGATAAAAGCAATTGTTGCAATCGCAGCAAATGACTCTGCAACTTCTAAATGGAGAATTGCAAGAATTCCATCAAATGCAATTTTGCATCAAATAACAATTTCTACAACTGCACAAGCTAGTAGCACTGATTTTGATTTAGGTGTAGCTTACTCACCTAATAAAAATAGTGGTATAACTCCAACTAATGCTGTCAATTGCTTAGCTGATGCTCTAACCCTAATTACTGCAAGTCGTGCTTTAGATGGTCTAAAAGATGTTAGTATTGCTAACTCTTTTAAAGAATTGTGGGAATTAGCTGGCTTATCTGTTGACCCTTGCTGCGATTTAGATATTATCTTTACCGCAAATACTATCGGCACTGCTGGTGGAACTGTTGGATTTAAAATTGAATATACTGTCTAATGCCTTCAAAAACCGACATTTGCAATCTAGCTTTAATTAAAATTGGTAAAAATCGTGTTATCGATATTGACACTGACCAAAGCCAACAGGCTACCGATTTAAAATTAGTTTATGATTTTGCACTTGCGGAAATTTTGGCGGAAGCTGACTGGTCATTTGCGGTGTTTCGACAAGCTCTAAACAAGGTTGTTGAAACTCCGCTTTATGAGTGGTCTTACAAATTTCAATTACCAACAAACCCTGAATATATCAGGCTTATCTCAATAGAGAATGAGCCTGACTATACAATTGAAGGCAAATATATTCTTACTAATACAGATAATATTAAAATTACCTATATTGGCAAGGTTATAGACCCTAACCAATACACAATCCCTTTTCAAAATGCTTTTGTAGCTTTATTAGCTTATAAAATATGCTATAACTTAACAAATTCTAGCTCTAGAGAAAAGGAAATATTGGCGGAATACCAACAAAAATTATCTTATGCTATAACCCAATACAAAACATTATCTGCCGAATCTGCTATCACTGATAACAGCTGGGCAACAACTAGAACGACTGGTGCTTAATGCCGACTATTAATGAAATACAAACAAGGTTTAATGCTGGTGAATTATCGCCAAACATTGACGGATTAGTTGATTTTGAGCCTTTTTTTTATGGAGGTTCAATTGTTGAAAACTTTGATGTTCACCCTCAAGGCTGGTTATTTAATAGAAAAGGCACACAATATTTAGGCGAAGTTAAAGACAGCACAAAAAAAACAAGGATAATTCGTTTTAAATTTAATATAGATCAAGTTTTAATTATTGAGTTAGGAGCTGGTTATTTTCGCTTTTATTATCAAAAAGGGTTAGTTTTAAGCGGTGGCTCTGCTTATGAAGTAGCTAATGCTTTTACCGAAAGCGATTTAGATTATATCCGCTACATACAAAAAGATGATATTGTTTATTTACTACACCCCTTAAAAGGTTTTTTTAAACTAATTAGAATTGCCAATAATAATTGGACTTATGCAAGTGTTGATATACAGCTCGGACCATTTCAAAAAGAGAATACTTTTCAAACTAGGTTATGTACCATTAATAACCACGGAGCAGTAGGAACAACTGGAACTTTAACCGCAAGTGGACACGCTCCTTTTACCGCTAATCATGTTGGCAGTTTATGGCTAGTTAGAGACGGCACTAATTATGCTTATCTTAAAATAACCGCCTTTACTTCTTCAACCTCTGTTAGTTATGTATCGCAAAATGTTATAGTTTCTGGAATGGTAAATAAAAATTTATTTACTTGGCGAGAAGGTGAATTTGGATTGCATCGTAGTTTTCCAAGGGCTATTACATTTCACGAACAAAGAATTGCTATGGCTGGCTCTATTAACGAACCGCAAAAAATTTGGTTTAGTAAAAGTGGCGAATATGAAAATTTTGATGAAGATTACACTTCTTTAACTGCCGATGATGGCTTTAATCGAACTATTGCAAGCACAACTAATGATTCTATTTTATGGTTATTTAGTGATGAAGTTTTATTTATTGGTTGCTCTGATTCTATATGGATTGCCAAGCCTTCAAACAATTCTGCTGGGCTGTCTAATAATGATATTGGCTTAAAAAGACAAGTCGCTTTTGGTAGTGAGTGGGTTGACCCTGTATATTCTGATAATACACCATTTTACTTACAAAGGGGCAAGCAAAAGGTAAGAGGTTTAAATTATAGCAATGCCGAAGGTAAATTTGGCACTCGAGATATTACAATTAGAAGCGACCATATCACAGGAAGTGGAATAAAAAGATTTGACTATCAACAAAATCCAATTAGCACAATTTGGGCTTTAAGAGAAGATGGACAAGTTGCAAAATTTGTTTATGAAAGCGACCAAGAAGTTAATTGTTGGACAAGATTTAAAACTGATGGATTAATTGAGGATATTGCAATTATACCTTCAAGCAAAGAATATGATGAAATTTATTTTGTTGTAAATAGAACAATAAACGGCACGACCAAGAGATTTATTGAAGTTTTAGAACCTAATTTTAGCTACAACAATATTGATTACATTTATTCTGATTGCACCTTAACCTATGATGGAAGGCAAAACACAACTTTGACCTTAACTACTACTACTGCAACCGCTGGAAGTTCCATCTTTACCGCAGGTAGTGTTGGTAAAGAAATACACAACATAGCGGGAATGGGTAAGGCTGAAATTATTTCTTATACTAGCGGGACAGAAGTCGAAATTAAAATTATTAAAGATTTTGCTTCAAATAGCCTTACTGCCAATAATTGGGGAATAGCTATGAATGAAGTTAGCGGGTTAAATCATTTAATTGGTGCCAATGTTGTTGTAAATGGCGATTTTGCCACTGATCCTAATGTAAAATTAGTTGACAATACTGGAAAAATAATATTAACTAGTTTTGCAGTGATTATACACGCTGGTTTAAAGTATGAAAGCAATTTTACCTCTATGCCAACCGAAAGTAGAAAGCTGGTGCAAGCTGTCGGCTCGCAACAACACAGACCATTAAGAATTACTGAAATAATTATTAAATTATTTAATTCTAGGGGCGGTAAAGTAATTTGCAGTGGAAAAACCAGCACAATTATTGCAAGAACATTTAACGATAAATGGGACAATGCACCAAGTATGAAAAATGGTATTGAAAAAATAACAACTGCTGGCGATTGGGAATATGACTCAGTATATACCATTATGCAAGATGAGCCACAAGCAATGAATATTAAAAATATAACTTATGAGGTAAGTATATAATATGAACCCAGCAATGATTGTAGCAGGAGCAGGAGCGGTTATAAATTTAGCAGGCTCTATTTATGGTGCCAATATGGCTAAAAGGGATTTAAAAAGACAACAATTAGCTTTATTCGACCAAGCAAGATTAGTTGAAGAGCAAGGCGAATTTCAAGCAATAGAAACTGGAAAACAATTTGAAAGTTTATTAGGCGAACAAAAATTAGGAATTGCAACCAGTGGGGCAGAATTTGAAGGCTCTGTTATGAATATACTTGACAAAACTATTAGAGATAAAGAAACTAATGTCGCAATGATAAGAAGAAATGCACAAGCCGAAGCTAACTATTTAAAAGCCCAAGCGGAGCAAATAAGAAAAAAAAGAAGAGGATTAATGGCAAATGCCGTTATTTCATCTTTAGGAAATATCGGACAATCGGCAACATCATTTATGAAAGTTGGAGGAGGAAAAGGAAATAAATCCACAAATCCCAAAACTTTAAAAGAAATAGAAAATAACTTGTAATTATGGTAAAAATACCTGATAGCTATGGAATGGTTGCAAAACCAACAACACAAACACAAATTGCAATGCCAAATAACGGCTCGCAATTAACCGCTCAAACTATGCAACAAGTAAGCGGTAATTTGATGAATATGGCTGTGCAAATGGAATATATCAACCAAAGAGAACAAGAATCTTTTAATGCCAGTCAATTAATAGACTTTAAAACTGAATTAGCTCGTTTTGAGAACCAAAAAAGAGTCGCATTAACAGAATTGCCTACAACTGATGCAAAAGCAATAGAAACGGCTAAAACTCAATTTATTACTGATAGACGAAAATTTGTTGATGAATATTCAAATAAATATCGTGATAATAAGCAAGTTTCTGACTTGATTAAAAGACAAGCTAATGCCGAAAGTGTCGATTTTGAATATGATGTAAATCGTGTAATCTCTAGCAAGAAAAAAGAATATGGGCAAAATGCTATTTATAAATCTATCTATGATATTAACAATCGCTTACAAAATGGCGGTAGCATTAGTAAATTAGGAGGACAACTACAAGAAACCCTACAAACTGGTTTAAAAGCTGGATTAATAGACCAACAAGACATTATAAGAGAAACTGAAAAGCAAAAAAACATAATTGAGGAGTTACAAAGGCAATATGAAAAAACCCGTTATGCTAACCTTATTGCCGATGGTAAAATGCAAATTGACCCTAGCAATAGCGATGATAGAAAACTTGGTGATTTAGCTTATCAAACTACTTTGCAAAAAACTAGTAAGCAGGGAATTGACCCAATGGTTGCTTCTATGAATTTTATTCAAAAGACAGGATTTGTGCCAAGCAACGTAAAAGGTATATGGTCAACTCAATTAAATATTGGAACACCACAACAAAAACTTACTACCGCAAGCAATATCGCAAGTTTAATTGACGAAAATCCCCGCTTACAAAATCAATTTAATGCCGATGATGTAAGTTTTGCAATGGAAATTAAAAAAAGGGCAAATGCTGGATTGCCACCAGCTCAAGTTTTGGATTATGCAGAAAAAGAGGTTAGTAAATATCAATCGATGGATAGAGTTGCTAAAACTCAAATAATTGCACAAAAAGACTTTAAAAAAGCCATTGACAGCAATTATAAAGATTTAGTTGGTGATTATAATTCTATATTTTCAAGAAATCCTGCTGTTGAAGATGGTATTAAAACCACTTTTGAACAAATTGTAAGAGATCAATTTTTAAATAACAAAAATGCAACTTTGGACGGCTCTATTGAATTTGCAAAAAATCAAATTAAAAATGAATTTACCACTACTGAGATTGGACAAAAAAAGGTTATGCGATATGCACCAGAAACCTTTTATAAACAATATAACGGCGGTGATACATCGTGGATTAAAGGGCAATTTGCGGGAAAAGTAGCTGAACACACTTTATTGCCAAATTTTGACACTATTGACAAAGATTTCTCTTTAATTCCACACCCTAATTTTATTGCTGGTGGTAAACCCGCTTATTTTATAACACAAAACAAAGGAAATAATGGCAGAATGGATATTATGCTTGATGCTTTTAATCGCCCAGTATTATTTGCCCCAAATATGGAAGAAACTGAATGGTATAAAGATACACAAAAAGAATATAATAAAAAAAGAAAAACACCACTTACAAGACAAGAAATGTTGCAAATATTAGAAGATAAGGCAACCACAAGTGATTTTACAAAAGCTGTTAGAATGGGCAGTAAAGGAAGATTTGCCGAAATATCAACTGGGTCATTAATTGATAGACCGCAAATTAAGAAGGTTGCAACCGAGAAAACATCATCATTAATTGATAAGATTAAAAATTATGATTACAATCAGCCAATAGAATCAATTAAGACTATAATTAATAATTATGGTAAATCTTTTAGTGTTTATCAAACACAAATGCACCAAGCTATGCAAGATGAATATAAAAATTTTTTAGGTGAAAGTGAAATGCTTAAAATAAAAAATGAAAATCAAAAACCATTAATTGATATAAAAATAGAAGATTTTTTAAATGTTGATTTATATAAAAAAATTACCAATCAACTACCAGAAATACAACAAAAAATCCAAAAGGTTATGGAATATCAAAAACAACCTGACCCAGCACCTGCAAAAGTTAAAGAGATTACAAAATTAAATATAGATATTGAAGGTTATAAAAAATTATATAATGACACTATGCAAGAGTTTCAAAATGGCAAAAAGGCTTTAACCGATAAAATATCTAATGTTTATAACGATGTCGTTAATTCTTTTACTCAAAAACAAATAGAAACTACAATAAAAGATAAAATTAATTCTATAAAAGAAAAATCTAAAGAAATTGCTCCTGCAACCGAAAGGGCAAAATTAAATCAAGGTAAATTAAATCCGCAAATAGATTACACAGTAGACCTGTTTAATGAAACAAGTGAAAATACTGTAATAAACTTTTTAAAAGAATTTCCTAATATTAGAAAATTAAGACAAAAAGCAATTGAAGATATTTCTAGATATAGAACTCAGCGACAAGGAGTTGCTAATATAACGGGTTTTGAAAACCCCGACCCAAATATTAGTTATTACCGAACAGCGACATTTAGCACTATGGCTTACGCAAGGGAAATACAAAAAATTTATAAAATTGATAAAGATTTAGCTTTTTTAATAGACCTTGATTTTACTAGACAAACAAATAAAACTGATAATATAACTGGCGAAAATTTAAAACCTACCAATTATTTTAAACCACGGATTGAAGGATTCAAATTAACTGATTTCTGGTCAGAGGAAAATTTAGGGAGTTATTAATGCCATACGATTCAAGAATTATTAATCCAGCAAAACCAGATGCAGTAGGGGCTCAAAATTTAATAATGGCGGAAGCTGAAACGGCTCTTGCAGGTGGTTTTTATGGAACACCCGAAGACCCGCAATCGGCAAGCCCTTTTTTAACACAATATTTGCCAAAGAAGCAACAAGAATATTCGCAATCTGAAATTGCTAAATCAGCTTGGGAGCGAGAAAATGAAATTGGCTCTTTTATTGCAAGCGAACAAAGCGGTTTTAAATATAATAATGAAGTTGACCCGCAAGACCCTAATTTTGATATTATTGATTATATTTTTGACGAAGTTGATAATACTGATTATGCCCCTTATAGTGAAAACTTTTTACAATTTAAAAATCGCAGAAATGCAGAATTGTATAAAAAACATTTAGACAAAGAATTTAAAAACACTGAAGTATTGCAAAATAGCGGTTGGAGTGGTTTAGCTTGGGGTATTGGTGCAAGTTTATTGAGCCCAGTAAATCTTATTCCTATTGGAGGCGGTGCTTACAAAGCATACAAAGCGGGACAATTGGCAAAAGGGGTTGCCTTAACTGCTGGAACTGGTGCGATTTCTATGACTGGAAGTGAAGTATTGCTACAAGGATCACAAGAAAGCAGGACATTAAGCGAAAGTGTTTTGAATGTTGGAGCTGGAACTATTCTTGCTGGTGTTTTAGGCGGTGTTAGTGCCACCTTAAGCAAACAAAAATTTAACAAAATTGCAAAGAAAGTTGAAAATGATATACAAGTAGACCAAGCCGAAGTTAGAATAAATCCCGAAACTCAAGACTTAGAAATAAGACCAGACTCAGCAAGTGCGGCGAGTGTTAAAGAATACGAGCCAATCCGTAAGCAATATGACGAAGTCTATTCGCCTGAATTAAAAGCTAGAGGCGAAACTCCACTGCCTTTTAAAGATTACCTAAAACAACAAACTGCCCTAGTGCCAACAATTATTACTGATGTTGCAAAATTGGCTAAAATCGATAAATTGACCAGTAAAATTAGATTGGTAAATAATCTTAATCCTATTCAAAGATTAACAAGGACTGAATTTGCCGTAAAGCCCCGTGAATTTGCTGAAAGGCTTATGAAAACAGGAATGTTCACTAACAAGAATTATGATGGAATTGCTAATGCACAATCGGCAGAAATAAACAAGAAAGCAACCTTAGCAAGATTTAACCACGATTATAAACCTGCTGAAAACAAAGCTTACCGAGATTATAAAAAAAGAATTAAAGAAACTGGAGCGAGTCAAATAGACCAATTAATTAAAAATGATACACAATTTTTCGAAGCTGTATCAAGAGCAATGATTAATCAAGATGTTATAGGAATACCTGAAATTGACAATTTGGCAAAAAATGCAAGAGCAAATGTATTTAACAATTTAGGGCAAGAAGCAATCAATGTAGGATTATTTAAAGAGGGTATTCTAGACAAAGCCCCAAAAACCGCATTATCTTATTTTCCTAGATTGTTTAATAAATTAAAAATAAGTGCAAGAGAAAATGACCTCCGAGCTTTACTGACTGATAAAATCAAAAAAGTTTTATTGCCACAAATTAAAAATTCTGAATTAAACAAAGAAAAAACTCTAAATACTCGTATTCTTGATTTACAAACTAAAAAAGTTCAATTAGAAAATAGACTAGAAAAAGCAAGTGAAGCCAAAATTAAAGAAGCTGTGCAAAATGCTACTATAAACGAGCCTAACATACCGACCGAATACAAACAAACTTTTATTGATGCTATTAATTTTTCTAAAAGTAGAAAAACTTCTTTAGATGAATTTGCCGATGCTTTATCGCAAAATTTGCCTGATAGTTTTCCATTTACTTTTGATGATATTGAAAAACTTTATAACAAATATGTCAAAGGTGAAGAATCTATATTTAGCACCGAAGAAGCTATAAATTTATTAAATCGCTATAAGGAAGCTGAAAAAACTATTAAAAATACTAAAATAAAATCATTGTTTCAATATATTAGAGATTTAGGCGGAATTAATGACTATGGCGGCGAATTAAAATCCATGGGCATCACTAATAGAACAATGCCTGGTATGATAAGAAAAACACCTGAATATTCACGGGGATTTTTCGGCGATAATTTTAAAACTTCGCAATCTAGGGGAGCTGACGATGTAATTAGACAATTAATTGAAGAAGGTTATTTTGCAGAATGGGGCGGTGAAAATATGGCAGAACCAACAATAAGGGATTTATACGATTTAATGAGAAGAGAGGCACACGGCGAAAAAATATATTCTTCTAAAGATATTGAAAAAGTGCAAATCAAAGAAACTGCACAAAACTTATTAAATGAATTAGAGCAACTTGGAATTGATTTTGACAAAATACAAGAAGCCGTAAAGTTAAAAAATGGCAGAATTAAAAAACAAATTGAAATTAAAACCGAAAATGCAAGCAAAGTAATCGATACCAAAACCTTTATTAAGATTGATAAACTTTTGGCAAAAACTGAAATTGAATTAATGGATAAAAAAATTAATACTTTAAAAAATCAATATATAACAAAACAAATTGAAGTGAGGTCAAAATTTGAAGATATGGGCGATGAAAATGATTATGTTAATGGAGTTGTTGATGACTTAATTGCTAAATTAAAAGGCGAAGATAGATTAGGTTTAATTAACGATACTGACATAAAAATTGAAAGAAGAGGACCATTAAAAGAAAGGACTTTAAATTTTATTAGAGATGAAGAATTAGAGCCGTATTTAGAGAGAGATGCTAGAAAAGTTATAGACTTTTATGCTAATACTGTTGCAACTGATATTGAAATTGCAAGAGCTTTTGACGGCGATTTAACTTTAAGCAATGCTATTGAAGATATTTCAAGAGAATATGACGAAGTAAAGGCAGGAGTTCAAGACGAAAGCCAACAATTAAAAATCGATAAAGAAAAAAGACGGGTTATTAATGATTTAACCTCGGTTGCTAAAATTATGAGGGGTTTTTATAATCCTGTTAATCCTGATGACTTAATTATTAGAGCTGGCAGGGTTGCAAGGGAATATAACTATATAGCTAAAATGGGACAAGTAGTAGTTGCATCAATTACAGATATTTCAAGACCAATCGCAAAACACGGGCTTAAAACTTGGGCTAGATATTTACCTGAATTAATCACCAATTTAAAAGGAATAAAATTAAATATTAAAGATGCTAAATTGGGTGGAAACATTACTGATATTGTTGCTCCTGATAGAATGGCAAGTTTTGCGGGTTTAAATGATAAATTTGCTAGTCAAACAAGCACTTTTGAAAGATATGTTGAAAATGTATCTAAATTTATGAGTAAAACAAATATGATGCCTGTATGGAACGATGGAATGAAAAGCTGGAGTTCTGTTTTATCGCAACAAAGAATGATAAGCTCAATTAAAAAATATGAAACTCTAGACCGCCAAGAGATGGCTTATTTAGCACAAATTGGATTAGGTAAAGATGATATACCTATGTTAAAAGACCAGTTAAAAAAATATTCTTACAAGGAAGGAAATTTATTAATTGCCAATACCGAAAAATGGGATAATGCACAAATGGCAAGAAAATATTATAACGCTTTAAATACCGATATTGACTCAACTATTATCACAATGGGGGTTGGTGATTTACCATTAAAAGCAAATACCGAAATGGGCAAAGTGATTGCACAATTCAAATCATTTACTTTTGCTGCTACACAGCAAGCCTTAATGTCGGGATTGCAACAAAAAGATTTAGCCGTATTAAGTGGCTTAATTAGCGGAACTTCTCTTGGTATGTTAGTTTATTATTTTAAAAGAAAAATAGCTGGCAAAGAATTATCTGATGATCCAGCCGTTTGGTTAATGGAGGGTTTAGATAGAAGTGGATTTCCTGCAATTTTATCTGAATACTCGCATATAGCGGATAAAGTCGGACTTGGTGTTAATAGTTTATTAGGTGTTGAGCAATCAAGCCGTTATGCTACAAGAAATTTTGCCGCTTCATTACTTGGACCAACAATTAGTTTAATAGATGATGGAGCCGTTGCCACTCGTGCTTTAACTTCTGGCGAAATTAACGCAACCGATGCAAGGGCAATTAGGAGAATGATGTTTTTAAATAATCACTGGCTTTTAACTGGAGCTATGGATAGATTCCAAGAAAGTATCGTGAACACTGAATAAAAAAATTGATAAATAAAAAATAAAAAGTATTTTAATTAAAAACTATTAATATATGACTATAACAACACAAATTTTAAGAAAAGATTATACCGCAAATGGTTCTAATATCACTTTTGCCGTAGATTTTCCAATATTTTATGAATCAAATTCAACTCCTAAATTTTCTTTAGAAGTTATTACAACCGATACTAGTGGAATTGAAACAAACAAGACTGAAACTACCGACTACACGATAACTTATACAACTATTGAAAATGGCATTATACCAATTTGCAATGTTGTATTTAATACCGCACCAACTAACGGACACAAAGTAAGTATTTTAAGAAAAGTAAATTTAACTCAAAATGCAGAATTTACCGAATCAGGCACAGAAAAATATAGTGGCAAAGCCGTAGAAAGTGCCCTAGATAAATTAACATTACAAACTTTACAAATTCAAGAAAATCTTAATCGTGTTGTAAGATTGCCAAAATCATCATCTTTAACAAATATTGAGTTTCCAATAAATGCTAGTGTTGCCGATGAGGTTATTTGTATTAATAGTGCTGGCGATAATCTAACAACTAAAAATTTAGCCGATGTTAGCTTAGCTCCTGTTTCAACTTACATTAAAACTCTACTTGATGACACTACCGCCTCGCAAGCAAGAACCACTCTTGATGCACAACAATTAAATTCTAACCTTACGGCTCTATCAGGCTTAACTGGTGCTTCAAATAAAATACCATATTTTACTGGTGCAGGGGCAATGGCTTTGACTGATAAAATTAACCCAGCCACCACCACCACCCAAGGAATTACTTACCTAAATAATCCTATAACCATTGCAAATAATGCAACTACACCAAATACAGATATTGATTTTTCTGGTGGTGTTTTTAAATTCTCTGATGGTTCTGGACAAGAAGTAGCATCTGCTCTAACAAAAAGATTGCAATCAAGCGGAGCTTGGTCTGCTGGTGCAGGCGGTAATATGTTATTAAGTGGTGCAAGGGCAAATTCAAGTGATTATCATCTTTTTGCAATTTACAATCCATCAACTGGTGTAAGTGATTATGGTGCTTTACTTGGCGTTGCAGGCACCGCTCCTAACCCAACCTCTGTTTTGCCAAGCGGATATACTAAGTTTGAATATGAAGGCACTGTACACACTGATTCAAGCGGAAATATATTAAGATTTACACAAACGATGCAACATTTCGTATTTCAAACGGTTATTAATTCTATTAATGGAGCATCTCAATCTGCTGGAAGTGAAACTTTAAGAACAATAAGAACCCCACTGGGTATAAAAACAAAAGTCCGCGGTTCGATACTTGGAGTTGCTAGTTCAGCTGGCTCAGCTCATCTTAAGGCTTACGATGCAGATATTACTAGCGCAACAATTGCATCAAATGATGGACAAGTTTATATTAGCAATGGCGTGACCCTCGGCGTGGGATATTTTGAAGCAATAACAAACACATCAAGTCAAATTAAAACCAACCTAGTAAATACTTCAGGAACGCCGTCAATTGCGTGTTCTATTACAATTAGCGGATACGAAAATCTTGCATTAACTCAATTTTAAAACCTATGGTTCAAATAAACACAAAAACAGGCGATATATTCCAAGGCGACACTTTACAGCCTGATTGCCGTTGGGCTAGTGAAGCCGAAGCTCAAGCTTATCTATTGGCTAAAGCAAAAGAAGAAAAGCTAGCTCAACTACGCATTAATTTTAATAACGCAAGTCAAAAACCTTTTGCCCTTAACCAAGTCAAGCAAATTGATAAAGATGGCAAAGTAATTGGTGTTATTAATGCTACTTACAATATAGCTGATGCAAATTCATTGACCGATAGTGCAAATATAATTTTTGCAGGTTCGTTTAT
>Ga0172367_10004665_pt1 | contig 16938 bp, 10 predicted proteins | sample Lak10m_FD_114542 | JGI IMG/M metagenome (GOLD analysis project Ga0172367, IMG submission 114542) | Freshwater microbial communities from Kabuno Bay, South-Kivu, Congo - kab_022012_10m | ecosystem: Environmental > Aquatic > Freshwater > Lake | place: Democratic Republic of the Congo: South-Kivu...
GGTGCTGTAAGTAGCCGTATAAGTGAGTTGGTAAAAAGTTGCCACATTTACCACATCTTCTCCACGGTTGTCACCTTGCTGAACAAAAGCGGCCCCAAATGGAAATCCACGATATGCCGGATCAACAGGGTTGGCGTAATAACCGATCTGAGCAGCTTCATACATTCCTGTTACTGTTAATGCAATAAGTGCAGGAGTTTCAAAAGCCGCAGTTTCGGATACCTGATTGAATGGCTGTAGATCAATATTTTTCTCACAAGAGACGAAAGCCAATACAAGGATAAGACCTGCGGCTATACCTTTCATGAGTTTATCTTGATATTTTCTGAGTATATTTTTCATAGTTGTACTTTTTTAGAGATTAAAATTTCAGGTTAACACCAAAGGTTAATACGCGCTGACGAGGAGTTCCGTTGTAATCAACACCACCTGATTCCATTTCAGGATCGATACCTGAATAGTCGGTAATCATTAATAAATCCTGTCCCTGAGCAAAGAGTCTCAGATTTTGAACACCGATTTTTTTGGTTAATGTTTTGGGTAATGTATAACCTAAAACTACGTTCTGAAGCTTAATGTAATCTCCTTTTTCAACCCAACGGGTACTGGTATTGTCAGTAAGGTTTACAAAAGTGTCGCCACCATACCAAAGGCGTGGAGTCCATCCGTCACCGGGCTTGTCAACACTTTGCCATCTTCCTAGTATTTCGGTGCTGTTGTTTTGGAATTTCTGATTTAAAAGATCCATTCTGGTTCTGTTCATTACGTCGTTTCCACCACTGTAGCGGAACATGATGTTAAGATCAAATCCTTTGTATTCACCTTTCAATCCAACAGAACCAAAGTAAGTTGGGATTGATGTTCCAAGAATTTTACGGTCAGCAGAAACCAAAGAAGAAGCAACAGAAATATCGGTTGGATTCTCCGGGTTATAAACCTTATAGTTCGAGGTAGGAATATTGGCCTGAACTAAAGATCCGTCAGCTTTGCGATAGATTGGATTACCATTCGACATGTTTACTCCAACATAGTCATAACCAAAAATCGAACGAATGGATTCCCCTTCTCGAATAATGGTGTAAGTTTGAATAATATCCTGGTGGTTTACCAGTTCGATAATCTCATTTTTCACCAACGAGAGGTTACCATCGACAGACAATTTGATGTCTTTTGTATTAAGAACAGAAATGTCAAACGAGAATTCATATCCCCAGTTTTTCAATTTACCAATGTTTTTGGCAATCGAGTTTCCGGGAATACCGAAAGATGGAGGTGTAGGTGCATTTAAAATCAAACCATCCTGATTATTAATGAAATAGTCGAATGTAAATTTGTATTTATTGTCAACAAACGCAGCATCCAAACCAATATCGGTTTTCTTGCTAGTTTCCCATTTTAACTGATCATTTCCGATCTGAGAAAATGCAATACCATTATAATCGGCATATTTAGCGTTTGAATATAACCCAAGGTAGGGATAGTTACCAATATCAACATTACCAACTTCGGCATAAGATGCACGTACCTTTAAGTCTGAAAGGAAGTTAAGATCAGACATAAATGATTCTTTGGAAATGGTCCAGCCCACCGATACTCCGGGGAAAATACCATAACGATTGTCTTTTGGCAGAGAAGAGATACCATCGCGACGAACTGAAGCCTGCAAGAAATATTTCTGTGCATAATTGTAATTTACACGGGCAGCTAATGAATTAAATCCGTTCTGAGTCATTGACCCACCAGACATCTGAGTTCCGTATGAACCATCAATCAAGTTGTGACTAAAGAAAGAGTCCGACATATTTGTTCCTGCGCCGTAGAATGAATTTACAGTTTGTTGCTGGAATTCATTTACCAAATTGACATTCAGATTATGGTTTTCAGCAATAGTCTTCGTGTAAGTCAAAACGTTTTGCCAGTTCCAGCGAGTCAGGTTAGCAAAATTGTTGTTGATACGGCCATTAACGCTTTGTCCATCACCGTGGAAAGGGTTCCAATATCTGAAACCTTCAGTTCCTTTATTATCAACACCAAGCTGAGTCCTGAAATTCAGATCTTTTGTAATGTTGGCCATCAAATAGGTGCTGGCTACAACACCCATAGTTTTCGACTTGTAGATATTCTTGTCAAGCGTATATCTGATGTTCGGCAGGTTATCGTCAACCTGTTGGGTGTTTTGCCCGCGACCAGCATAATTGGTATTAATATCGTCAATATTATAGCCTGTAGGATCGTTCGCATCAAAAACAGTTGTATTGGGTAACATACGGATCGCCGAGAAAATATTACCCGACAGTGAGTTGGTTCCGGTATTCATCCCGAATGTTTCAGTACGTGTGATAGCGGCATTCATTCCAATAGTCAGCCATTTTTTCAGTTTGTGATCAATGTTTGATCTGAAAGTAAAACGGTTCATTTCATTTGGACGAGAAACCCCTTCCATATCAGAATATCCGAGTGAGAAATAATAGTTGGTAACATCATTGGCTCCGGAAATTCCTAAATTGTGGTCCTGTTGAAAAGCATTTTGACGCAGAACAGCTGCCTGCCAGTCGGTATTAATATCAGTTCCAACAGCGATAGCTGCCTGCCCGCGATTTGATCTTTTTTCGTTTTGAATAGTAACAAAATCCGGAGTTTCCAACAAATCAAAAAGATTGACAGGTGAAGCTACACCCAAATAATTGTTATAAGTTACATTTACGTTTCCTTTCGCACCTTTTTTGGTAGTAATTAAGATAACTCCATTGGCTGCCCGTGAACCGTAGATCGCAGTTGCTGATCCATCTTTTAGAATTTCAACTGATTCAATGTCGGCAGGATTAATGTCAGCCATTGCGTTGGTAGAAGCGTAACCTCCAACATCGCCTGTAAATACTGGCATGCCATCAACAACAACTAATGGATAAGTACCCTGAGAAATTGATCCGATACCACGAATCCGGATACGTGGAGCTTCTCCTAAAACCCCGTTGGCAGCAGTGATCTGCACACCGGCAGAGCGTCCAGCCAATTGAGATTCGAAACTTGGAGTTGCAAGATTTGCAATTGCATCTCCCTTAACTTGTGAGATGGCGCCAGTTACTTCTCTTTTCTTTTGTACTCCATAACCAACAACCACAACTTCATCAACCGAAATATCTTCTGATTTCAGTTGTACATTAATTACAGCCTGGTTACCAATTGCAATTTCTTGTGTAGTCATCCCCACAAAGGAGAAAATCAGAGTTTTGGCATCAACAGGTACTTTGATGTTATAGGTTCCATTCATATCGGTAATAGTTCCCAGGGAAGTTCCTTTTACCGAAATCGATACTCCAGGCATACCTCCACTGTCGTCAGCAGAAGTAACCTTGCCTGTAATTTCCTTGGTCTGAGCGATGACTACGTTCAAACCAATTGCAAAAAATGCAAGCAATAACGCGATTTTTTTCATAGAGAATTATTTTAAATTAAACAGCATCAAAATTGAATAATCCCCGCTTCCCCATTGTTATTCTTTCACCTGTATGCTAACTTTTAAATTGGTGATATGCTAAAACAATCACAATCAATTTATTCGTTTATAAATGTAAAAAAATGTTAAAATAGTTTATTAAAACATGATTTTAAATATACTTTTTTATTCGAATATGCCTACAATCTAGTCGAAAATAATGATGTGGATTAACATGATCTTAAAAGTGATACATTCTTATCCAAACATTTAGAATTCCGGAAAATAGAAAGGCCGCTTCAACGTGGTTGAAGCGGCCTTTGGAATATACCTATTCAGGTTTTACTTTTTTACAAAAGTATGAACGTTATGATCTACTGTAGCACCTGTTGCATGGTTTTTAACTATGTAATCAACCCAGAAGCTTTTTGCTTTGTTGTCGAATTTTCCGCTTCCGGTAATGTCGTATGTAACTCCTCCTGATGTATATGACACAGGAATAATGTTAACATCGCCCTTGTCATCAAACACATACTGTACTGCCCAGCCACTATCCCAGAAGTTATCATTGCTAATGGTAGTTGCACTAATCTTGGTAAGATTACAGTTGTAGTGTCCGTAACCGGGTTCATTACAGTCAAATACTCCAACAAAATTGTTGATGTCGTAGTTAACCAGAACTGAAAAATGAAATACCGGGCCAGTTGTCATCACGCCATTGGCATCAGTCATTTTTACATACCAGTAGTAGGTAGATCCTTCAGCAACAGGCACTGAAAGTGACAATGAATTGTGAGCTGCTTTATATAAGCCTGGATTTTCGTCGGTACCAAAATAAACATCAGCCTTAACTGGATCGCCTTCCGGATCTGTAGTTGCCCATTTTAATTCAGTGGTTGTCCCAGTAATTTTTATCAAGGCTGCATCCAAAGGAGCAACTGCCGTGGGCTCTGAAAAAGCACCGTATATCTTAATAATGTGCTCTTCTTCAGTACAACTCTGCAATGCAAATACTGCCATAATTATGGGCAATATTGCGAATATCAATTTTTTTCTTTTCATACTTAATTTCTTTTTTAACATTTATTAGTTACATCTGACTTCGGAATTTCTATAACCATTAAGTCAGATATTTCCAAAATCAAACCTAATTACAGTCGTGTTAAAACTTCGTACATAATACGATTACCTGCAGAGCTAGCATACCAGCAATTCAAAACAAATACTTTGGTTACTGGATTATAGTAGTTAATGGTCAGATCGGCTGGTTTAAGGGTTGCATCTCCAGTCCAGGTATCAAACATACCACCAACAGAGGCACCTGTTGAAGGATCAACAGGAGTTGCGATCACTTTATAGCAGGTGGTTCCACCAACTACAACGGTATTGGTTGTTACTTCAATTTTCACATCATAACCGGTATAGTTACCAAAACCATTTTTCTGAACAGTTTTACAATCAACAGTCCAGAAAGGTTCAATTGCATCAAGTGGTTCAGTTGGGTTACCAGGACGAATACGATAACCTACAGCCTTATAATCGCCGGCATATGGATTGGCAATTGGAAGAGCCAATAAATATGTCTTCATATTACCACCAACAGGAATATCAACACCTGAAGTAGTTTTGGCTGACTCAATGGAAATAGCAGCAATAAAGTTATCGCAGGCGTCTAATTTTTCAGCACCCCAAACCTTAGCTTTAGCATAACCATTTCTGGTTCCTTTTGCGATAGTTAAAGTTTTAGTCAAAATTTCGACATTTGGAAACGCTTTATAACTTTTCTTATAATCGGCATTGTACTGGGTCACAGCAGCCGGATCAATTTTAAATGTTACCGTAATATCTTCGGTTGGAAGAGCATCAGTTGCTATATTTACCAGAAACTCAAAGTTCACATCGCCAGCAACTGGTTTTAATGCTAATTGCTGAAGGTTTGCTTTTACAATTGTAGCATACATTTTTCCGGCTACACCATCTGGCCAGTATTCACCTACATCGTCTTTCAGGCATGAGCCAAGAAAGAATAGAGTGGAGAAGAATGTTACAAATAATATTATCTTATTTTTCATATTCTAAATAATTTTAAAGGATTGAATTTGTATTAACGATTCTGCCAGAAAATCTTTGATGTAAAGGCATTGATCGTACCAACAGCAACCACGTTATCGTTGTTGACAGAAATCTCACGCTGTGGATACAATAACCGTACAGGTGGAGTAGCATTAGCGATATTAGGATCCTTACTAAAAGTAAGTGTACTTGGAATTCCAGATCTTCTAAAGTCAGTCCAGATTTCAACAGGAGCAATACCATTCAGAGAAGCCCATTTCTGAAGCAGAATTAAGTTAATCTTGTTTGGAGCCAAATCATAATTTACCTGATTCTTTTCGGTTCCAAGGAATGCCGTTGCCTGAGCGGCGGTTAAACCCATGTAAACAAAAGATTGGGTAATTGCTGCATTATATAAAGTTTTTCCTGTTCCGGAAATGAACCCTCTTTCAACAGCTTCTGCCTGAATAAAGAGACTTTCAAAATCAGTAAGGATTGGAGCAGATTTGTCGAAAGTTCCAATCATGTGACCTTTGCTATCTTTCAAGAATCCCAATTTTGAGGTATTTGAAGCGGTAAGTGGAGCGGGGTCGGTAATACCTAAGGTATTCCCTGCAAAACTTGTTCCACTGTAGGGGTTGAAGAAGCGAGCCAAACGTGGGTCAGCGTTATCAACCAAAAATTTAACAGCATCTTTACCAGCATTATAATAGGTTATACCGTCAGATTGCGATGAACCGTCAGCTTTATAGAAGGTTTCATAGAAAGTATTCATTTTCCCAGTTGAGTTAAGATAACCCGGGTTTGAAAGAGCACCTTCGCCTGCACCAAGATAACCTACTGAAGCAGTCGTTGCAATAGCTGATTTTATGTAAGCGTCACGACCTGACATCCCTGATTGATGAACCAACAGTCTTAATTTTACAGTGTTGGCAAATTTTGCCCATTTGGTCATATCTCCGTGATAGATGATATCTGCAGAAGCCGGGATTTCAGTGGCATCAGCAGGCAAGCCTTGAATCAGTTTGATGGCTGCATCCAATTTTAATACCAAATCTTCATAAATGGCTTTTTGGTCATCATACTTTGGTTTCAGGATTCCTTCTTCAGTTTTGAAAGCTTCACTGTAAGGAACATTTCCCCAAAGGTCAACAAGGTTACCCATGATGTAGGCTTTCATGATCATCGCAATTGCTTTGTAGCCTGCATCTTTTGGATCAGTTGATGATTTTTCAATTTCTGTTAAGTTTTGACCGATGGTATAACTTAACTGAAAAGTATTCTGATAGGAACTATTCAGTAATCTGTACTGAACAAGATTGGAAGGCTGTGAATATCCTGAACTGATACACCACAGGCCGTGCCACAGATAAACAAAATCAAAGTTTCTTGGGTTGTTCATCATTTGGGCAGTGTTATTCAAAGTTGCCGGCAAAAGAAGTTTTGCAGGAACTTTAGAAGCGCTGTTGGGGTTAACCTCGTTAACAGAGAGAAATTCGGAGCAAGAACTTCCTAAAAGCGCCAATGAAATTAACAATGCAAATATTTTATTCTTCATCGTGTTTAATGTTAAAATTTTAGAAAGTGAGTTTTACGCTAAAACCATAGGTTCTTGTAGGAGGCGTCTGATTTTCTGTCGTATAACCTACAGCGTTACTGGTCACAGCAGAGTTATTGAATTCCGGGTCAGTCCAAACATTTGCTTTTGGACGAAGCATCAACAAGTTCCGGCCAACAAATCCAATCTGAGCTGTTTTCAGGAAATTTCCACCAAATAAAGTTTGTACTGGAACATCGTAAGTCAAAGCAACTTCTCTCAATTTCCAGAAAGCAGCACTTGTTACTAAACCACGGTCGGTAGTATGGTAATCTGAATTTACCCAGAATTGGCGTGATGCTTCCCGAACCAAAGCAGTAGTGTTAGGTGTATAAACTCCTGGAGAAGTTTCGATCACTGAATTTGGGATGATAAATGACTGACGTCCGTTCAGCGCTGAGTGTTCTGAAATACCAGTGAAGTCGAGTGCATTACCAACGCGGTTGTTAATCACGTGTCCTCCACGATACTCAGCAACAGCTGATAATTTGAAACCTTTATAGTTTAAGTCAGTGGTGATACCCAAAATATGGTTAGGGTTACCGTGTCCTACATGCTGAATTGCTGCTTCTTTGGAAGGAAGACCGGTGTTTTTGTCAACAATAATGTGACCTTCCGGATCTCTTTTAACGTCAGTAACTTTAATGGCAGGGAATTCTTCGCCTACAACAATATAAGAGGATTCAGCAATTGGAATTTCATCTAAACCTTCCATGATAGAAAGAACTTTAGAAGTCAGGTAGGTATAGTTAATACCTGCATTCCACTGGAATCCGCTGAAAGAAACGATAGGAGTAAATTTCAGGTCAACTTCAATCCCTTTGTTTTCCAATTCACCGGCATTGATTAATGCAGAATAGAATCCTGTTGCTGCAGAAATAGTTGCCGGGATTGTTTGGTCAACAGTAACTGATCTGTAAGCATTGGCTTCCAAATGGATTTTATTTTTCAGGAAACTCATTTCCAAACCAGCTTCAACTTCTTTGGTTTGTTCAGGTTTCAATAATGGGTTACTCAATGTGGTGCTCAGCGCAAAACCTGCATTGCTGCCGTATGGGAATCCTGCAGCTGCCGGGTAAGATGGTAATGTGCCATACCAGTTATCCAATGCAATCTGACCTGTTTGTGACCAACCTCCTCTAACTTTCAGGAAAGAAAGAACTGGGTTGCTTACCAAATTTGGAAGCATGTCAGAAAGAATGATACTACCGTCGACAGCTGGATAGAAGAAGGAACGGTTTTCTTTAGTTAATCTTGAATCCCAGTCATTACGACCAGAGAAGTGCAAGAAAGCGTAACCTTTATATCCCACTGTGGCATCAGCAAATACACCAATAGAACTGCGTTCCAGGGTTGCCTGAGAAACTCCGGGTTCCCCAACGCGGTTACTAATGTTGTAAAGTCCTGGGATTACCAAAGAGCTGGCAGCATCGAAAATAGTTTCATATTTCTGAGAATAAAGAGATGTTCCCACAATACCTTTTAATGAGATGTCTCCAAATGACTTATCGATTGTCGCGAGGAAGTCATTGGTTAAAATCATCGTCTGTCTCATTTGGTCGCTTGAACTACCGGCATAGGGCGAAGTAACCCCCATGTGTCCCTGGCTCCAGGGATCAGAAGCAGAATAACTGTTATAAATTGCTTCGTCCTTGTAATTGTGGTTGTTAATGGTATTGAATGTAACACCGGTACGATTCGAGAACTCCAACCATTCTAAAGGTTTAAGCGCTAAATTTACCGATCCCAAAACGTCGTTACGTTTTTCATTGTTACGGGCATGTTTAATCTGCCAGTATGGGTTTGGATAATAAGCGTTAAAATATCCGTCAACTGTAGCAAATGGATTATTTACAATGTCTTTATAGGAAGTAATTGGCACATGAGCCGGTGTATTGAGTACGTTCCAGTAAACTGGTCTGTCCTGGTTCATATCACCACCCGATGTACTAGTGCTTGTTTGAGAAAAGCTTAAAGTATAATCAGCAGTGAATTTTCCGTATTTTCTTCCAGCTGCCATACGCGCGCTTGATCTTCTGTTGGTATCGTCCAAAATAGTACCCGTTGTATTTACATCCTGAGCAGACAAGTAGAAATGGCTGTTGTCGTCACCACCGCTTACTGAAATGTCGTTCTGCATTGAAACACCGGTTTCGAAGAATTCCCTTTTATTATCGTATCCTGTGTAAGGAACCATTTGGTAAGAACCATCAACTAATTTACCACCAAGGATAACCATTTGTCCGTTGTATTCCGGACCAAAGTTCTGGTTTTCATATGAAGTATAGGGGTCAGTGTTACGATCTGGACCTATCCACATGGTATAGTTAGGATCTGAATTGGAAGTTGTTTCGCTTGATCCTGAACCAAAACGAGTCTGCAGGTTTGGTAAATATGAAACCTGTTCGAAGGTAGTAATGTTACTTACTTTGATAGTCATTTTACCTTTTTCTCCTCTTTTTGTAGTAATGATCAACACCCCGTTTGAAGCGTCGTTACCATAAAGAGCGGCAGCTGATGCACCTTTCAATACGTTCACATTGGCAATGTCGTTGGGGTTGATAGAGTTAAGGTAAGTTGCACTTACCGGTACTCCATCCAAAACAACTAAAGCCTGGTTACTGGCCAAAAAGTGACGGTTACCACGAAGGGTGATTTTGGTGTCAGGTTTTACACCATTATTAATAGTGTTAATCTGTAACCCCGAAACTTTACCCGACAAACCGTTCATGACGTTCGAAACGCCGGCAGCAGTCAATTGTTCGTTTTCAACTTTGGCTGTTGCTACCCCCATTTCTTTGGGTTTTCTTTTAATACCAAAGGCTGTCACAACCACCTCATCAACTGAAATGTTTTCCGAAGCCAATTTAACGTTAACGGTAGTCTGGCTGCCGATAGCTACTTCCTGGGTAGTCATACCCACGAAGGTAAAAACAAGTGTTTTGGCATCTTGAGGAACTTTCAGTCTGAACATACCATCCATATCGGTGATAGTTCCTAGTGTCGTTCCTTTCACTGACACAGAAACTCCGGGAATAGCACCTCCATCATCAGCGGAGGTTACCTTGCCTGAGATCTCCTTGGTTTGGGCCACAAGGACCTGCAAACCAATTGCAAAGAATGCAAGTAATAACGCGATTTTTTTCATGTAAAATAGTTTTAAATTAAACAGCATCATTTCTTAAATGAAAAATTAGGTAGGTAAAATCTCTCCTAAATCCCCAGTGATGGTACATCACTCAAAAATTTGATTCCCCCAAATCAAATTTAACAGGAATTTACAATCAGATTTTTTAAGACCCCCCTTTCATAAATCAATACTCTGTAGAAAAACAAGAATATTGATTCTCTTCACAAATTTAGAAAAATGTATGTAGGAAGGTAGATATATAGAGAAAAAATAAAAACAATTTTTAACACTGTTAATAAATATTAAAATAAAAAGCTTTGTTTTTAACCGATGATAAGCTTTGTAATATTTTGAAATTTAATGAAGTAAGCTTCTGTTTTGTTTTAATGTGAAGTATTTATTAAGAATTGATCTAAATTATAAAATCCTTATTAATTCAGAAATTTCATTGATAAACCACGTTCTGGTTTGGTGTTTGATTTCCAGATAGGAAGAATTTGCAGCTAATTGCATCGATTTTATAGGTTCGGGAACAAGGTGAGCCCCTTGATTTAAAAACATGATTTGATCTATCCCGAAATTCATGGCTCCTTCAATGTCAATTTCCCATGAATCGCCGATCATTATACTTTTATTCTTTCGGGCGTTGGTCGATTTTAAAGCATGTTCAAAAATTTGCCGGTGCGGCTTGGTGGTGTGAATTTCTTCGGAAATAAAAACTTTGCTGATATATTTTTCCAGTCCACAATTCCTTAATTTCTCGCGCTGAACTTCCCTGAACCCGTTGGTAATAATGTGCATCTGATAACCTTTTTCTTTCAAAATCTCAAGCGTTTCAATCGATTTAGGGAATAGCTCTGTTTGAAGTGCCATGTTGGCCAGGTAATTTCTGTTCAGTTCCTCCCAATCCAAATCGAAAATCTGAAATTTATTCAGCGACCGCGAAAATCTTTCGGAAATAAGGTGTTGCTTGGTAATTTGTTTGTTGTGATAATCGTTCCAAAGAGCATGGTTGATTTCTTCATAAACTTTCCAGTAGGCATCAAAAGACTCCAGCCGGGGAAGAATGTTTTCCTGTTCGATGGTTATTTGCATTGCCTGGCGCGAGTTGGCTGCAAAATCCCACAATGTGTTGTCCAGATCAAAAAAGAGGTGGTCGTATTTTCTCATCAATTCACATTTATTCCGGCACGGCTATTTTATTCTGATTCTGCCTCCTCATCGCTATCTTTTCCGGTCTGATAACCTTCAAGAACTATAACAATTTCACCCTTAACTGTTTTGTTCCTGAAATATTCAATCAAATCAGCCAAAGTCCCTCTCCGGTTTTCCTCGAAGAATTTGGATAATTCGCGCGACACCGATGCTTTTCGGTCGGGTCCCATAAACTCGGCAAACTGTTCAAGACTTTTAACCAGCCGATAGGGCGACTCATAAAAAATCATAGTTCGGGGTTCGGTAACCAATTCTTTGATTTTTTTCTGGCGACCCTTTTTTTGAGGAAGAAATCCCTCGAAAGTAAATCTGTCGGTCGGAAATCCGGAATTAACAAGCGCCGGAATTAATGCAGTTGCACCGGGGAGGCATTCCACCTCAATTTCTTTTTCCAGGCAGGTTCTGACGAGCAAAAATCCCGGATCGCTAATTCCTGGAGTTCCGGCATCCGAAATCAGGGCCACATTTTTTCCGTCCTCAATTTGACGGGCAATCATTTCAACGGTTTTATGCTCGTTGAATTTGTGGTGCGAAACCAGTTTATTCCTGATTTCAAAATGAGCCAAAAGTTTAGCTGAGGTACGTGTGTCCTCAGCTAAAATCAGGTCGGCCTCCTTCAGAATGCGGATGCCGCGAAAAGTCATATCTTCAAGGTTCCCGATTGGTGTTGGAACCAGAAATAATTTTCCCATTTATTTGGTGAATCTTCGTTTCAACAGATCGACAAATTTCATACTGGTATCATTCTTTTGCAGTGTGAGATTTGCTTTCAGGTATTCAACCGCCTGCTGTATGGTTTCCAGTTTATCCAGGTGATCGATAATCATGTTATATTTATCGGTATTGTTTCCGAATATCTCGCGGATAAACAGAAAGCGGTCATTCAATCCAATCGCTGAACGAAGGCTTGAGATCGGACCATTCCCGAGACTTGTTTCCTGTGCTTGTTTTTCGCCCATCACATCGTTGAGCGAACGTTCTTTCTGGAAAGTTTCGCCAATTACCGGATTTTCTTTTGGAGCTTCTTCCGGTTTTGGGATTTCATGGATTACAGGTTTTTCAACAGGTTTCGAAATAGGCGTAAATTGAATGGGTTCATCGTCATCTTCGTCTAAATCCTCGATGTGTATTTCTCTGAAACCTGCAGATGATTCAAGTTTATGAGTTGTCACTTCTTCTTCTTCCGTTTCAGTTTCAACCTCGAATTCGGGTTCGCTTTCCTTGTCCTCCGGAACTTCTTCTGCTTCCAATTCTTCTTTTACCTCTTCTACAGGTTCATCTTCTTCAATATGTTCGTCTTCTGCTGGCTCTTCTTCTACTTCTTCTTCATCTATTTCTTCGTCCTGAACTTCTTCTTCGGGTTCTGTTGTTTCTTCGATAGTTTCACTTTCGGTTACTTCTTCCTTTTCATCTGCTTCTTCTGTCTCTTCTTCCAGTTCATCTTCATCCGAATCATAAACAACTTCTTCCTCTTCTTCCTCATCTTCCTCAATTTCTGGTTCCGGTTCCTGAAATTCATCTTCAGCAACGGGTGAATGCTCTTCAAAATGAATGATTTCCAATTCAGGATCGGCATAGCTTTCATCCGAAACTTCTTCTTCAACAGCTTCTTCTGGGGTTTCGTTTTGTATGGTTTTTACAGGAGTTGTCTGAATCGAAAGTTCTTTTAAAAGTTCGATTTCCTGGCACAATAATTTAGCCCGGCTTAAGGCCAAATCAATAGCAAGTGGCGATTCTCCTTCGGATACAGCCACCTCTGCGGTAAGTGTTTTTAGTTCTTCCAGATCTTTAACAATGAGCTGGACCAATTTGTATTTGTTCATTTTATTTTGATTTTAATCGGTATTTCGAGCTTGTTTCTTTCCGTAATAATATAAATTTACCTTTGCGTTCATCAGCGAAATTCGTTTTCAGAAACATCTGGTTTCATTGCGAATGCAGCTTTTTGAAGCTTGGTAAAAGTACAAAAATCTTTAGCATATTACCTACATGTTTATTGAAAGGGGCATCGACCGACAAAAAAAATCAGGCAGTATTGAAGTCATTGCAGGCTCAATGTTTTCGGGCAAGACCGAAGAATTAATCCGGCGGCTGAAACGGGCCAAAATTGCAAAACTAAAGGTTGAGATTTTTAAACCTGCCATTGACACGCGCTACTCGGTGGCCGAAGTGGTTTCGCACGATGAAAACTCGATTTTAAGCACACCTGTTGAAAGTTCAGGAAATATTATGCTTTTGGCCGGAGGTGTTGACGTGGTTGGCATTGACGAAGCCCAGTTTTTTGATCCCGGGTTAATCGATGTAAGCGTTTCGCTGGCTAACATGGGCGTTCGCGTAATTATTGCGGGTCTGGATATGGATTTTAAGGGAAATCCGTTTGGCCCTATTCCGGGTTTGATGGCAGTTGCTGACCATATCACCAAGGTGCACGCCATTTGTATGCGATGCGGCGATGTGGCCCAGTTCTCGCATCGGTTTTCGAAAGCCGACAAACTTGTTCTTTTGGGCGAGAAAGATGAATACGAGCCTTTGTGTCGGTCATGTTACACTAAAGCCACCCGATAATGCCGGTATATTCCATTCTTCAGGTTTCAGAAATTTTAAACGGAGAGTTGCGTTCGCCAGCCATTTCTGAAAACAAGCCAATTTCTTCCATCTCCATCGACAGCCGGACGATTTTTGATCCGGAATCGACTGTTTTTTTTGCGCTGAAGAGTGACCGCAACGACGGACATCGTTTTATTCCCGACTTGATACAGAAAGGAGTCACATCTTTTGTGATTTCTGAATTTACCGAGCAATTCACCCGATTTCCCGAATGCAGTTTTATTTTAGTCCATGATACTTTGACGGCGCTTCAAAAGCTTGCAGCGTACCATCGGTCGAAATTCGATATTCCGGTAGTTGGAATTACAGGGAGCAACGGCAAAACCATCGTTAAAGAATGGTTGTTTGAATTGTTGAGGGGCAGGGCAGTTATCCGGAGCCCCAAAAGTTACAATTCGCAGGTTGGTGTGCCGCTTTCGGTCTGGAATTTAAGTTCAGAATATGAGATGGCCATTTTTGAAGCGGGCATTTCAAAACCCGGTGAAATGCAAAATCTTCAGGAGATTATCAGACCGACGATTGGCATTTTGACTAACATTGGAGAAGCGCATCAGGAGAACTTTGCATCGAAAGAGGAGAAACTGCAAGAGAAACTAAAACTTTTTGCATCGTGCCACACCTTAATATATTGTGCCGACCATCCGCTGATTAATGCTGAAATTATATCCGGGGAAATTTCTCCGGAAACCAAATGCCGGACTTGGTCTTTCAATAACCGCAAAGCTGAGTTGTACTTCAGGAAAACAGAAACTGACGAAGGGTTTTTAATAGATACTGAATTTAAAGGAAATCATTACCAGATTAATGTTCCGTTCCGCGATGATGCCAGCCTGGAAAATGCAGGCCATTGCCTGGCATTTTTGCTGACGCAAGGTTATATGAATGAGACTACCGGAAAGTTGTTTGGCGAGTTGCAGCCGGTAGCCATGCGTTTGGAAATGAAGGAAGGTGTAAATAATTGTTTGCTGATTAATGACTACTATAATTCTGACATTAATTCGCTGCAGATTGCCCTGACTTTCCAGAGTAACCATTCGAGCAAGCCGTATTTAAAAAAGACGGTAATTCTTTCGGATATTCAGCAGGCCGGCATTCTGGACGAACAACTGTATGCCGAAGTAGCGCGGCTGGTCAGGCTGAATAAAACCGATCGCCTCATTGGTATTGGAAGAAAGATTCGGAAACATGCTAACCTTTTTGATACCGCAGCCGAATTTTATGAGACAACTGAATTGTTTCTCGAAAATTTTCAGGCACCCGATTACCGACAGGAATGTATATTGCTGAAAGGCGCGCGCGATTTTCGCTTCGAGTTGATTTCATCTGTACTTCAGAAAAAATACCACCAAACTATCCTTGAAATCGACCTGAACGCAATGGTCGGAAACCTGAACGTTTTTCGGTCGGCAATAAATCCAGAAACAAAGGTAATGGTGATGGTTAAAGCATTTTCGTATGGAAGCGGAATGGCCGAGATCGCACGCATTTTGCAGTTTCACAAAGCCGATTACCTGGCGGTTGCTGTTGCCGACGAGGGAATCGAACTGCGACAGGCGGGTATTGACTTGCCCATCGTGGTGATGAATCCTGAAGAACACAGCTTCGAAAATATGATTGAATTTCGGTTGGAGCCCAACATTTATTCCGAAGAAATTTTTGATTCATTCCGGAAAGTGTTGCAGCAACATGCCGTTCTTCGTTACCCGGTTCACCTGAAGTTGGATACTGGGATGCATCGGCTGGGATTTGATTCCGAAGAAAAGGTGAAGAATTTGGCTGGAAAACTTATTTCTCAGGAAGAAATTGTAGTGCGGTCAGTTTTTTCGCATTTGGCGGGAGCCGACGAAGCTATTCACGATGAATTTACGATTGAGCAGGTAGAACAATTTCGGAAACTAAGTGCAATCATCACTGAAAAGCTTCCTTATAAAGTCCTTCGTCACATCCTGAATTCAGCTGGGATTGAGCGATTTCCACAGTATCAGTTCGAAATGGTCCGTCTCGGAATTGGTTTGTATGGTGTAAGTGCTTGTGGAAATGAACAGATCAAAAGTATCAGTCGCCTGAAAACCAGTATTTCGCAGATTCGGCTGGTTGCTTCGGGGCAAACAGTCGGTTACAGCCGAAAAGGCGTTGTGACTGGTGATGCCGAAATAGCCGTGCTTCCGATTGGTTATGCCGATGGATACGATCGCCGTTTGAGCAACGGAGTGGGAAAGGTTTATGTGAACGGGCAAATTGTGCCGGTCGTCGGAAATGTATGTATGGATATGTGCATGATTGATGTTACCGGAGTGAACGCTGCTGTTGGCGATGAAGTTGAGTTGATGGGAGAACACATTTCAGTGAGCCAAATTGCACATTCTACAGGAACTATTCCCTACGAAATTTTAACAGGTATATCGCAGCGGGTAAAGAGAGTTTACCTTCAGGAATAAAAAAGTTGGAAGTCCGAAGTCCGGGGACAGAAAATGAGCATGGGGCTAAGAGCATGGAGCATGGTAAAAGTCGCAGTGTTCAGTCGCAGTTGGCAGGGAAAGACTGAAAACTTGGAAAGTGGAGGCGAGCCCTGAGCGCGAAGCAATCGAAGGGCGCAACCCGAAACCTGCAACAGGAATTTTGAAGTCTGGAACCTTGCTATCCCAGTTTGCTGATTTTTTCCAGCCGGTGAATATCCAAAATCCGGATTTTGCGACCATCAATGGCAATTACTTTTTCGCCGGCAAAGGTCGACAGCGTGCGGATGGCATTCGAAGTGGTCATGTTCGACAGGTTGGCAATATCTTCACGCGACAGGTAAACTTTCAGTGTTGCGCCATCATTTTCCCATCCGTATTTTTCTTTCAGAAGTAAAAGTGATTCGGCCAAACGACCGCGAATATGTTTTTGAGTCAGCGTAAC
>Ga0172367_10004666_pt1 | contig 16928 bp, 13 predicted proteins | sample Lak10m_FD_114542 | JGI IMG/M metagenome (GOLD analysis project Ga0172367, IMG submission 114542) | Freshwater microbial communities from Kabuno Bay, South-Kivu, Congo - kab_022012_10m | ecosystem: Environmental > Aquatic > Freshwater > Lake | place: Democratic Republic of the Congo: South-Kivu...
ATGAGTGTGTTGAGCAAACCCCTACAAGATTAGCTTGGGGAGAAGGGGAGCAAGAATTTCAAAGTTTCTCCCCCAGCTTGGGAGAGGGATTTAGGGTGAGGGCTACAAAATTGGGATGCACCCTTCCTCTTTGGCTGTGATTTTAAATTCCTTCCTCCAAACAAGAAATTTGTGATATCCAATCCACTTCAGACTACTTGTAAGTATCTTTTTGGATATTTAGGAGTCGGGATGCTTCATTAATTCCATATTGAGGACGTAAAAACCGATTCAATTGCCCTTCAAAAAAAGCTCGATTAGCCATCAAATGCCGGGGATTAGGATCGTCTAAAGGGTAAAGCAAGGCAGTACGCAAGGCTTGAATAACCGCTGAGGTAACTGTGTACATAGATCGTTGAAAGCTAATTCCCACCTGTACCAATAGGTCATCCTCACCCCGGCAATTTTGTTGAAATAATTCATGTAAATAAGGGGGTAGGAAATGGGACATATCTTGGTGAAGAAGAGTGGGTGGAATACCCGCCGTGCCCACGGGAAATTTATCTGCGTAGAGAATCCCATAGTGAAAATCTTCTTGTTTTTGGGGTAATTCTCCAGCGACAGCATTATAAGACTTAGTACCACGGAATGGACGGGTGCGGTAGAATACTGCCTCCACATAGGGTAAAGCTGCCTCATATAACCACATAAAACCCTTGGATTTAGGTATAATTTCAAAACATTCACCATTAATGTAAACATGGTGATAGATAGGACGACCGGCAGCGATAAAAATTCCATTGACCAGAAAATTAATTGCATCTGGAATTGACTGAATTTGTCCTTCATCATAGCGATCGGAGATTTCAAAAAATGCAGGAGCCATAATCTCCCAAAATAATCCCAAAATAGACATGTAGGTGGACATACGCGCCTGTTCCAAAAACATTTCTGGAAACAATCGATGTAGGATCAATAATGGAGCGTAGAGCGGTTTAGACTTGAGGTAAGCTTCGATCGCCCGATTGGCATTAGCGCAATACTCTGGTGAATCCAAATGGGCTTCCAAAGGACCACTCATGCGATGCCACATCATAGCCTGGGCTAAATCTTCAGAAAATTCCATATTAATCCGGTCGTGCCAGAGATGATGAAAAAATCGGGGCATTTTTAGGGTCTCGCCCTTTTCAATAAAAGCCATCAACTCAGGATGGGCTGTAGCCCCACCCCGCCAAATCCGAAAATCCGCATCATCTCCGGCATAATGATTATGCAACTCAAAATAGTCTTGAGTCGGGAAGTACTTAAAAAATGGCAGTGGATCAATAAAAACCTGTTCACCCAAATATAATAAATCTCGCCAGTAAAAGTCCATGGGAACGGCATAGGCTTTATATAAACCAATGACCCGTTTTAAGTTTTCCGGGGTATCAGGAATCAGACCTCCTCCTGCTTCTAATCGATGGACAATATCTGCATAGGGATGACGAGAAGGGGGCAGGGCATTCGCCGAAGGAGAAGTGGTTGGCGGTGTATAAATTTCAGTAACCGGCAATTGGCTTCCCGGAACTCGCATGGGGATCCGATAAAAAGTTTGTTTTGGCATAGGAGCTAGGGGAATCTAAGGGATAAATTTTAAGATTAATTGGATTTAGGAAACCATTGACCTGGACTGGAAATCTAGTTTTCAGTCATAGGAGTTAGGATACGTCCATAAAAGAATGATCAATTCACAAAACATCACACCTAAGGCGGCGTACTATCGAGAGCCACCTGCTGTTCCACCCCAGGTACCGTAGCAATAACCATCGTTGCTGCCGTTTTTTCACTCCACCGAACCACCCACGTTGGCTGCACCCCTAAAAACAGGATCAACCCGCTTAAAATCAAGGCGGGTAATTGTTCAGACCAGGTTACCTTGGGATAATAGGCGGTATAGTTATCCAACTTCCCAAAACAAGTACGGTTAATCATAATAATAAAGTAAACCGCAGTTAATCCAGAGGTAATCACACATAACAGGGTGGGGATTGGGAATGTCTGAAAACTTCCTTGAAAAACCATAAACTCAGCGATAAACCCAATTAATCCGGGAATACCGGCACTGGCCATTCCGCCAAAAATCAGCAACGCACTAATGGAAGGTAGACCCCGCAGGGGATTCAACAACCCGTTGAGTACGTTTAATTCCCTGGTTCCCACCTTAGCTTCAATAATGCCAACTAAATAAAAGAGTAATGCCAGAATCAATCCATGGCTCACCATTTGACTGATTGCACCCACCAATGCCAATGGGGTTAAGGCAATCATCCCTAATAAAACATACCCCATGTGACCAATGGAGCTATAGGCTACCATCCGTTTTATATCTTTTTGGGCAATAGCCGTTATGGAACCATAAGCAACACACACCGCAGCCAAGATAGATAACCCAGGACTAACCAATGCCCAAGTTTCCGGGAATAAACCCAAGCAAAAGCGGACTAACCCATAGGTTCCCAATTTTGATAACACCCCCCCCAATAAAATGGCAACCGGGCTGGATGCTTCTACATAAGCGTCAGGCAGCCAGCTGTGGAGGGGAACAAATGGCACCTTAATCCCAAAGCCAATGATGAGGAGAGTTAGTAAAACCAATTGGGTAATTTGAGGCAATCCGCTCACCTTAGACTCAATGTCCCCATAGTCAAAACTACTGAATTCCCCCAACCACCCCATCGCTAAGAAAGCGACGAGAATGATTACCCCGGAGATGGCTGTATAGATTAGAAATTTAGTAGCAGCATATTCCCGTTGTTTCCCTCCCCAAATAACAATTAATAAGTAAAAGGGAATCAACTCCAGTTCATAGCAAATAATAAATAAGAGAAGGTTTTGAGCAAGTAAACCACCCGTGACCCCAGCATTAACCAACAATACCAATACATAAAACAACCGTGAACGGTCAGGTGGGGTGGATGTGTCATGACCCATAATTTTCCCCACTCCCCCCACTATCACCACCCAAGATAACAGGTTGGTTAGCAAGATTAAGGGAAGGGATAACCCGTCCATACCTAGGCTGTAACTTAATCCTAAGGGTTGAATCCACGGAACATATTCAGACAATTGCATACCAGTGGCGTTTAAATCAAAGTGCAGTAACACCACAATGGACCAAATTAAAGCAGCACTCATCACCGCCACTGCAGACCAGCGAACCCATTTCCCATCCAATTTTTTAGGCCACAGACCTAATACTAGGGAACCGAATAGGGGTAGTCCAATTAAAATACTCAGCATAGAACCAATGGTAAGAATGGGTAAACAACATTGATTTTCAAGTTCATTGCCCTTGAGTTCAACCTACAGTCCCTATCAATTTAAAAAGTTGAATAGTAGACCCTGTATCCGATTCATTAAACTAAAAAGAAGTCAGAAAAAACGGGCCAACAAAGCCAAATCCCCAGTAGGGCAGTTCCCAACAAAATCGTCAATACATAGAACTGGGTTTGACCAATGGTGCTGTACTTGAGGTTATTCCCGCTGAATAAAGTTAAAGAGCCAACTAAATTGACGACTCCGTCAACTAAATTACGATCCAACCAGGACATAAACTGAGCAAAAACCCGGATGATGGGCACCACCCCATTGCGATAGAGACTTGGGGTAAGGCTGACGGGTGAACTATACATAACCGGGTCTTCTCGCCCGGGGGCATTGACGGGTGCCCAGGTAAAATAATTCACAGTGGCTTCCACCCATTGGGGAACCATAATTGGCTTGGATACAATGGGACTAAGATAAATAAAGCCAGATATTCCACAGCCCAATACTCCTGAACCCAGTAATACCAGAATTTGATAGGGGTCTACAGCAGACCATGGCGGGAGGAGAGACAGGGTTTGTAGGATGTGGGGGGTGTGTAGGGCAAAACCCATGGTAATCATGGTAGGGAGCATCATTGGCCAAAATACCTCCGGGGCACGGGATGTCATTGGCTTTGGATCACCGCCCCAAATTAAACAAAAGGTGCGAGTTAGGCTAAATGCAATTAAAAAATTGGTGAGGACTAGTAAAATAGTCAATCCTGGTTGGATTTTCCACAATCCGTCAATCAAACTGAGAAGTGCCCAGAACCCTCCCAAGGGAGGTAGGGCAATTAAGGCTAAACCACCAATGATAAAACTTAACCCTGACATGGGTCGCCGTTTCCAGAGACCACCGTACTGACGTAAATCTTGGGTAATGCAGTTCCAAATCACATTACCAATGCACATCATTAAAAGGGCGATCGCAATGGCATGGACAACCATTAACATATATGCAGATCGTTCCTGTTGGGTTCCTACTGCAATAAATATCAGTCCCATGTAACTACTGACGATATAGGAAATGGAGCGCTTAATATCAATCTGGGCAATGGCCAAAGCTGCTCCTCCTATGGCAGTTACCAGACCAATCAGGGTGATTACCGACAGAACAATGGGTGAAAGTGCCAAGACTGCTTGTAGCTTAATTAAAACCCAAGCGCCGGTAGATAACACTACCGAATTTCGCAAAATTGAAGCAGGTAAGGGACCCTCCATTGCTTCATCCAGCCACAGATGTAAGGGGAATTGAGCACATTTTGCCACTGGACCGGCAATTAAACCTAATCCAACCCATGTCATAATCCCAGGATCACCGTGAGCAGTTGCAGCCCATTCGGTTAATTGGGGAAAATCCCAGGTGTGGGATAATGGATATAAACCCAGCACCCCCATCAATAACAACAAATCCCCCACCCGTTTGGTTAAAAATGCATCCCGTGCCCCTGCCACCACTAATGACTGGTTAAACCATAACCCCGTAAGCAAATAGGTGCCGACGGTTAAAACCTCCAAGATAATATAGGCAAAAAATAAAGAATCACAAAGGGCTAAGGCACACATACCCGCTTCAAAAAAACCTAAAAGGGAGAAAAAACGAGCCAGTCCCCAGTCCATTTCCATATAGCCCACTGCAAATACTTGGGCTAGAACATTAATGCCAGTAATAACAATGGTTGCGCCTACGGTTAATGAAGATAATTCTAAAGGAATGGTTAGGTCTAACCCGGCGACCTGAAACCAAGGGATGGAAAGATGGGTTGGGGGGTGGTTTAAGACGGCAGGAAAGGCGATGACCCCGTGGAAAAAAGCAAATAAAGTGAAAATAATATTGATATAAGCGGATGGACGAGGTCCAGTGCTACGAATAATGTTAGGAAACCAAAGAATTGAAAATATACAGCCTAGTAAGGCGTAACAGGGGAGTAACCATATACTTTGGAGTAAGGACTGGGACACCAGCACACCTCTGATATAAAAGAAGGATAAAAAAATAATAAAATTAACAATTGGGCGCAGGGTCGTTACTAAATCCTTATTGTTGAATGTTTAAGAACCAATGTGGTTTTAAGACCAACTGCCCAAAAGCCACAGTGGTTGCTGTGACTCAAAAATAAGGTTAGCCTAACCTTGTCTTAACAGTTGGCAATGAAAGTATCTACTATTTTAAAATGAATTGGTTAATCTAAAATAAATCTAAATTTTTGTTCCATCACTGAAATAAATCATTGACATACGAAAAATCTTGGGAAAACAGGCATATTTACCCACATAATCCCTGAAAATAAAAGATCAAGGTTTAATTGATAGATTAATCTCTATGATTACGATTTGGGAAATTGATTATTACTCTCGACCAATTTTGGATGAAAACCAAAAAAAAGTATGGGAGTTAGTGGTTTGTGAGAGTGAACTGGATAGTACACCACTCCATGGATTTCGTTACACTGAGTTTTGCCCAGGCACCCAAGTTAATTCCATCTGGCTACAGTCTGCTTTAGCCAATGCCATTCAGCAAGCTCCCCATCCTCCGGATCGAATTCGGTTCTTTCGACGACAGATGTTTAATATGATCAGCAAAGCATGTTCAGATCTGGGAATTCCTGCTGCCATCAGTCGTCGAACCCACACCTTGAGTCGTTGGTTAAATGAACGGCATTCTGATTTTTATCCCAATCAACCTGGCTATCAACCTAGCCAGAATCCGTCAGTACAGTTTGAAGTACCAATTGCCCAACCATTGCCAGATGCATTGATTGGAGAACGATGGGCATTTGTAAACTTAGAGGTTGGTGATTTTGTTGAAATGGGGGATTGGTCCATTGATTTTGGCGAGCGCTTTTCCTTGACACCACTGGGCATGAACCCACAGACTAAAATTCCCGGACTAATTGTATTTTCAAGGCGTGCCCTACCCATTGCAGCTTGGTTATCGGGGTTGGAACTGGCGTATTTAGAAGTGGAAACCATATCCAATTCTGGAGATCAGGGGGTTGCTTCCACGCGCCTGGTCTTAGAGACGGGGATGAGCGATCGCTGGATTATGGCAAGTTTTAATGATTCTCCCACCCAGTTGGAGGCTAAACGGTTTGAAAGTGCCAAAGCCAGTGCGAACCAGGTTCATTTCCTGGCATTGCAAACCCATCCGGAAGCCCAGTCTTTTACCGGATTTTGGATGTTACAAAAGTTAAATGTTCTGTAAGGAGTGGATGGCGATCGCCCCTAATGGTGGAAGGTGTAAAGGGAAAGACCCCATCCTATTGAAATATCCCCATTTATCCTTGCAAGGATAGATAAATCTGGGATTAAGGTATCTCCATCCCTGCCATGGGCTAATATTCATGGCGATAGTTCATATTTACGATCAGTGGAGACAACACAGTATAGGCTATCCTAACAGGATAGTTCTTCCAAACCATATCCATACAATAATAATGATGACACCACAGGTACCCCTTGGACAGAATGTCCACCATAGGGAGGTAACAACCCAACCAGAGATGGTATGGGAGTCTAGGGATGGATCGTCCCGCTTGTACCACGGTAATAGTTTGGAACTCATGGCTTCCCTCCCCGCAGAAAGTATAGACTGCATCTGGACTGATCCCCCCTATAACCTTTCAAATGGAGGGGTTACCTGTGTTTCTGGGCGTATGGTCAACGTGAATAAAGGGGAGTGGGACCGCAGCCAAGGTATTGAACTGGATCATGGGTTTAATAAAGCGTGGTTGGCTGCCTGTCATCGGCTACTCAAGCCAACGGGCACCATATGGGTCACGGGGACTCTCCATGTATATCCATCAGTGGGATTTGCCATGCAGCAGATTGGATATCGCATCCTCAATGACATTATTTGGGAAAAACCTGCTCCACCGCCAAATTTAGGCTGTCGCTGCTTTACCCATTCAACAGAGCTAATATTATGGGCATCCAAAATCCACAAAGGCAAAGAGCGATATACCTTTAATTATGAAGAAATGAAAGCTGAAAATGGCGATAAGCAAATGAAAAATGTCTGGCGGATGTCAGCCCCTGGTAAAGCTGAAAAATTCCATGGAAAACACCCAACACAAAAGCCTATTGCACTGGTAGCGCGCTGCCTTCGAGCCAGTACAAAACCAGGTGATTTAGTTTTTGATCCGTTTTCAGGCTCATCCACCACTGGGGTTGCATCGTTGTCACTGGGTCGGAGGTTTATTGGTTGTGAGGCAGATGTGGATAATATTCATCTGTCCATCCAGCGATTGAGGAACCATCAATAATCTAAGTTGGGGACAACTCCATGGCTTCAATTGTTCACAACCTGTTTTCTGATGCTGGCATGGAAAGCAATATTCATTCCAATGACCAAGGTTTTGAACCCGTCACTTGGTTGCCACCACCGCAATATTCCAAGCATACCGTTTAAGAAACGGGATTTTTTTCAATCCCCGGTCCAATTGTTCCAAAAATAAATATTCAGCTTCTAATCGTTCATGTTCAGCAATAATTTTCTTCCAATAACGTTCTGTGTTAGGATGAACTTTTTCAATGAAATAAAACTTCAAAAAGATCCACAACGTCGCTAACCAAAAAGTATCGTAGTTCGTATGGACAAAACGGGAACGCACAAACTTAAGAAGATTCATATTTAACGGAGTTTCATCATCAGTGCGCACCTTGGTTGCCATCCGTCGATATACATTAATGATGGGATTATGAATCAAAGGATCCCAAAAACACAGTTTGCCCCCCGGCTTTAACACCCGGTATATTTCCTGGATAACGAGGGTTGGTTCAGGAATATGATGTAACAGATTCGCCGCATAAACCACATCAAACGAATTATCAGGGAAATCAATAGCCATGGCATTAATGACTTTTCCCTCCACTTCGACCCCATTTAATTTGGCTAATTTCAGTGCTACTTCTACCATTCCCGGAGCATAATCAGAGGCGATACAATGGGCTCCCTGTTTAGCAAAATACACGCTATTTTCTCCGGCACCACAACCCAAATCTAAGAGTAATTTCCCGTTTACATTACCCAGGTGATGAAGAATAAATCGATTTTCCGGTGCAGTACATGCTTCAAAGTAGTCCTTTACACAAATACCATCCACATCAATTGCTGTAGCCCATTGATTATGGAAATTTCGTTCTTTTAGTAAAGTATCGTCCATCATACCATGGTAGAAGAATTAAGTGACTGGGGATTCTGATTGTAAAGTAGGGGAAATGGCACCAGTTTCCGAACTGGATTCCATAACATCAGTGGATAAGAAATGAAGCAAAGACGACCCATCAGTTGAATCCTCTAGTTCTTCGATACCTGACTTACGCACCGAACGGACTGTTTCCAGAGCCTCTTTAATGACAACTGCCATCGGGATAGCAATAATTACCCCTAAAAGCCCCCCAACCCTCGCTCCAGTTAGGATGGCAATAAAAACCCAAAACGGATTCAGACCGGTAACACTGCCCAAAACCTTAGGCGCAATGCCATTTTCAACAATTTGTTGAACCACAACCGACACGGCTAAAACCTGTGCTGCCCCACCAATATCCCGAAGGGCTGTCAAAAAAGTAACTAAAATAATTCCCGCAGAGCAACCAAACGGGACTAATGCCATCAAACCAACAATTAACCCAAATAATAAACCAAAGGGTATTTTCAATACTAGAAAGATAGAAACTAAACCAAACGCAACACAGGAAGAAACAATAATTTGACCAATAAAATAATTTTGAAAACTACGACTAACGGTTCGAGAAAACGGTTGTTGAACTTGGTCAGGAAGCCAACCCACCAAACTGTCCCATACTTCGTAACCATGTTGGAGCAGATAAAACATGGAAATTACGGTCAGTAAAACATCCAATACCTTAGCAGCAGTAAAAACAGCTACATCTAAGGTCAGGTTTAGAATCCGTCCAGCAATAAATTGTAACTGCTCCTTGAGACGATTATTAATTTGCAGTATCAATCCATCTAAATTGACAGGCCATCCTAAACTTTCAAAGTATTGATCCAGTCCTAACAATTGCCGTTGAGCCGAGTCAAACCATTCAGGTAATCGAGCCACAAGTTGTTGAGCTTGGCTGAGGGCAAGGGGCACAAGGGTAACCCCAGCAACAAGTAGTAAAACCAGTGCCAGCAAGAAAACCAATATTGCCGCAACGGTGCGCCCTAATCCCCGCTTCTCTAACCAACTCACTGGGTAGTTGAGGAGGAACGAAAGTAGGGATGCAAACAACACAACAACCAGTAGAGAACGAAAATACGCAAAGATGTTAGCAAAAGCCCAGGCATTTAAGACTGCCAGGGGTGCAACCAAGGCTATGGCTAAAATGCGAGACATCACGGTCAGTGAATCCCACCACATCATTAACTTATTTTTTGGTTTGGATAGCCCAGACTCAATCATGCATAAAAATGAATAGAAATTAACTAAACCTACTACTATGAATTGTAACCACCTTAGAGACAAAATCCTACGGATTTATGCAAGAAATTAAACTTAAAGTAGGTCTATTTTGTCTGAGCGGGGGCAAGGCTAAGCACCAAGGACATCCTGCGGGTGCATCCTAATTTTGCAGCCCTCACCCTACATCCCCATCGAGAGGAACTTAGAGTCTGGTTTCCCTTCTCCCTTTTTGGGAGAAGGGGTTAGGGGATGAGGGCAAACGTGTAAAATTGGGAAACTCTCCATCTTGACTGCCTTATAATGTTTTAATGAAGAAGAACCTTGCCCCTAGGGAAGGAACCGGTCTAAAGCTGACTTCAATTCAGTAATTTCCGACTCGATGGTTCCTGTTTCCGCTGCTCGGGCAATACAGTCACTCAGGTGGGCATCAAGGATCATGCGAGCTACCCGGTTCAGCGCACCCCGGACAGCAGCAATTTGGATTAATACATCCGGACAAGGTTGATTATCTTGAACCATATTTTTCACCCCCCGAATATGTCCCTCAATGCGGGAAAGCCGATTGATGATTTGTTTTAGGCTTTCAGGATTATGGGTATGGGCGTGACTCCGCTCCGTAGCAGGATGACAGTCATCGGAGGGATGGGTAGGGAGTTCTGTTTGTCCATAGAAGGATGGATGATAGGTCGTAGGTGGTAAGGTAGACTCTCCCCCATGGTCTGACTTAAATTCACCTGACACGTTGGTCATTTCTGAAGAATGGGAACCGTTGATAATCATTTACGTTCTTAGGTTTAGTGCCTATTCATTTAAGGATTAAATTTAGGGATTAAAAGAATACCGTCTTTTTTTTCGGAAAAACCCACCTGCTTTACCACTGTTCAAGCTGGCTAAGAATCAGTCTGACTGTCAAAATAACAGATAGATAGTGAAAACATTCCAGTTAATAGTTGGGGATAGTTCGTAGAATCCCCTAGGGTTGTTTCCAATGCCATGGGTTCCATTGTAAGTTCTAACTCACATTTCTGGATTGACTCTACCTGTGGAGAGGATGGGAGAGGGCATAAACGTTTAATCCTTCAAAGTTCAATGGGGGAATATGGGCTTAAAACCATCCCATGGTGTGTCCATAATCCTACTGATCCGAGTCGGTCGATGAACAATCGGTAAAACAGTCTGTAGTGGTATCCATATCTGGTATTGACTACACCCCAAGGATGAGCAGGAAATTCACGCCCCCTAGGGATATCCTAGCCCTGGATTGTCTCTATACCGGAGGATATCACCCCTCTATTCTTTCATTTCACCAAACAATACACTGAAACTCCATTATGAAGTTGTCAAAATTCTCCCGCACCCTTCGTCGAATTGGTAGCTATGTGTTGGCAATTTGGGTTGGTGCATTTTTCACGGCTACAATGCTCCATGTTTTGCCTTCCCAGGCTGGTTCCAATGCTTCCACCCCTTCCCTGGAGATGGAACAACTGAGGCAAGTTTCCCAGGCTGTAGCTGGGGGGGAAGAACCACTGAAAGTGGCTCAGGTTCCTCTCAGCCAATCTACTAATTTTGTCACCACAGCCGTCAATCAAGTAGGACCAGCGGTGGTTCGAATTGATACTGAACGGACGGTTACGCGTTCAGTGGATCCACTCTTTGACGATCCTTTCTTCCGTCAATTTTTTGGTCAAGCCCCCCAGATGCCCCGAGAGGAGAGGCTACGGGGTCAAGGTTCAGGGTTTATTATGAACCAAAATGGTTTGATCTTAACCAATGCCCATGTGGTTAATCGGGCTGATCGGGTGACTGTCACCCTCAAGGATGGACGAAAACTGAATGGAAAGGTACAAGGAACCGATGAAATCACTGATCTGGCAGTTGTTAAAATTGATCCCAAAGGAGGAGTTCCGGTTGCTTCTTTGGGGGATTCTGATCGGGTACAGGTGGGTGATTGGGCGATCGCCGTTGGGAATCCATTGGGTTTAGACAACACTGTGACCCTTGGAATTATTAGTACCCTTCGTCGTTCCAGTGCTGAAGCCGGAATTCCCAATAAACGCCTAGACTTTATTCAAACTGATGCTGCCATCAATCCGGGTAATTCTGGTGGTCCCTTGGTTAACAACCAAGGGCAGGTCATTGGAATTAACACTGCCATTCGGGCTGATGCCATGGGGATTGGGTTTGCTATTCCCATTAATAAAGCCAGGGATATTGCCCAACGGCTAGAGCGGGGTGAACAGATTGCCCATCCCTATTTGGGAATTCAAATGGCAACCCTGACCACGGAGGATGCTAAGGAAGCGAACCAAGACCCCAACACCTCCCTACTTTTACCTGAGGTCAATGGGGTACTGGTAGTTCGAGTCCTGCCAGGTACCCCCGCTGCTATTTCTGGTCTTCGGCGGGGAGATGTCATTGTCAATGTAGATGGACAGGCTGTGACCCGTGCGGATCAACTCCAGCGTCTGGTGGAAAATAGCAGGGTGGGTACTGCCCTCCAATTCAAGGTATATCGGGGCAATCAAATTCAGACCATTGCCATTCGTACCGGGGAATTGAAGCGGGCAGAAGCCGAGTAAAACCCTTAAAACCAAAGGGGATGGAGATTTTTCACCATCCCCCGTAACCCCCTCCATGACTTTATGGTTTTTGTTCGGGCAACATACATTTATCAGAATCACAACCAGCAGGTCCAACTTCATCCATTAGACCTGAATCATACCGACTCAATGCCTCATGGAAACTATTGACCCGTCGGCGCTGATTGACTGCCAATAGTTCAACTTCATAGGTTTGTCGATCAATGGGTTCAAAGGGCAGTCGGGGAAAGGTTTGATGATCATCAAACCGAGCCAGCATTGCCACTGAAATATAACCCTCATCATGGTGAATTGCCTCAAAAATACGACGACCCAACCCGTCCACTTCTGCCTCACGGAATTCAATGGTGGCTGAAGTATTATGGGTGGTATAGTATTTCTGAACCTGCATGTAAAAATCAAACTGGGCAAGGGCAGAAAACCGGGAAATATCAATTTCATCGGCACCTGCCATGTTAGCCCATGGAACTTCCACTGGGATTTCCACTAACCATTCCGTACAGCGGGGGTCAAAGGGGTCATCCAGTAATTGTCCAGTTTCATCCTTATCTGACTGGGATGGAACAATACGATATCCAAAATCTAAACAGGCTAGGGCAACTGGATCGGCTTTACGAAATGTAATTCTACGGATAAACCGTTGAGCCTTAGGGGGATGCCACCCTGGAGAAGCACCAGTGAGTAAGGACTTCGTACCCGCTGGTTGTACCGTAGTACAACGGTTAGGACGCTTCAAACCATGGCGATCGCAGTATTGCCACACCTGCTGGTGGACAACATCCCGCCAGCGACGGAGGAAAAACTGCTCTTGTTGCTTAAAATAAACACCCTCGGAGTTATCCGGACGACCAGCATCCCACCACCACAACCACTTGACCCCCAATGCTTGTACAAAAAAGTCAAACAGTCCTGTAAATGAAACTCCCACAATTGGATCCAGTTCTCGGGAACGTTGGTAACGGGGTTCCCCAAACCGATGGTTGAGCAACGCAGCGACCGATAATGCCCCGGCGGTAAATGCTTGGTCTTGGGTTTCAAAATCGGTGGCATTGATCTGGTTGAGGTGGACTTCGGCAAGGTTGCAATGGAAATTAGCCCCCAAAATTTCGCCACAGGGGTTCAATCCATACCGTTGTAGTCGATGCTCTAATTCTTCGGCACTAAACTCTGGATGGAAGTGGGACAACCATCCACTGGCTTCATCTCTACCCAGATTGGTGTACACTTCCAAGAATTCTTGTTTCAATTGGGGATGGCTGAGAATGTCAGCATTTGCCCGGGCGATCGCCTCAGGGGCATACTGAATTGCGCCCTCGCCAGAATAAAATTGTTTGCGTACCGCTTCTAGGCATTCCGATTCTGAAGGCTTAGAATGAAATACTCGGGTATGGTTCGCCATCCGCAGTGCATCCCGTTCCGGATCAATCCGCCAGTTCCCATCACGGTCTTGCTGCCATAAATTGGCTTTTGCATTGGCAAATGCTTCATCATCGCTGGCACCCTGACGCATCCCGGCACTACGACGAATATTACCCGCCACAATAGTAACCGCCGCCTCATCAATCAACAAACAGGCTTCAACGGAGGATAGTTGGCGACCCACCGCCCGATTTAAAATCGTTGCACAACGGTCATATAACCCCGGCAATCGGATGGGATTGGCCACTCCGCCAAACCCCTTCAGTGATTCTCCTGCCGGTCGCACATGACTTAGATGTACCGTTACCCGCACCTGTCCATCAAACCGATGGTCAGTGGATAATTCCAGTAGGGATTGATAAGAGTGTACCCAACCCTGACGGCTATCACCCACCCAAATTTCGACTGAAGATCCATCAACCTGGATACTCGTTTGTTCCTGTCGTTCTCCGGCTGGAACCGTACCAATTTGTCCCCCCAGTTGGATGGTAATGGTGTTACGGATGGGAGGCAACTGACTGACATAGAAGGGTTCTAGAATTGCTCCAGTTCCGCAGCCCATCATGGCTAAATCCATCATTAGTCCAAACGATCGCCAATCAACGGTATTGGTACTGGTACAGTTATAAGCACCAGAAAAATTCTCCGGACGATCCATCCAGGGGGTACCACCAATCCACATCCACCGACCAGAGGGAAGGGCTAATAACTGCCGCTGCATTTCTAATAAAAGAGTTTGCTCCGCTTCACTCAATTGCCCTAACTTGGCTAAACCATTCACTGTCCGTTGACAGACTTCTTCCCAAGTTTCTCGTTGCTGATGGTCACGACGGCTGTAGGTACGATAAAATACAGGGTTAGCTGCGGGGGCTGATTCAGGAAAATCTTGAACCGAAGCTTTTTGGGGCAAGGATGCTGGAGCTGGATGGGTTAATTGAGAACGAACACGCTCAAGGTTTTGAACCATAGGTAACTCTCGTTAAACTGAAACGCCAGGAAATATAGCTTGAGTGCATCCCAACTTTGCAGCCCACACCCGAAATCCTACCAAGAAAGGATTCATAATTGGTTCCCCTCCTTCCTTAGGCAGAAAGGGGAGATGAAGGGAAACTGGCAGAAGTTAGACACTCTTATCACTTTATAGGGACTTTATATGGATATATAGTGTCTTTATTATCTATTTAACACTATATAGGGATTATTTCAAAATGACCACATCATTTTAGCTGATTTTTATAAAACAAGTGTATTATATTTTCAATATTTCCTGATTGTATTCACTTCCAACCCTATTGTGTTTACCCTCAACCCAGAACAAGTTAAGCAAAAAGCTAAAGCCATTGGGTTCCATGCAGTGGGTTTTGTTGCAATTGGCAAGGAATTGGGCAGCCAAGCTCCTCAATCATGGGGATTAACCCAGTGGTTGCAGCGGGGGGATCACGCTGATATGGGATGGATGACGGATTCTCGGCGTCTCAATATTCTACAAGTCATGCCAGAAGCTCAATCCCTAATTTCACTTGCCCTCAACTACTACACCCCCCATGCTCAACCGACCCAGCCTGTCTATGGTAAAATTGCCCGTTATGCCAGGGGACGGGACTATCACCGAGTCATGGAAAAACGGTTAAAGCTATTTGCTCGCTGGCTGAAAGACCAACAGGAAGGTATTCTAACCCGTTACTATGTGGATAGTGGACCAATTCAAGAAAAACCCTGGGCTGAACGGGCAGGGTTAGGCTGGATTGGTAAAAATGGCAACCTCATTACCCGTCAATTTGGTTCTTGGGTCGTATTAGGGGAAGTGATCACCAATGGTACCCTAACCCCTGACACCCCCCACAATGCCCATTGTGGTACCTGCACCCGGTGCATCAGTGCCTGCCCGACCCAAGCAATTCGGGCAGTAGATAGCTCTATGTCATCTCCCAAAGCCTTCGCAGTGGATGCTAACCGTTGCATCGCTTACCATACCATCGAAAATCGAGCTGAACAACTCCCATCCGCCCTTATTCCCCACTTAAATGGTTGGATAGCCGGATGTGATATTTGTCAGGAGGTGTGTCCATGGAATCAACGCTTTGCCCAACCCACCGATATTGAAGAATTTCAACCCTATCCTTCCAACTTAGCTCCTAGCCTCCACGAGCTTTCCAACCTGACAGACCATGACTGGAATATTCGTTTCCCTGCCTCTGCTTTGCGTCGGATAAAACCTGCCATGTTTCGTCGTAATGCAAAAGCCGTTATGACTACTCGTCCATGATTTAGAACTCAATCCCTGGCTGGGCTTTTATCCCTTGTTCCCGGAAGGGATGTTTAATGAGGGTCATTTCAGTCACTAAATCAGCCTTGGCAATGAGAGCAGACGGAGCCCCCCGCCCCGTTAAAATAACATGGGTAGATTCCGGTTTCTGACCCAACCCCCCCAACACTTGTTCTGTGCTGAGATACCCTAATTTCAAGGCAACATTGATTTCATCTAGCACTATGGTGCGGAAGTTAGGATTTTGGATCAATTCTAACGCCTTTGACCACGCCATCTGAGCCATTTCTGTATCCCGATCGCGGTTTTGGGTTTCCCAGGTAAAGCCTTCCCCCATTGCATAAAACTCCAGTTGGTCTGACCAATGACTTAAAACTCCCTTTTCAGCAGGTTCCCATGCCCCTTTAATAAACTGCATCACTCCAACCCGATACCCATGACCCAAAGACCGGAGTACCATTCCTAATGCCGCCGTGGTCTTCCCTTTACCATTGCCAGTATGAACAATGATTAACCCTTTCTCTTGATCCCGTTGGGCTAGGCGCTGTTCTTGTACAATTTTTCGCCGTTGCATCTTACGACGGTATTGCTCTGGAGTAAGCCCACTGTCGTCTTGTAGTTCTAAACCTTGTAACTCATCCCCGGTGAGGATGGCTTGAGGGGGACTGGTATGGGTTTGCCCATTACTGGAGATGGATGGGTTTGTCATGGTGTAACCTAGGGAGACTTGGGATTGCTATTAAAGCTCATCTTGTCAGTTGGAAGACCAACCCTGTCTGGAATTTTTCCTCAGTTGACTACTCTCAGCGCTGAAGCGACTGAGATTCCAAGAATCACTTCTTAGAGTTTCTGCTTCATAGCACCAGCCTTCACAGATTTACTCTGTTCAGGTCTTATAGTCGCTCCA
>Ga0172367_10004667_pt1 | contig 16927 bp, 15 predicted proteins | sample Lak10m_FD_114542 | JGI IMG/M metagenome (GOLD analysis project Ga0172367, IMG submission 114542) | Freshwater microbial communities from Kabuno Bay, South-Kivu, Congo - kab_022012_10m | ecosystem: Environmental > Aquatic > Freshwater > Lake | place: Democratic Republic of the Congo: South-Kivu...
CATGGAGTCCTCCCCGATTATTTATGCCCGCTTTTGGCAGGCTTGATGAATTCGATGTACTTCGCGTCAGCCAAACCGTAGTCGTATGGCTCACCGACCACCTCGAAGGGCTGGTCGTAGTTGTGCGCGGGCAGGGGCGAAGGAACCTGCCATTCGGGCGAACGCGAACCCCAGATATTGCCTTCCGCCTTCTCGCCATTCTTGATGCTGTGGAAAAAGTTGTAGATGAAGATCAGCACCGAGAGCGCAATCATGAATCCCGCGACGGTCAAAATCAAATGGGTGAAATCAAAATTGAGGGCGGGATCGTAATCCACGATGCGGCGGCGCATTCCGAGCAGACCAATCCTCATCATGCCGAAGGTCAGCACGAAGAACGAAGGGGTCATCAGCCAGAAATGCAGTTTGCCGAGAGTCTCGTTCATGCGGCGACCCGTCGCCTTGGGAAACCAGTAATAGAGCGAGGCAAAGAACGGGAAGACGAATCCGCCGAAGATGGTGTCGTGGAAATGTCCTACGATGAAGTAGGTGTCGTGCAGGTGCAGGTCGGTCGAGACGGTGGCGTTGGGCGGACCCGAAAGACCGCCGAGCAGGAAGACCACCAACCCGCCCAGGACAAAGAGCATGGGCGTCGGCGTCCAAATCTTGCCGCGCCACAGCGTCGCCACCCACGAGAAGAATTTCACACCCGTCGGGATGGCAACCAGCAGCGTGCTGTACATGAACGGCACGCGCAGGTATTCGTTCATGCCCGAGGTAAACATGTGATGCGCCCAAACGAGGAAGCCCACCAACGCAATCGCCAGCGAGGACATCGCAATCCAGCGGTAGCCGAAGAGCGGCTTGCGGGCGAAGACAGGAATCAACTCGGAGATAATTCCCAAGCCTGGGAGGATGAAGACGTACACAGCGGGATGCGAATAGAACCAGAACAGGTGCTGGAACAAAACAGGATTCCCGCCCTGGGCTGGGTCGAAAAATCCCATGCCGAGCAAACGCTGGAACATCACCAACTGGAACGCGAGACCAATCAACTGCGTGGCGGTCAGCGCAATGATGGAGGTCGCCACCGCCGCCCAAACGAAGATGGGCATACGGAAGGCGGTCATGCCCTTTGCGCGCATTCGCAGCACGGTGGTGATGGTGTTCAACGCACCGAGGATGGATGACCAGCCCGCAGTGAACACGCCGAGGAAGAACATCTGCATTCCGACAGGAGCGCGCGCTGAAAGCGGAGGATAGCCCGTCCAGCCTGTGTCGAAGCCGCCGAGGATCAGGCTCATCAACATCAGCACCGATGCGGGGACGGCAATCCAAAACGAGAAGGCATTGAGGCGCGGAAAAGCCATGTCCTGCGCGCCGAGTAAAAACGGCACAGCATAGTTCATCATGCCCGCAATGCCGAGCAAAATCGAGATGATCATAATCATGCCGTGCAGCGACATGAAGGTGTTGTAGAGTTGCGGACCTGTCTGCCCGAACAACTTGACGTCATTAGTCAGGAATTGCAATTGCGAGGCGGCGAGTTCGGTGCGGAAAATCAACGCGAACAACCCGCCGACGCTAATCAAAAACAGGGCGGTGATGGTGTACTGAATGCCGATGACTTTGTGGTCAAGCGAAATGCTGAGGAATTTCTCCCAGCCTGGAGCGTCTTCATGGTGTTCGGGTGTGTCGATTCCCCGCGCCCACTTGAACCAGTCGCTGACCGAGCCATTTCCAGCGAGGAAGAACAGCACGCCCATGAATCCGCCCAAGACCCAGGCGGGTTCGGTGAACAAAAAGGGACCCGACCATTCCAGTCCCATCGCTACGCGGATGACCGAGACAAAGATGGTGCCCGTCAACGTGCCGATGATTTGCCAGATGAGACCTTTGGAAACGGCGTTGAGTCCAGCCACACCGAGGAAGAAGGCGGTGAAACCAATCAACAGCGAGAACAAACTGGCGGTTGGGGCAACCCATTCGAGGGTCCCCTGCACCAACAGGTCAATGACCAAGCCGAGGGCATAGCCGAGCAACCCGCCCAAAGTGAGTCCAAAAAAGCCTTTGGTCAGCGGACTGAGTCCAGAGAATCCCCAAGACATGGTTGTTGCGCTGACAACCGTCGCCAACAGAATTGGCACAAGATGGACATAGGTCAGGACGCCGCTCACGGCGTAGACCAGCCCCATGCCAGCGGCGTACGCCGCAACCAAGCCGACGGCAAAGAATACCCAGCCGCGAGCAGGTGATGGATTTGTCATAATTTTCCTCCGCCAGTTACTTCAATGTCTTGAGATACGCGATGATGTTCGCGACTTCTTCGTCGGTCAACGGGTAGGCAGGCATGACCGTGGGCGCAAAGCCCTTCACTTCGGTCGCCTTCGGGTCGAGAATGGACTCGGCGAGGAAGGCGTCATCTGCGATGACCGTCCTACCATCGTCGAGCGGAACTTCCGAGCCGTACAAGTTGAACCAGGTCGGACCCGTCATCTTCGAGCCGTCGAGCGAGTGACAACCGATGCAGCCATTCCTGACCGTCAGCAGTTTGCCTTGTCCTTCGGGAGTCTTGGCGGCTTCGGCGGCGATCTTCGTCTGCGCTGAAATCCAGGCGTCGTAATCGGATTGCGAATCGACAATCACAGGGCTTTCCATGTAGGCATGGGACGAGCCACACAACTCGGCACAGCGGACTTTGTAATCGCCGATGAGCGTGGGCGTGATACGATACTCGGTTACGCGCCCAGGCACAACGTCCTGATTGACGCGGAATTCAGGAACCCAAAACGAGTGAATCACGTCCGCCGATTCCATCTTCAACAAAACCTGCCTGTCCACGGGGATATGCAATTCGTTGCTGACAATGCCAAGTTCGGGATATTCAAACGTCCACGCAAACTGACGCGCCTGCACCTTGACCACCATCGCGGTCGGGTCCACGCGGCGGGTTTCGCCGAGCGAATATGCGCCCATGTAGGCGAATGCCAGCACAATCAACAGCGGCACAACCGTCCACGCAATTTCAAGCGGGGTATTGCCTTCGATGTGTTCGCCGTCGCCCGTCTCACCCTTTTTGCGGCGGAAGACCACCAGACTGTAAACCATTGGCACGACAATCAGCGAAAACAAAAATGAAATCGTGATGATCTGCCAATTCCAAAGCCAATCAATCGAAACCGCCTGCGCGCTTGCCTGCACAGGCATTAACCCCGCCGCGTCCAGACCGACATACGTGAGAATTGCCATGACGATGACTAAAATTCCCACAACCAAGAAATGTCCCATACGCCTCTCCTGATGAAATTTCAAAGCGCATTTTAGATAAAATTTGTGTAATTTATCATTATTGCGCGCGCCTAATATACCAAAGATTATTATATTTGTCACTATTTTCACGGGACTTAATACATGGTTTTAATATTCCCCCACAAAAAGACTTCCGAAGTCTGCGACGCACAGCATTCGGAAGTCCGAAAAAAATTTCCTCGGAGCGGGCTTAAAGCCCTGCCTCATTTCGTGGAAGACGCTTCGACAGGCCCAACGCACCGCCTTCGGCTGGTTGGCGCAATCCGAAGGGGTTTCCATTAAATCAAAAACACGACTCCAAGTGCCATGATGATCATCAATGCGCCAATTCCCCAAGTAGTGTATTGCGCGCTTCGATGTTGATCCATGCCCAGTATTTCCACGCCTGAATGTTCAATGACGTATAACCTCTCAGGATCGTACCAGACTTTAACAGACTGTCCCACCAGCCCTTCCAACTCTGTTACTGGACAGCGGCTCGCCCACGCGTTGGGATTTTTCTTCGCACGGCAGGTGAGCACGACTCCGCTTTGGGTTTTGAAACTGGCTTCGTACCACCAGTTCTTTTGTTTTGTAACAGCCATTACCCTGGCTGTTTCCTGTGTAAGCGTATCCTGCCGGGGAAGCCGGGTGGAGTAAATAAGATATCCTGCAATGGCAAGAAAAATAAGCGTGGCGATGATCGAAGTAATTTTTTTCATCTGAATCCTTGCGCATGTTATTGTGCAGAAAGTAAGATCCTCAACCCTTGTGCAGGGCGTTCAATACTTTTGTCAAAAAATTCCACTACTTCAATGAGCGGATAAAAGTCACCAACTGCCAGATTTTTTCATCATCCAACGTCCCCTGCCAGCCGACCATCGAAGTGCCAGGCTTGCCCTTGGCAATCCGCCAGAAAAGATAATCATCGCCAACAGCGGCGGCAAGCTCGGGAAGGTCTTTCGGTTTGGGACTCAACCCCACACCTGCGGGACCGTCGCCCGCGCCTTTTTCACCGTGACAGGCGAGGCAGTACGTCTTGTAGATTTCCGCGCCCGAGGCTGCGGACTCCGCGCCGAGGGGGTTGGTCTTCCCCGCAAACTCGGCGGGGATGGCTTCGGGAGTGGCAGCAACTTCTCCCCCGCCGCAAGCCGCCAAAATGAACGTCGCTAAAATCAAAACAACAAAAGGCAGTTTTTTCATCACGATACCTTTCGTCCACCCTTCAACTCGGACTGTAATTTTTCCAAGCCAGCCCAATCGCCTTTCGCGGCGAGTTTCGCCTGGTCGATCCAGCCTTCGGGATTCATCATCTGCATTCCTGCCGCGTCCAAAACTTTCTGGACGGCTGCGACTTCGGCATGGGCGAGTTTTTCAAAGGTTGAAATCCCCGCCTCGCTCAAAACCTTTGAAACTTTGGGACCAATGCCTTCGAGTTTGGTCAAGTCATCGGCGGCATGGGATTCATGTCCCTGCGCCTCGTGCTGGACTTCGGCTTCGGGCTGCTTATTCCTGCTCACCCACCAGCCGACGATGACCATCAAAAAGAAGAATGCCAGCGCGACAATCAACATCCACAGCAGGGTGTTGTCAGGGCTTTCCCCGCCTTCGGATAACAAACTTAATGCAAACATTTTAGCCTCCGTTGAATTATGAACTGACGCACTTATATATGAAAATATAAGGTGTGTCAATCAAAAAGACTTCGAAAGTTTTGCACACTTCCGAAGTCTAAATATCCTACTCCACCCACACCGTTCTGTCTTCAAACGAGGGGCGTGGAGCAAATTCACCGACTGCTTCGGGATAGCCAACGTACAGGAAGCCCGCAATATGCTGGTCGGGAGCAAAGCCCAAAAATTCCTTCACCTTCAAATCGTTGACCCATTCGCCTGTGCGCCAGATCGCGCCCAGTTCCAGCGCGTGAGCGACGAGCAAAATATTCTGGCAGGCGGCGGCGACGGCTGCATAATTTTCCAATTCGGGTGGCTTGGAATCGACGGGCTTGTCCACACCGACGGCGATGACTACAGGAGCGCGGAGCGGCAAGGCTCGGGTCTTGTCGAAGGTTTCGGGCGGCAGGTCAGGCTGACGGGCAGATTGCGAAGCCGCCATCACATCGCCCAGTTTCTTTCGTCCATCCCCAGTCATCACCACGAATCGCCAGGGGCGCACCTTGTGATGGTTGGGCGCGTCGTTGCCAGCGTCCAAAAGTTTTTCGACCACGTCACGGGGTAAAGCGTCGGCTTTTACCTTTCCAATCGTGTGTCTTGTTTTGATTGCTTCAAGTGTGTCCATTTTTCCTCCGTCCCAAAGACGCGTGGGGGTAAAATTGTCTTACCATGAAAATATTCTACTCCGAAACCCACCGCAAACACCAGCCGCCTTTTGAAGTTTTTGATGGCGGCAAGCGCGTGCCGTATCTCGAAAATGCCGACCGCATGGAACGGATATTGACCGCACTCGAAAAAACAGATTGGGCAGAGTTGACCCCGCCAGCAGATTTCGGACTCGACCCGATTCTCGCCGTCCACGACAGGGATTATCTTGCCTTCCTCGAATCTGCGTGGCGTGAGTGGCTGATTCTCGACCCGACAGTTGCGGCGTCGCCTGAGCAGAATACTTTTCTACCCGCCACCTTTGCCCTGCGGAGAAAGCCGTCACATGTTCCATCGCAACTGCTGGGCAAGGCGGGCTACTACATCATGGACTTGTCCGCGTGTATCGTGGCAGGGACATACGAGGCGGTTTTATCCTCTGCCAACTGCGCGTTGAGCGCGGCGAAATCAGTAATCAGTAATCAGTCATCAGCCTTTGCATTGTGCCGTCCGCCTGGACATCACGCAGGCAAAGACTACGCGGCTGGATATTGCTTCGTCAATAATTCGTCGGTTGCAGCAAACTGGCTTTCGTCGAAGGGACGAGTTGCCATCCTTGACATTGACTACCACGCTGGCAACGGCACACAGGATATTTTCTACAAACGGAATGATGTGCTGACCATCTCGATCCACGGCGACCCCGATTTTGAGTATCCGCATTTCATCGGCTACGCAGATGAGACTGGCGTGGGCGCGGGACTTGGTTTCCACAGAAATTTTCCGCTCCCCAAAGGCACAGGCGACGAGGAATATCTGTCCGCGCTGGATGAAGCGCTGAAACTGATTCGGGATTTTGCACCGAATTATCTCGTTGTCCCCGCCGGCATGGACACCTTCGACGGCGACCCGCTCGGCACGTTCAAAGTCACCCGTGCGGGCTTTGCCGAAATCGGCAAGCGGATTGCCGCGCTCAACCTGCCAACCGCAATCATCATGGAAGGCGGCTACGCAAACGCCGCGCTTGGTGAAAACATCGTCACTTTATTGGAGAATTTTACATGAGGAAAATCTTCCCATTACTGGTATTGGTTTTATTTGCTCTGGCTTGCAACCTGCCCTTGCAGGCAATCACACCGACTCCACTTCCACCGACTGAGACACAGACGCCTGCCTTCACCGCCACCCCCGAAGCGACTTTCACAGCCTCCGCCACACTGACGCCCGCCATCACTTTTACACCGACCATCACGCTCACCCCCACCATCAGCGCCACGCCGACATTCGCCTTCCCGCAGGTGACGGTCAACAAACAGGCACATTGCCGTTACGGTCCCTCGGTGGCTTTTCTCCACGCCGCAGACCTGTACCCCGGCGACACAGGCATTGCCGATGGACGATACGAATACAGCGCCTGGCTGCACGTCAAATTCGACAAGTTGAAATATTACTGCTGGGTCGCCCCCTCGGTGGTGGACGTGGTTGGCGACGTGAGCACCCTGCGCTACAACGAGCCTGACCTGCAATCTGTTGGTTACAGTAAATATCCGCCGCCGCAAAACATCAAAGCCGTCCGCAACGGGGATGAAGTAACCATCAGTTGGGATCAAGTGGAAATGACCGCCGACCACGACCGAGGCTATCTCATCATTGCCTTCGTCTGCCAAAACGGGAACTATCTCTGGTGGACGGATTCATACGAAGACCAGTACACCACCAGTTACACGGTTCGAGACGAAGCAGGCTGTCCCGCTCCATCGGAGGGCGTGCTGTACACGGTGGAGAAACACGGCTTCTCGAAGCCGGCGCAAATCCCCTGGCCTCCCCCGCCATAAAAAACAAGAGCGCGGAAAAAGTTTCCGCGCTCGGTAAAATGCAAAAGATAAAAAACTATGTCACTCCCGATTTTTTCATCGCGGTTTCCAGCGCGTCCATCGTGGCGGGCTTGATGATAATCGCCTGCGCCCCGCCGCGCATCACCCGTTGACGGGTTTCAGGCTGGTCGTCTGAGGTGATGATGATGACCGGCACTTTCATCAGGCGCGGCTCGCGTTTGAGATACGCCAAAATCTCCGTCCCATCCACCCCGGGCATATTAATATCGAGACAAATGAAACGCGGAACAAAACTCCCCAAAAGGGAAATCGCCGCGCTGGAGCCATACGCCACCCGCGCCGGTAAATCCAGCACATCCAACATTTGCTGCAAAGCGTCTGCCGTATTGCGATTATCGTCGATGATCAAACCTTCCATGTTAATCCTCCAAAATGATTTTACCCATCACTGAGACATCATAGCCTGGCAGTTTCGATACAGCGTTTTGGAAATTTCTGTCGGCTAGCAATTCAAAAAGCGGAGCCATCAGGGGGCTTACAGCGTGTTCCTTCGGAATGACCAAATCATATCTTTCCTGAAACAGCGGGATGAAGTCCAGGTCAAGCGCCTGCGCTGCGGCTGAAATTCCCAACCCGCAGTCGGCGCGCCCCGAAGCAATTGCCGCCGCCACCCCAAGATGAGTATATTCTTCCTGAGTATAGCCGAGAATGGAATCGGCAGACATCCCCATTAAGTTTAGCTGATAGTCGAGGAGGACGCGGGTTCCCGCTCCACGCTGACGGTTGACGAACTGCGCTTCGGGCTGGGTCAAATCACCCAGGCTTTTGATTCCCTTTGGGTTTCCTTTGCGAACCATCAAGCCTTGATCACGCCCGACGAGCGCGACAACTTTCACGGGGATGTTCGGCATGTACTGGCGGATGTAGGAAATATTGTACTCGCCCGTTTCGGGATTCAGCAAATGCGATCCCGCCAGATGCGCCTCGCCGCGACGCAACGCCACCAAACCACCCTGTGAGCCGACGTTGGCAGAAGCCAGCCGACGGTCATGTTCGGCTAAAAATTGTGCCATCAAATCCAACGTCAGGTCGTGCGAGCCGATGCAAAAAATGGTACGGTCGATTTCGGCGCGACTGCGGTACAAGTGGACTTTGACCTGCTCGCCCGCGTCCATGCCTTGCACGCCACTGGGGATTAATGCCAGCCCATCCGCTTGAACCAACGAGGTGATGACTCCCGCTCCACGCGAGAGCGGCGCGGCGAGAATCTTCCCGCCCACATTGCCAACCGCCACACGGACGTAATCATCGTCGCCCGCAGGGGAGACCAGTTTTCGGGTCAGGGTCGCAGTCTCGGTCGGCAGTTCCAGCGGACGACGCCCAAGCCACTTCGCCAGGACAGGCTCTGCGAAAATATCCACAGTCAGCGCGGCGGAAACGGGGTAGCCGGGGACGCCAACAATAGGAATTAGGGATAAGGGATTAGGCATTAGGTTTCCTGATTCCTGATTCCTAATTCCTAATTCCTTTTTTATCATGCCCAAAATAACTGGATGCCCAGGGCGGACAGCGACGCCGTGAACGAGAAGGGTGCCGAGTTTTTGAACCACCCGCGAAGAGAAATCTTCTGCACCGGCGGAGGAGCCAGCGTTGAGCAGGACAAGGTCATGGGTTTGGGCGGCTTCCTGCACGCGCTCGCAGATGAGGTCGAAGTCGTCTTTGGTGATTGGGTAGCGGGTTGCTTCGCCGCCCATCGCTTTGATTTGCGCCGCCATCACCAGCGAGTTGTATTCGAGGATGTCGCCCGATTTTAGTTTGGAGCCAATCGGGACGAGTTCGGTGCCCGTCGGCAGAATCGCAACCTTTGGTTTGCGCGAGACGAGAATAGTTTGATGACCCGACGCGGCAATCGCGCCCAAGTCGGCGGGGCGGAGGATGTGTCCAGCGGGCAGAACCAACTGCGTCGCGACAATATCCTCTCCCAGCGGGCGGACGTGGCTCCACGGGGCGACAGCGGCGCGGATGCGGACGGAGGACGGTTGACGGATGGCGGCAGTGATGTCCCCGTTCGCGTCGAGCGATTCCACGTTTTCGATGGGGATGACCGCATTTGCCCATTCGGGGAGCGGGTCGCCCGTATCGACATATTGCGCTTGCGAGCCGACAAACAGCGTGACGGGCGCGGACGGCATGGCTCCGTTGGTCGAAACTGCGCGGACGGCGAAACCATCCATCGCGGAGGCGTGATAATGCGGCGAGGAAATCTCCGCCCAGATGGGTTCGGCGGTCACACGACCGAGGGCGTTTTCATCGAGCAAAATATCTTCCGTGCCGAGGACGCGCCACAAGCCGGCATCCTGCAAGGCTTGTCGCAGGCGGGCTTGGGCTTGAGAGAGGGGAATATCGTGAAGGTAGACAGACATTGGGATTTACGATTTTGGGGATTGGGTTGAGGATTATTTGCAAGGGATTCTAACACCGTTGGCAAATTCCACAGCAAGAAAACAGTTTGCTCGAGGGCAAAAAATGTCAGACGCAGAAGCGAACGCTTCGTATCCCGCCTTTTGATTTAGGGCTTTACCCGTCGCCTATTCCCCACAACGATAGCCATAGCCTCTTTCATTGTGAATATATTTTGGGTTTTCAGAATCCACTTCCACCTTTTGTCGCAGATGCCAGATGTAGCGGCGCACGAATCCGACTTCTTCTTTATATTGCGGACCCCAAACTTCCTTAACCAGTTCTTCGGGCGAAAGCACTTCCCCCTTGCGGCGCATAAGCGCGACCAACAAATTGAACTCGGTGGGCGTCAGGTTGATATGTTCCCCGCCGCGCGTCACGCGGCGCGTGGAAATATCCACTTCCAAATCGCCCGCGCTGAGGTGGTCTTCCGCGTTGGCGGGATTTCCTTTGCGTGATAAGACCGCCTTGATGCGCGCCGCCAGTTGAGCAAACGAAAACGGCTTGGTGACGTAATCATCCGCGCCCTGCGAAAATCCGCGCAGGATTTCGCTTTCGTCATCGCGGGCGGTGAGCATGATGATGGGCGCGTCGCTCACTTCGCGGATTCGTTTGAGCGTTTCCCAGCCGTCCATTTGCGGCATGGTCACGTCGAGCAGAATCAAATCGGGCTTGACGGAATACATCTCGCGCAAGCCCGCGCGCCCATTCGGGGCGCAGCGCATGGAATGTCCCTGCCCGCGTAAAAATTCGCACAATAATTTACTCAAATTAAGGTCGTCGTCAATCATCAAAAGGTCAGACATGTGCTTCGTCCTCTGGCTCGTTTGCCGCAATTGGGACGGTGAGACAAAACGCCGTGCCAGGGTGTTCCGCGTTATCCCAATACGGAGAGATAAGCGTCAGCGAGCCGCTTTGCGCATCGCTTAATTTTTTTGCAAAATACAGCCCCAAGCCCCAACCTGGCAGGGCATTCTCGCCGCTGTGTCCGCGTTGAAAGCGCTCGAAAATGCTGGTTTGCATTTCAGGCGGAATCCCTTCGCCGTGGTCAATGATTTTGACGTGGACAAGTACCGCTTCCAGTTTGACTTTAATTAAAATCGGCGCGTCGGGCGGGGAGTATTTATCCGCGTTACGCAGCAGGTTGCGGATGATTTGTTCGTAGTAAATTTCATCCGCCCAGATGGGAGGAATCTCGGCGGGTAGACTCCATTCGATAGGACGCCTCGCGCCCAATACAATTTCCGCCGCGCGGCGCAGAATCGGCGTGACGGCGACGGGACCAAAATTGAAATTGAATTGCCCCGACTCCAAACGCGAGACATCCAGAATGGTTTGCACGAATTCGGTCAGACGCGCGCTTTCGTACATCATGGTTTCCAGAATACCGCGCGAAGCGGAGGGCAGCGTATCCGCCGTTTGCAGCGCGAGTTCCAACCCGCCGTTGAGTGCGGTGAGCGGAGCGCGTAATTCATGGCTGACCAGCGAAACAAATTCGGATTTCATTTGATCCAATTTTTGTAATTCCGCGTTGGCATGCGCCAGTTCGAGGTTGCGTTCTTCCAGCGCGGAGGTGCGCTCCGCCACCTTATGCTCCAACTCGCGGTTCAGCGTATGGACTTCGGCGATGGCTTGCTTTTCCGCGTTGACCAGTTCGCGCATCCACGCGATGATGAAGCCGACGATGACTGGGCCCATAAACCCAAAAATAATAACCTCGCTAACGAAAGAGAGGTCGAATCTCAGTTCGTCCTCCAACCCGTGTTCGACAAATTCAAAGATAATCGCCGTCACGGATAAAAAGAGCGGCACAGTCCATTGCAGCGCGCGCAAATCGAGAAATCCGCCTTTGTTCAGCCAATCCAATAATTTTGATTTCATTGAATAAATTATAGCCCCGATGTTCCTGCCTGTTTAAAAAAAGGACACAATTGAGACATTTCGAGACAGTTCTTGGACGCGCATAGGTGGTATCTTAAGCGCAGATTAATCTCGCGACACACGCCGATATTAATTCACTATTTCACAAGGAGAATGTAATGAATAAACGAATTTTCTCTCTTCTCGTCATCGCGCTCGGCTTGATGTTAGTCATTGCCGCCTGCGGCGGCGGACAAGCGGAAGCCCCTGCCGCAGAAGCGCCTGCGGCGCAGCAGGAAGCCCCTGCCGCGGCGGCGGAAGCCCCCGCCACCGAAGCACCTGCCGCCCCCGAACTGAGCGGCGACCCGATTCGCGGCGGCTTGCTCTACGACCATTGGATTAAAGTCCTCGATGTCGAAGCGCCCGAAGGCGACCAGCCTTTGTGGGCAACCCAAACCACCAACACCCGCAGCGGAACCGACACCTTCCGCTGTAAAGAATGTCATGGCTGGGATTATAAAGGTGTGGATGGCGCGTATGGCGGCGGGTCGCACAAGACCGGCTTTGTTGGCGTGTTCCAAGTGGCTGGCACAGACGCGAATGAAATTCTTGCCGCGCTCAAAGGCTCCACCAACCCCGACCACGATTTCTCTGCATACATGGATGAACAGGCTTTGGTTGATATGGCGCTCTTCCTGAGCGGCTACCAATTTGAAGGCTCTGCTTTTATCAACGCGGATAAGACCATCACCGGCGGCGACCTCGCCAGCGGACAGGCGGTTTTTGAAGAGAATTGTATGGACTGTCACGGAGCCGAAGGCGCTGCCATCAACTGGAACAACGATGCCGAACCCGAATATGTTGGTTTCCTCGCGCTCGACAATCCGCTGGAAACGTTGCACAAGATTCGCTTCGGTCAACCCGGCGTCGCCGATATGCCCGCCCTCGTGGATGTCGGCATTAGTGACGCGGAATATAACGACGTGATGGCTTACCTCCAGACCCTGCCTGTTTCCAGCCCTGTCGTCGAAGGCGGACGCCTTTACGACAACTGGATTAAAGCGATGGCGCTGGAAGATATGACCGAAAACTCACCGTTGTGGGCGACCCAGACCACGAACACTCGCACCGGCAACGATACGTTCCGCTGCAAAGAATGTCACGGCTGGGATTATAAAGGCGCGGAAGGTCGCTACGCTGAAGGCTCTCACGCGACTGGCTTCCCCGGCATCATTTCATCCGCTGGCAAAACCCCTGAAGAACTCGCCGCTTCTCTCAAGTCTGAGAATCACGACTTCTCGGCTTACTTGCAGGACGCCCAAATCAACGCGCTGGTTGCCTTCATGCAGCAAACGCAGGATTTGACTCCCTACATCAACGACGACAAAACCGTCAACGGTGATTTGGAAAAAGGCAAGACCCTCTTCAACGGAACTTGCGCCTCCTGTCACGGCGAAGACGGCAAGGCGATGGACTTCGATGATGGCGAAGGTAAAGAATACGTGGGAACGCTCGCCGCAGATAACCCGTGGGAAATTTTCCACAAGGTCGCCTACGGTCAGCCCGCCGCCGCCATGCCCGCCGCCGTCAACCTCGGCTGGGATTGGCAGACGATTGCCGACGTTCTGGCATACATGCAAACCCTGCCCCTTGAATAAAAGTTAGTTCTCAAAGATATGCCGGGCATTCGTGTCCGGCATATCTTTTATAGTTGCAATTATTTTTTCTACCGTACATCCATGTCATTGCGAGCCGCCGCTTTTGACCTTTGGCGGCAAAGCAATCCCTTTCTATAGCGGAGATTGCTTCGGGCGAAAGAACATCGCCCTCGCAATGACATTGGTTGAGTAGCGACTATTTTTTTTCTTTTTCTCATTTCCAAATTTTTTGAGGCTGCCATGAAACAAAAGTTAACCCTTTGGCTTGCTCTATTGACGCTGTCAGGATTTTTCATCCTGACTTTTGCGCTCTTCAAAGCCGAACCCGCCCATGCCTTACCCGAATACGCGGCGCGGACAGGGCAATCCTGCGCGACCTGCCACGTCAACCCGGGCGGGGGCGGACCCCAAACCATGCGCGGATTAATCTGGGCGGCGAGCGGCAAGCCCGATGCCGCGCCCGAACTGCCCGGCGTGTTACTCGCGCCCGACGTGGAAGACGGCGAAGAACTTTTTCAAAAGGCGTGCGCTTCCTGTCATGGCGCGTATGGCGAAGGCATGTTCGGCTTGAAACTCAAGTACAGCGGCGTGAACGAAGCAAAAATTCGCGGCAACATTTTGCGCGGACGTTTGCAAAGCGGAATGCCTTCCTTCGATGGGCAATTCACGCCCGCCCAACTGGAGGCGGTGATTGCGTACACGCTGGCATTGGTCAACGCGGAAGTCGAACCCGCGCCTGCCGCCTACCCGCTGGATGTTCCGCAACTTCAGGCGGATTCCACCGCCAAGCCCATTCCCGCAGGAGGTAACTAAGCATGGCAGAAAAATTTACGCGACGCGACTTTCTCAAAATTGCGGCAACTGCTGGTGGCAGCGCGGCGGTCATTGCTGGATTGGAATCCGCGTTGGACGCTCCCTCCGCACTGGCGGCGAATCAGGGCGAGTTAATCACCGCTGGCGAAGAAAGAATCGTCCCCGGCGTTTGCTCGCTCTGTTCGAGCGGATGCGGAATCCTTGCCCGCGTAGCAGATGGCAAGGTGGTCAAACTCGAAGGCAGTCCCATGCACCCGATTAACTTGGGAGCGCTCTGCCCGAAGGGACAAGCCGCGCCCGAATTGCTCTACAACCCAGATAGATTAACTTCGCCCGTAAAGCGCGACCGCGCTTCGGGGCAGACGACTCAAATCACTTGGGATGAAGCCGCGCAACTTGTCGCGGAAAAAATTCAAGCGGCGCGGGACGCGGGTCATCCCGAATCCGTTGCGATGATGTATGGCGATACACGCGGACAAATGCGCTCCTTCTTCGAGCGTTTTATGCAAATGGTCGGCTCGCCGAACATGGTTTCCAAAGAAAGCCTGAACACCGCCGCCGCCAAGTTGGGCATGTACCTGACGCAAGGCACATACGCGCTTCCCGTCTATGACCTTGAAAATGCGAATTACATCCTCTCTTTTGGGGCGAGCATGGTGGAAGCGGGCTGGAATCCGCAGCGCATGATTTCAGGCTGGACGTATGGACGGCGCGGGCGCGTCAACCGCAACAAGATCGTGATGATTGACCCACGTCAAGGCTTGACGGGTTCAAAGGCGGACGAGTGGATTCCCATCAAGCCCGGAACCGACGCCGCGCTGGCTTTGGGCATGGCAAACGTCATTATCAAATCGAATATGTTTGATTCTGATTTTGTGCATAACTACAGTTTCGGCTTCGATGACTTTACAGGCGAAGGCGGAAAAACGCGCAAGGGGTTCAAAAATTTTGTGTTGGAAAACTTCGACCCGAAGAAGGTCGAGCAAATCACGGGCGTGCCAGCCACGACGATTGCGAGATTGGCGGGCGAGTTTGCTTCCAACAAACCATCCGTCGCCATTTTGCCCGGCAAGGGCGGATTACTCAACGGCGGTATTGGCGGCGTGTATGCGGCGATGGCAATTCACGCGCTCAACGCATTGGTTGGCGCGGTGGAAGCCGAAGGCGGAGTCTTCACCCAGCAATATTTCGACGCGCCCGATTACCCCGCCCTGCCGAAAGATTCTGTCGCGGAAAAAGGACTCCAAGCCGAGCGCGTGGATGGCGCGGGAACCATCTTCCCCTTTGCGCGTCACGCTTATCAAGCCGTTGCAGACCGCGTGCTGGAAGGTTATCCGCTGGATGTGTTATTTCTCTACGACGCGAATCCCGTTTTTGAAGTCCCCGGCGGCGCGAAGTTTACGCAAGCCTTCGAGAAGATTCCCTTCATCGTTTCATTCTCCACCTTCATGGATGAGTCTGCCGAACTAGCGGATTTAGTTTTACCTGAACCGACCTTCCTCGAACGCTGGCAGGATGACTACATCGAAGGGCTGGGCTACCCGGGCGTTGCGCTGCGTCAGCCTGTGATTGCTCCGCTGCATGACACGTTGGACATCCCCGACTTCTTTTTGAAGATCGCCGAAAAAATGGGCGGAGAATTTGCAAAAGCCTTCCCGTGGAAATCCTACGAAGAGGTTTTGCAATTCCGCTTGAAAGACATCGGCACGGATTGGGACACGCTCAAAGAGTTGGGAGTCTGGCTTACGCCGGGCTATCGCTATTCCAAACGCGGCGATGAACGTTGGTTCAACGTGGTGGGACGCGACCGCGTCCGCGCTCCGCGTGACGGCTACTTCGATTTTTACAGCCGCGAGTTGTTCGCCTTCTTCGGCAAAAAGAACAAGGGCGATTTGGCAAAGTTCGGAATCACGCAGACAGGCGACGGCGTCGCCATCCCTCATTATGAAGAAGTCGCGTATCAAGGCGAAGGCGAACTGAACCTTAACATCTTCACGCTGATGAGTTTGGGCGCGCGCAGCGAAACTGCCAACATGCCCACCTTGCAGGAAATCAGCGGCATGACCGTGCGCGAGACATGGGACTCGTGGGCGGAGATGAATCCCGAAACCGCGCAAGAACTCGGACTGAAAGATTTAGACGCGGTCTGGATTGAGAATCAATTCGGCAAAGTCAAGACCAGACTCCACATCATGCGCGGACTTCGTCCGGGCGTAGTGAATCTTCCCTACAATCAGGGACACACCGCTGTCGGACGTTACGCCAAAGGGCGCGGCGTGAACGGCTTGGAACTGCTCAACCCTGCCAGCGAACCCGTCACGGGTTTGGCGGCTTTTACCAATACCAAAGTGAAAGTGAGCAAAGCGTAACGCAGGCTTAAGCCTGTGCTACAGGAGAAAACAACATGACAAATTGGGCAATGGTGATTGACCTCGATAAATGTATCGGCTGTCAGGCTTGCAGCGTGGCGTGCCGCATGGAAAACAACACACCCGTCGTCAGCCCGGAAGAAGCGAAGAACGGGCGCGAAATCCGCTGGAACGACGTCTTTCCGCTCCCCGTTCATTTTGGACCCGACGAAGGCGAATACCCCAACGTCAAAACGCATTACATGACGCGCCCGTGTATGCACTGCGCGAATGCGCCCTGCGTAAAGGTCTGCCCCGTGCAAGCCACCTACATTGACGAAGAAGGTATTGTCCGCCAAAACTATGAC
>Ga0172367_10004668_pt1 | contig 16924 bp, 23 predicted proteins | sample Lak10m_FD_114542 | JGI IMG/M metagenome (GOLD analysis project Ga0172367, IMG submission 114542) | Freshwater microbial communities from Kabuno Bay, South-Kivu, Congo - kab_022012_10m | ecosystem: Environmental > Aquatic > Freshwater > Lake | place: Democratic Republic of the Congo: South-Kivu...
AACTGCTAGGAACATAGCAATGATATAATTCATTGACATAACTCCTTGTAAAAAATTATTAACGATACTAATATATGAAATTTTCAGATAAGATCAAAACAAAATTTAACCCATTGGGTTGGCATCCCTAATTTTTTCTTTAATCCACTCGTAGACTTTTTCATCGTGGGTATTTACTTTCCATTCTTTTACTGTTCTATAATCCATTTCGTGAAGACCAAATGGACGAACATCTGAAACTTTAGCAACATGACCTGTTTCAAATTCAATATGCCATGCAACTTTTTCTACCCCATCAAATTCGTCACCGGATTCTGTTGAGAATGTTGGTTGCCCAAATGCCCTCAACAAATGTCTATATTCACATTCCATAACGCCAACTTGTGGTGCCAATCTGACCACAATATCTTTTCCCATTCTGTGTTTGGGATAATTCATAACCACCTCACTTTATTTTTTGTAATCGGTTTCGTAGAATCCATTTCCTTTTAGTATAGGTTTACTTGAAGAAAAAGTCTCTACTTTTGTTAATTTTTTACTCTTACCACAAGAACATTTTTCCGGACTACAATCAAACCTTTTAACATAATGTTCTTGAACTATACCACATTTTTCACATTTGAAATCATAAATTGGCATAAAAAACTCCTCCACCAAAAAAGAAATCCATTGCCAGTTTTATCAAGTATATTCCAATGGCAATTGGAAATCCTAAAATAAAAGTAAACAATATAGTGAATACAGCATAGAAGGCATAAACAATAGGAGTCATTATTCCTATTGCTAAAAATTCAAAAAACTTGTTCATCGAATCCATAAAACCTCATGTATTATTTTTTTGTATTTCATTTACAAAAACCTTGTAATCTATGTTCTCAATTTTAATTGCACCTTTTAATATAGGAAGACCTATATCTTTTAGATTTTTTTTGAGAAACAGTTTTAATTTATCTTTTATCAATGGTGATATTGAATCAACAAATATATCATAATCGTATTGATGTATTTTTTCAGAGAATCTTTGTTCTTCTGAAATGGTGAACCTGAAATCTTCGGTTAGTTCTTCATCCATTTTCACCAAGTCTACGATAGTTCTTGTATCAAAATTCATTTTTTTGAAAAATTGGTTTCTGTAAATCTGAAATTGTAGTTGATGTTAAATACGAATATACCATTGCCTTAATCTCCGAATCCGTAAGATCGTTTTCGTAATAGTTTTCCAAATCTTTATTGGATATAGATAATGTTTCACCTAAATACGATATTATGTTCCAACCATCAACAAAAACAAATGGCACGAAATTCATTTATCACCTATTTTATGAAAAATAATAATCGTCATCACCTTCTTCGTATTCTTCTTCTTCGTCATATCCTAAATCATCATCAAAGTCAGTCATGTCTTCAAATTCACCATCGAAGTCATCCATATCTTCAAAATCATCATCATAATCTTCTTCTTCAACATCATCGAATGATTCTTCGTCATCAATTTCGTCATTTTCCATTTCGTCTCCTCCGTTAAAGTATTTCATATAACCATGCACTGCGTCAATATAGTTTTCTGCAATTGATAATTTATATTGTAGCCAATCTTCAAGTTGAGTTACACCATCTAACATTCTAAAAATTTCATTTGCCTTTTCCATTATTGCGGCAACTTGTGCTTTTGCCATTTCTGATTCGTCTTCTGGACCATGTTCTTCTTTAAGTTTTTGGCGTTCTTTAATGAATCGGTTTTCACTAATGGAAACAAGTTTATTTGCTATACGATATTTTCTTGGATTGTGTTTTACTATTTCTGCAGTTTTAACTGCCTCGTATAAATTGGATTTAACACTACCAACTTTTTTTCTTTTTTTCATCTCTCTTAAAACTTTTGCAGCTTCTTCGATTATGATTTTCTTAACTCGATTCATTACAATCTCCAATATCTCTGAATGAGAATATACAAATATAATAAAATTATTCTAATTTACAAAGCAAATTATTCTCCATCGAGAATATCTTGCATACCACCAAACAAATAATCTAAATCATCATCTTCATCTTTACTAATAAAATCTCTTTGACTTACTCTTGTATCTAAATCCACAAAGGAATCTAGGAAAGAATCTTTATCGGGTGATATGTATGTTTTTCTTTTCATCAATGGTTCAACAACCGCAACAAACATTTCTTTTTCAGCATCTGTTGTTGGCTGATATAATTTATTCTTCAATCGAATAGTATCTTTTGGAGAATACTGTGTAACACGATGCCCGAATACATCTTCTTTCATCATGTCCATAATATATTTAGATTCTTCTATTTCTTTATACATTTTTTTCTCTTTTTTCTTCCAGCACAATGTGCCTTTTGACTGAATCCTTTTGGTCTGGAACAGTTTATAGATTTCTTATACGCGTTAGACCATTTTTCCAATATGTTTTCTATTTTAGTTTCCATATAAATAAATATCAGATTCTATGTATTGCATCGAAAATTTGTGAAGATATTGGTTGTGGTAAATTATCTTTTGTAAACCAATTTACATCTTCGTGTTCCCAATCTATCTTAACAAAAAAACGTTTTTTTACTGTGTATAAAAAAAGAAAATACATTCTATCGTCAGCAAAATATCTATCTATACAAGTTAATTTAGCATCAGACGGTATTTGATGTGTTGTTTCTTCAAAAAACTCTCTGCGAGCACAGTCTTCCATAGATTCTAATACATTAACATTCACTTCGCCCGATGGAACAGACCAATGGCCACCAAGATAATGTGCCTTAGATGTTCTTTTTGTTAAAAGAAATTCACCGGAAGTAGTCATGGTTAGAATACCAGCCGCTCCCGGATTCATTATTTTAGAAAGTTGTTCGGGTGTTATATTGTTTATATTAGCCATTTTTATTCAATTCTTCTGGATACTTTCCATTTTTCAAACGATTGTATATCATTATCAACTCTACCTCTGACATATCATCAAGATGTTTCTTACCGATAATATCTTGGCACCATGACATGAATTTTTTGTCACCATCCCATTTTACACCCATTTTATCGGCAATCTTATGAACGTCTTTTGGTATCATTTTTTATACGGGAATATATCATTTAATTTCTCACGTCTTTTGTTACAACCACAGTCATCTTTACCAACAACCTTAGCAACTGCTTCAGCGACCTTATCCAATCCAACCGCGTGTGTAACCTTTGCAATAGTGTCACCAAGACCTTTTGATTCTTGATTTTCGTTTAGTTGTGTTTGTTCACTCATAGTAACCACCTTTTAATTTGTTTTACTTTAATGTAATTAAATAACGAAGTTTATTAAATTCCGCAAGCATTTCATCACGGATATTTAATAAGTCTGTGTCTGTTTGTCCGTCTAAAACATTATCCAAATTTAATAAATATGAAATAGTTTCATCTATGAAAGACACAATATCTTTTTCATTTCTATTGTAAAGTTTGAATGGAACAGCAGGAACTCTACCATATTTACCCATAAGAACTTCTACAAAATTATCAATCAAACTATCCATTGCACTATATGTTTTTCCATATGCTTTATGACGTGCATACGACTTGGTTTGCCAATGAAAGAAACGAAGTTGAGTTTGAATAGCCACAAGTGTGCTTGCTATTTCATGCATAATAATCTCCAAAATTAAATACCATATTCCATGTATAAATATATGTTTATTTGAATAAACATGGTGGATCATTTAGTAAAATATCCCAATTTGTATTCATTTTTTTCAAACCTTCCAATTTATTAACTTTTTCTTTTATATGAATACGGATTGATCCAAATTCATAAGTCCCATTTTCATTATCATGCACTATGTCATTTATATTATGAAACAATCCAATCGTTTCCTTGAAATTATTATGTAAATCTGAATAATTACATAACAAACTAACATCGCTATTTACAGATGTGTTTTCATCAACATAAACTATTCGTTCATCAAAATTGGTTGGGTTAAATCTATGCATAACGGATTTCCAATGTTCACTGGAATAGTTCCATCGAAGATTGCTGAAGTATTCTGAATTGAATTTTATTATATTCACCAAATTATCCCTAACCGCTTTATCGTTTACATATATTTTAGAGACATACGGTTCCAATGCGACTAATATGTTAAAATCAACATACCTATCAATGTCTATAACAATTGCAACATCGTAAACATATTCTGCACTATGACCAAATTTACCCCATTTACGTATAAATCTTAATAGCTCTTGATAGTCTGCGTATCTTTGAAGTTCATTTTTTACTCTAATACCCTCATCATCCTGCTTGAACCAATCTTTTCCCCTTGATGAAACACAGGTAAAATGATAAACAGCACCCATCCATGTTTGTATTAAATTTATACCATTTAATTTACATCTTATTATGAAATCAGAATCTTCACGTGAACATCTGAATTGTGTGTCAAATCCACCGAGAACATCAAACCAAACTTTCTTATGAAGTGCAAATGGCGCGAAATATGCATCCTTTTGTATTGGTTTATTTTCAGATTGTAATTCTTCAACAAATAAATTAAATGATTCCATATCGAATGATACCGCATCTAAACCGAAATCACGAACTATTTTTTCTGGAGATGCTGGATGTAATGGTGGCTCTATTCGTGTTAAGGATAAAATATCATTTTCATTTTTCAATCCTTTTGAAATATGAATATCCAAATCTTTACCAACAACCATATCAGATTGTAAATAACATACAATATCATTTTTAGCTGCATCAAACATTATAGATATATTTCTCTGCCCACCAAACGGAAATTCGTTTGTATTTTGATATATTTTTAGATTTGGAATATCTTTTTGTAATGATAGTAACGATTCATATGTATTTTGATTATCAGAATCTATGAATACAAGAATCTCATGTTTGGATATATCCGTGTTTGTTTTCAAAGATTTTAACAACAAAAGAACATAATCTTTTTCATTCTTTGCAGTTGGTATACAAAATGTTATTGGTTTCATAGTTATCTCCTCCTCAATACTGCAAGATATGTTAATTGTGATTCATCCAATACCATTTCTACCAACTCATATGAATTATTAACATCTTCATTTTGTGCATCATTGAGGAACAGAGAATTTAATTTTCCGGTTGTTAATGTAACCAAAAGTTCCTGTGATAATAATGAATTGTCATATTTGTATCTACCACGACTTGTTATTGGATTCTGTAAATCTTCCATGAAATAATACCCACCCGATTTAACCATGTCAATAGATTTCCATAAAGTAACTACCATATGATTCGGCCAATGGCTGCCATCTTCAACAAAAAAATCAAAGTCAGTTGGGCATTTTAATTTTAATTCATTCCAATCATTAAAATTGCCCTGGTCTGCATATACAAAATTTACACCGAGTTCATTTATGCCATCTATTTCATCAGTTTTTTGATCAATATACTCTCCCCAAAAATTATCCATTGCATATAAATCAATATCTTTGAAATAGTTTAACCACATTTTACAAGAAGCGTATGGAAATCTTTTATCACGAATCCCAACCTCAAAAAGTTTAACAGGAGTTTCTATGAAATCTCTCATGTATTTATCGTATGTTTTTGTATAGTTCATACAAAAATGTTCCGGAAAGGATAAACCCCAAGACAAAGATTTTGGATCACAATTTCCTTTATCGGTTTCGTATAGATTTGCCAATTCAGTCAAAGATGAATTTGCATTAAACATTTGTGTTCGATTCGTTTTTGGATAAAACCTCATATCAATTCCTTTTTAATAATGTTATATGTATCATGTATTCCTTTAATCAATCCTGCGTATTCTATTGGCAAATGTTTATACACACCAATATAATCATCCGATTCATAATCATTTTCAACAAAGCATTCTACTTTGTGATCGGATATGTTGTTTATTATATTTACAATTTCTTTTAATTTATATTCATTATCATATTTACAATCTAATTCTTTTGGTGGATTTTTCTCGTTTATGTAATATGACACCAATTTAATCAAATCTTTCATATAGAAAAAATCCATTTTTTTATCACTATGTATTACCATAGGTTCTCTTTTAATATATCGTTTGATGTTTGATTTTATGAATCTAGTTTCTATTTCATTTTCATCAAAAACTGCATATATTCTTAAATTGTAACATTCATCATTTAGTTTAATAGATTCCGATATAATACTTTTACTTAAACCATACGGACTATTTTTATTATGTATTTCTGCTCCAGACCCGAAAGAAATTAGTTTTCCATATAAATTTTTATTTTGTAGTAGATTGTAATACATTTGTAAATTACTATCCACAACAGAAAAGGAATCTGTTTTTAATCTACTGCCACCAACTATTGCAGTATGTATTATTGCATCGAATCTTGCTCCATTCAAAAGATATGTTCGCAGTGAATTATAGTCTGTCATATCAAAATCATTTCTTGTTACGGAAATAACATTAAACTCTTTACTCAATCCTTTATGTAATGATGTTGCAACATAACCGTTGCCACCAGTTATTAGTATATTCATAATTTTTTAGCAAAAATAACTTTACATTCACCATTCGTATGTGTTAAATCTATTTGATCATAAATCTCATATCCACAATTTATTAACTTCTGAATAGTCATTTCATACAATTGATTTCCATGCGTTTCTATGTAGTATTCTTCTATTTTAGAAAATATATCGTCTGGAATTGATAACAAATGATATTCGCCACCTTCTATATCAGATTTTACAATTTGTATATCATTATTTTCTATTAGTTCAACAATATCATTTACACTTGATATCAATTTAGTTTCAATTGAAAATCTTTCTATCTGTTCTTTCAAATTGGAATTGATATTATTTACATCCGGCATTGAATCATCAACACCAACAACATAGCTTGCACCAAGACTTAAAAAGTATTCGAGTGTTGATGGATATGGCAGAATTGAAATCCTACCGAAATCTCCGCAACCCAAGTCTAAAACCCTTTTACCAAAAACGGATACATGTTCCCAATGTTTATTTGGTTCTTCGCTATTTACCAATCTAAATGTCATATCACATTTCCTTAAAAATGTTTATATTCATATTTGTTAATTCACCAGGAATTATTTTACCATTATCATCAATACCCTTCGCAACAACTTTTGGTTCATGTTGTTCATTTGGATCAGAAAATACTTCAACCATAATTGGAAAGCAATGTGTTTCGTTAAATACTTTATTCAATACATAACCTATTTCATTATTTGTATTTATTGAAAAATACTTGAAACCAAAAACATCTGCCAGTGTATCAAATTTTGGAATGCTAACGCCTGATGATTTTTCGGAAGCAACCAAATTTCCTTTGAAGAAAGAATTTTGTGTAAGTTTTATAGATAAATACCCATCGTTATTTATTACAAATAATATCAATGGTATTTTATTATGACGGACAGTTTCGAGTTCTTGTAGATTCATCATAATACTACCATCACCTTCAATACAAATTATGGGTTTATCGGAACCATAGTGTGCACCAATTGCGGCCGGTAAACCATAACCCATAGGAGCCGTTCCTTCATTGCTAAAAAGTCTTTGATTAGATTTCAAGTTAATAGTTTTAAGTGGAACAACATGAGCAGTTCCATCACTTGTAACTATTATGGAATCATCGGATAGATATTTTTCTAACTCTTTTGCAAAAACATATGTGCTAACATAATCAGTTAATGATTTATGTTTTTCTAAAACTAATTTTTCTTTGTTTCTATTTTCAACAACATATTTTCTCCAATCATCTATTTTTGGTTTTGATATATTGCCTAAAACAATTTCAAAAAATTCTTTCAAATCTATTTCCCATTGAACCTTTGAATCGAATTTTAGTTTGTTCATTTCATTAACATCAACATCCACCAAAAACTTTTTTGCATTTGGTGCAAATTTACTTTGATCATATCCTATCATTTTTGGATTTAATCTTGAACCCAATGAAATTATTAAATCACTTTCTTGTATTAGTGAGTTTGATGTATACTGTCCTAACAAACCAAATCTACCGGCATAGTATTTGTAATCCGTATTTACAACATCAACAGCAGAATGTGGTCCGGTCATAACAGGTATTTCTAATTCATCTATAAGTTTTCTGAACGGATTTATTGTTAGTGATGATCGTATACCACTACCAACTACAATTATAGGTTTCTTACTTACACTTAAAAGTGATTTTAATTCTTCAAATTTTTGTAAATTGTATTCTTCGTCTGAATCAATCTTTACATAAAATCCATTCAATTCGGATGGCAGTATTTCGGATGCCTGTATGTCTAACGGTATGTCTATCCAAACAGGTCCAGGTCTTCCGGAAGTTGCTATATGATATGCCTTTTCTAATTCATATTTTATTGTATCTTTATCAGTAATAACAACAGCATATTTTGTCATTGTTTTTACTGTATCTACTATATTAAATTCTTGTTGTCCGATTTGTCTACATCCAGTTCCATCAGACAACTGTTCAGTTGGAACTTGTCCAGATAATATAATCATTGGAATAGAATCTTGATATGCGCACAAAACACCTGTAAGTGTATTTGTTCCACCAGGACCGGTTGTTACCAAAATGCATCCAGGTTTTTCAGAAGTTCTTGCATAACCTTCGGCTGCCATAGCACATGCCTGTTCGTGGTGATTGCAAATGTATTTTATTAGTTTATTTCTCCCAAGAGAATCCACTAAATGCATACAACCACCACCCGAAACAGTAAATATCGTATCTATTTTTTTTGATGATATAAAATTGAAAACATAATCGGATAATTTCATAATCTTACTTTATATGAGTTTTTAATAACGGTTCATCTTTACTTATATTACAATTCAAAACGGAATCCTTTTCTATAAAATCTCTCGATGATATGTGTCCTATTTCTTTTTGATATGGGATTGCACTATACAAATCATCAATCGTAAGTGTTTCACCAAACTTCATATCTCTTTTCAAATAAAGTCCTCTGTATAGTGATTCCAGATAATAGGATTCTTTTTCATCGATTATCCTACGAACATCAGATGATGTTCCACACATTATTACCGCCTTGGTGTATGCCTTAAACCACTCATCAATTTGATGCGGTAATGAACAATACGATGAAACTTCTTTTTGTTCATGCCCTTTAGGATATGGTATATCAATGTGTCTTTCCCATGTTCTTGCACCTTTTGCGTATGATATTAACATCGATGAATGCCAATCGTGATATTCATGTGTTGATAGTCCTATAACAAGCTTTGGATATTTATTTTTCAAATAATCTATTTGATTCAATTCAAGTTCATCATCTTCACTTGGATATTTTGAAACACAATGGTTTATAGATATTGGAATGTTTCTATGAACAAAGAATGAAACAACATCATCTATTTGTTTATCATTCGCACCACCTGTTGAAATGATGACTGGTTTTTTTGTGCTTGCTATTTTGTTCAAAAGAACCCAATCGTTTATATCAGAACTTGCAATTTTTATTATAGGTAAATTCATTTCAACACACCAGTCTACTGATTTTTCATCAAATGGTGTTGCCATTGGAATACAATCATGCTTCTTTATGTATTCGATAAGTTCCTTAAACTCATTGTAAGTCAATTTTGTTTTAGATGTTTTCTGAATATATCTACTTCGTTTTTTCAAATTCATTATGTCTTCACCAAGACCTTCTTCTTTGAAATCTTTATGAATAAAATTATCAACATCCCTAAATTGTAATTTTATAGATGCCTTTACTTTGTTTTCTTTTACAACTTTTGCAAATTCCCTAACAATTTTTTTACCACGTTCAAGTGAACCCCAATGATTATTAGCAAGTTCTAAAATGAACAGATTTTCAAATATCTTATTTCCTCGCATCTTTATTCCTAAAACATTGTAAATGAATTACCATATAAATTTTTTCATATAGTGTTTAACTATACTTTCAATTTCATCATTAAATTTTTTCTGTGGGTTCCATCCAAGATTTCTCAACTTGGTATCATCTAGAGCGTATCTAACATCTTGACCAACTCTTGATATATCAAAATCTATGTATTCGCTTTTATTCGTGTAATTGTTTGGAAACATCAATTTAATAATTTTACTAACAGTTTCCAAATTATTTTGTTCAAAGCCACCACATATATTATAGATTTCATTTTTAACATTTGAATCTATTATAGTCATAATAGCATCCGAAGTATCCTGTGCGTGTAACCAATTTCTTATTGGGGTGCCATTATTATGTAATGGAATTTTACGAGATAGATGTAAATACTTTATACTTTTGGGAATTAGTTTTTCAACATACTGACCTATCCCATAATTGTTAGTTGGTCTAACGATAACATAATGTATTCCGTATGTTCTTGCCCATGCCTGTATTAACATGTCTGCAGCGGCTTTTGTTGCAGAGTATGGGTTTGATGGTTTCAATAAATCGGATTCAATATGTGCACCATCTGTAATATCACCGTAAACTTCATCTGTGCTAAAATGAATTAGAGTTGGTGTATTATTATTTTCTTGTCTATAATTTCTTAACAATTCCAATATACGATGCACACCATTTATATTTGAATGAACAAAATCATCACTCTTTACGATTGAATTTCCAACATGAGTTTCTGCAGCAGTATTGATAATGTAATCACAATCATATAAAAATTCTAAATCATTTATATCACAATTTGTAAATGAAAAATTTTCATATGAATTAAATTCATTTAATAAATCCTCATTAGCTGCATAAGTAATTTTGTCTATGCCCTTAACATACCAACCTCGTTCCAAACAAGTTCTGGTTACATAAGAACCTATAAAACCAAGGCAACCAGTTACATATACTATTTTTTTATTATTTATTTGCATTGATAAACTCTTTTATTTTATCACAAACATAATCAACATCATCTATTGTCATACCATGATGGGCACCTAAAAGAAAACCGTTCTTCATTATTATATCTGCATTCTCGAATGTTTCAAGATATTCGCGATAGATAGGATGGCGAGTAATGTTTCCAGCAAATGTAACACGTGTTTGAATATCATTTTCTTCAAGGTATGTTAATAATCCCAAACGGTCTTCATATTGTAAAGGAATTGCGAGCCAATTTGGTTTGATACTATCATCGGGTAAAGTTATTTCAGAAACATCTTTTAGATTTTCAATATATCGTTCTATGTTTGCACGGCGTATATCAACGAACTTATCTAGCTTTTCCATTTGCACTAAACCAAATGCAGCATTCATTTCCGATGATTTGAAATTATAGCCGAGAACACCATACAAAAATTTGAAATCGTATGGGATACCATCTACTTTATGATTGAATCTTTCATCAACCTCTTCTGCATTATTTCCTATTCTGCCCCAATCTCTAAACTGCAAACAAACATCCCGTAGTGTTTCATCGTTATACATTACCATTCCACCGGAGCCACCTGCAGTAATTACATGCGATGCATAAAAAGATGTTGTTGATATATCTGTTTCTTCGGTATAGGTCATTGTATCTGCGGAATCTTCTATCAAAATAATATCATTTCTATTTATAGAAATCAAATGATGTCTTATTGATTTCCAATCCGGTTTATTACCAATAAGGTTTGGTATCATTATCACTTTTGTATCATCCGTTATCTTTTCTGCAATCTGTTGTAAAGACGGAACATACGATGTTAATTCAACATCACAGAAAATGGGCTTTAATCCTAATTGAACCATAGGAGCTACTGTTGTTGAAAATGTGCAAGCCGGTGTTACTATCTCACTACCCTTTGGTAATTTCAAAGAAGCTAATGCTAATAAACATGCAGAGGAACCTGAGTTTACGAACACACCGTATTTTTTACCAAAATACTTAGCAACTATATTTTCAAATTCAATTGAACGAGGACCAAATCCAGCAATCCAACCATCACGAAGACATTGTTCGACTGCTTTAATTTCTTCTTCACCATAAGATTCAAATTTATTTGGAGCATACCAAACTTTTTTTCTCGTATTCATAAACTACCTATTACATATTACTATAAAATTCATTTTGTTTTACTTGTCTTTCTATATCTTTTGTATGATATAAACAAAATTCTTCTGCAGGCGGAAGATCGGCGTATTTTTCATACCCACTTAATCTTTCATGCACTTTATTTTTCCAAATAATTTTTCCATCATTTTTGTATATCCGTGTTTGATAATCTGGCCAATTAACCCTATTGTGTTCATCATATTGCCAACCCCACATTTTTATGTGTGTATCGGTTATTCCCTTTACTATATTCCATCTTGGAACTAAAATCATTTCAACACCCTTTGCTCCATTTAATATACCATGTATATTCTGCATCAATGTTTCCGATGGCAATTCATCAGCATCTATATTAAAAATCCATTCTTTACTACAATGTAATTTCAAATTATTTTTGAATTGTGAAAAATCCCTATCAAGTGGAAATTCTATTACAACAAAATTATCAATCTGATTTCTATAATTATCTATTACATTTCTAACAGAACTTGTTACAGACATACTATCCATTTGAACAACTATTTCATCATGTTTTGTTATTCTATCTTTTAGAAATCCCAACAAATGATCCAGTTCTTTATCTTCATTACAAACTGTTATAGTATATGAAATCATTTTTATTGCTCCGAAATCTTTTTAAGCTTTGGTAAATTCAATGATACCTTTTCGGCAAAGGTTGGAATGTACTTGGACAACAACTCTTCAAACTTTTTATGCATTGAAGAATATGACCACATACTATTAAACAATTTAACATATTTTTCTGACATCTGCAAGTATCTTTTGTAATTTTCATACATTTTTTGCATTTCTTTTGCAGCTGATTGATAATCAACCGTAAACCATTTTGAATCAGCATTTATCACTCCTTCCCAAACTGCACTTTTATGCACTGGTAAAAGATTACCTTTAAGTCTTGTGTGGAATGTTTCGTTTACAAAATCGGTTTGACCACTCCATCCGGAAACTAAAACTGGTTTTCCAGTTGTAATAAATTCTGCAATAGGTCTTCCATATCCCTCACCTTTTGTAAAAGAAACAAATGCCTTAACCTTTGGATGATTGTATAATGAATTTATTTCTTCATCAGTTAATTCACCATGTAAAACATAAACATTTGGTAAATTCTTTTTTCTTGACATTTTTTTTATCAAATTTATTTTTTCTTCAATCCGACTTCTATCTGTTATAGAAAAAGTGCCACAAGATGTTTTAAGAAGCAGTGCGGGTGGATTTTGTGTATCACCGAATGTTTCAAAGAATGTGTATACTAATCCAGAAACATCTTTCCTATCCTCACCGAAATCCCCTTTCATCCAATGACCAACAAAAAGAAATGCAAATTTTTCTTGAATTTGATTTAATGTTTGTTGAACAGTATCATTTAATTTCAAATTTTTATTGTATATGTCTTCTCTCACACCTTCATGCAAAACTTCAATTGGAACTTTTATTTCTACCATTCCAATAACTTGATTGGTATTTTTATCTCTTTTTTCATATTTGGTATGCTCAAAAACTCTCTTTGCATGTTTAGATGGAACTATAACCAAATCCATTCTATTACAACCCTCTATCCATTCACCAGAACAAGTATCAGTTTCTATACCAGCTGTAATGCCAATGTTGTATTTACCGACTTGTTGAAATTCATTTGGTATAGTGCATTGCATCCAAATATCAGGTCTATCATTCACCGGATCGTTATTTATTAAATTCGATATTAGTTTATGTTCTTCATTATCTGATTCTAAGGCATTCATTGGCGTATCACCCCAATTTATAGAAATCACACGAATATCAAACTTATCCATTTTTATCAAAGATAACAAAATATCTCTAGAATGTGATCCATAACCACTTACAGTTGCAACTGGTGCACAAAAAATTAACTTTGGTTTATTTGACATATTATCCTCAAACTTTATGTAATTCAAATCTTCTTCTTGGTGTAAAATTTTTGAAAGTATTATCAATACTATTTATTATTCTTTTACTCATGTTTTCTCTTGACATACCAACTTCTTCATTCATAATATATTCTCTACCTTTCATACCACATTTTTTCCTTTCTTCTTTTGAAAGTTTATACCATTCATATAAGGCACTGCCAATTTCTCGATAATCCGCTCTATCATCAAAAATGTATGGAGTTGGTATAGATCCCTGCACCGATATATTTGATGGCCAAACTGGTTTAACCCATTCACCATGATCCAAACTAGACCATTCGTATTTGTCATGTAGTGTATGGACATCCAAATAATCATCTGCTGTAAAGTATTTGTTTGTTTTTGGATTTATGAAACCACATTGATCCTGTAAACCACCCGTTACATTAACAACAATCGGCACACCAGCAGATATTGCCTCAGCTGTTCCCAATCCAAAACCTTCATTGGATGCCATATTAAGAACAACATCAGCAACATTGTATAAAACATTTAATCTTTGTGATGGAATTGTTTTTTCATCAAATAAAACAGGATAATCATTACATAATTCACCAACTAAAGCAATTAAGTCTGTTCCATTTGGATCAATAGGTTGTGTGTGCATGAACAAAACACAATCATTTGCGGCATTACCTCCGTTTGCGTCAATTAACTTACACATATGTTTATATGCAAGGACAACATCACCCGGATGTTTACGGTGTATGTTTCTATTATTCCACATAACAACAAATTTATTATCGTTCCCACCACGTATACGATTACTTTCTTCAATAACAGCATCGAATGATTCATCATCGTTTTCAATTGGTTTGAACATATTGGTATCAATTCCGTGTGGAACATAAGTTATTCTGTGTTCTGGTATTTCTTCACCGAACCTTTTAAGTATTCTGTTGTTTAGTCCATATGTTTGTTTTGAAATCGCCATTAACAAATCACAACTAGCATATGCTTCCTTGTTCCACATAGGATCCGTTGCTGTATCACCAATTAAACCAGCACCATCCCAAATGTTCAAATACATTAAAGGTATATTTTTACGAATTTCATGTTCCATGTTATACAACCAACCCCAAAATCTTGGATCCGTAAAATGTAAAATAGCATCGGGTTTCTCTATTTGAATCAATCTACGCAATAAATGTGGATCACCATATCCGTCATTACAATATATTTTTATAGACGCATCCTTTATACCAAATGTATTTCTAGCATCATCTGACAGGTCAAGTATTTTTCCTTTTTCTGGATGATTTATAGCTGCACCAACTTGAACCCAATCGAAATGGTGTGCAGTTCCCATAACCATATCTCTTGACACAGTTGCAATGCCTGATGTTAGTCTCAAATCATCTGACAATAATAATATCTTTTTCTTTGCCATGTGAAACCTTTATATGTTAAAAAACTTTTGTGTTGTGTTTGTGGAAACGGTTTGCATATTCAATAACATCTTACGGTATGGTTTGAATTTGTAACCCATTTGTTCTAACGAAGAATTAAACCAATCTTCCGAATAATCATCTTTATTTCTTTTACCGTTTGAAACTATTTCATTCATGTCACGGATAAAGTTATCGAGTTTATTCATATCTCTGGTCAATCGTATCAATCTCAATCTTCTTCTGTTATATTCTTCTTCATCTTGTTCTAATCTTTGTATCTCTAATATAAGACTTTTTAACGAATTTTCCAAATCATTTATATCATAAGATAAAACTAATTCAGCAAATTCTGTTCCTTTGAATAAATCAATATATGTTTTATCATAAATTGGAATAGTCATTAAGTTCTTTTCTATTTGAGCATATTCAAATCTTGGTGTGATAAACATTCCGAAGAACGGCACTTTGGTATTTGTTGTTGATATACTAAATCTACAACCAGATAAAAAGTCCATCATACTTTCCATCGTGTATGTTCCGGCGAGTATCATTGGTTTATCGTTATCAAAAACTTTGAATACAGTTGGATCCAAATCAAAGTCTGGAAGAAATGTATCACTAAAAGTTTTACGAGAAACATTTGCGTGTTCTGCCAATATCTTTACATGATTGAAATAATTTTCAGGTGAATAAGTGTTTCCAATGTGAACCAATTTCTTACCAGAAATATCTTTCAATCCTAACTTGGCCATTGTTTCTACTATCGGTTTGAAGTTCCCATGACCTTTGAATTTAGCATAGTATGCGCATTCTGAAATGTATGGTAATTCTTTTTTGTCTACCCATGATTTTTCAATCCACTTGTCATAGATACTCATGTCAATATAACCACCGACTTGAAAAGTATATGCAGAAGTTCCTCTCATTCCGATATACTCTTTTAGTGCATCCACAAAAAACGGTGTGTATGTTAAATAATAATCACTATACTTTATGAAAGCAGGAACACAAATAGTATTGAAGTGCATGCCCTCATACGGGTATATCTCATGGTCAAAGAATGCTGTTATAGTATTCAACTGACAATACATCTTTGCCAAGTCAATCAATTTTTGTTTGTGTTCTGGTTTTCTTTTTTCTATACCATCAACATCATAGATAAATTTGTTGAGGTTCAAAACAACAATATCATAACCTTCCAATTTGTTTTTCAGTTCTGTCATTTCCATTTCGGAAATATCTACACAGTTCTGATATTCAGATTTGAAATTATTTGTTTCACTTGGATTAAAATAAAATGTATCAACACTACCGAGTGATGATATATTTTTAGTGAATGTATGAATGCCCCTATAAACAGAAAGGTCAATAATTGCTAACTGTGCTATTTTCACTAAACACCTAAACTTCCAGTTAAATGATTTAATATAAGTTTTTCTATCAATCCGCTCAATTTATATCCGTTTTCTTGACAATAGTTTGCCAATTCTTCTTTTATAGAATTGCGAATTTGTATGCT
>Ga0172367_10004669_pt1 | contig 16921 bp, 15 predicted proteins | sample Lak10m_FD_114542 | JGI IMG/M metagenome (GOLD analysis project Ga0172367, IMG submission 114542) | Freshwater microbial communities from Kabuno Bay, South-Kivu, Congo - kab_022012_10m | ecosystem: Environmental > Aquatic > Freshwater > Lake | place: Democratic Republic of the Congo: South-Kivu...
CACGCTCACATTTGCGGCAGGAGAAGGAATTGACACAACTGTAACAAATAATACAATTACAATTGCTGGAGAAGATGCAAGCACTACTAATAAGGGTATCGCATCTTTTGCTGACGCAGACTTTACAGTAGCATCTGGTGCGGTAACAATTAAAAATGTTAACCTTACTTCACAAACTACAGGAGATTATGTAGCTACAATTGCTGGTACAGCAAACGAGATTGAAGTAACTGGCGATGGAACTGAAGGACGGGCTGTAACAGTTGGTCTTCCAAACGATGTAACAATTACTAATGACCTTACAGTTGGCGGTAACTTAAACGTAACTGGAACAATTAACTCTGTAAATACAACACAGGTTAATATTGTTGATAATAAGATCAATCTTAATACAGACTTTACAGGAACCCCTTCAGTAGATGCTGGTATCCGTGTAGAGCGTGGAGATGCCGCAGATGTTGAAATTCTTTGGAACGAGACATCAGATAACTGGACACTTACAAATGATGGCACAAATTATCACGCAATCACACGTAAACATACAACAACAGTTGGAGATGGCACATTAACACAAATTCCAGTAACCCATAATTTGGGATCACGAGAAGTTGTAGTTAATGTTTATGACTCATCAACATATGACACAGTAGAGTGTGATGTTGTTAGAACTTCTACTTCAGTTGTTACACTAGGATTTACAGTAGCACCTGCTTCTGGAGCATATACGGTAGTTATCGTAGGTTAGGGAGGGCTTAAATGTCTGTAAAAAGATTAGTCCCCTTACATGCGGTAGCATTAGATGATAATCCTGCCGATGCTCGAATTGGTGATATTTATTATAATACCGTAGCCGAAGAATTAAGATATTTTGACGGCAACGAATGGAATCCAGTTGGCGCAGGAACAGTAACAGGACTATTAGATCACGTACACACATATGATGGAGCAATATTCTCTGTAGAATCTATCGAAGTTCCAGCTTCTGGAATTATTGACGGCGGTACTGCATAATGTCATCAATTATTCGTATTAGACGTGGCACTTCATCTCAGTGGGCATCTTCAACAAGAGTTTTGCAAACTGGCGAACTTGGAATAGATACAACATTAAATAAAATAAAAGCAGGGAATGGATCATCATTATGGTCTGCCCTTCCTTATTTAACAGTAAGTTCAGGCGATTTGGCTGCAGGTTTTACTACAGCAGTTACTACGGCAAATGAGTATACAGACGAAGCTATTGCTAGCTTAAGCAACACTCTTCCAGAAACATATGTACCTCAATCAGATGTAGGAAACGTAGACGGAGTTGCCCCACTTGACGAAAATGCATTAATTCCAGATTCATACATTCCATCAACTATTGCTAGAGATTCAGAATTATTTAGTGGATCTTATGATGATTTAACAAACAAGCCAATTCTTTTTGATGGCTCATATAATAATTTAACAAATCTTCCAACATTATTTAGTGGATCTTATAGCGATTTATCTAATAAGCCATCTTTATTTAGTGGGTCATATGATGATTTAACTAATAAACCAACTATACCTAGCTTAACTGGATATGCTACTGAAACTTATGTAAATACGGCAGTATCAAATCTTGTTAATTCCGCCCCTTCAACATTAGATACATTAAATGAACTTGCCACAGCATTGGGCAATGACGCAAATTTTTCAACAACAATAACAAATTCAATTGGAGGTAAAGTATCTAAGTCTGGTGGAGATACAATTACCGCCGCCACAGCTGCTACAAAAGGTTTAATTATTCAAGGTGCAGCATCACAAACCGCCAATCTGCAAGAATGGCAGAATAGCAGTGGAACAGTACTTGCATCTATATCTCCTACAGGAACTATATCGACTAAACCAGTTCCTTTTTCAGGAAATTTAAGTGCTGCAATTATTTCTGTTACAGATACAGGTTCAACCTGGTTCCCAGGAACATTCTCATTCCGTTCTGATAGTAATGGCACACCAAGATTTAGTTTTACTGCACCAAATGCTGCTACTGAAGCATTAGTTATTGTTGGAAATAGTGTAGGAGTTAGGACTGTTGCTCCAAATGCTACATTTCATGTTTCAGCAAACGCAGCAGCAAATATTGGTGCAATTATTCAAGGCACTGCCTCCCAAACCGCCGATTTGCAACAATGGCAGAATTCGGCTGGAACGGTACTAAGCAAAATTGATTCAGATGGAGCCATGTATACAATTACACCATCAGCAAATACCAATACAACCCAAGTGGCTACTACCGCTTATGTTCAAACAGCATTAGAAAACAAATTAAATATTACAGAACCATCAGTTGATTATTATGTTACAAATAGTGGATCTGGATCGTACACAGTAAATGGTGTTACTAATGGACTTATTAGTTTTGACAAAGGCAAAAAGTATAGAATTCATGTAAATGCTACAGGACATCCATTCTGGATACAAACAGTTTCTGGAGGATATAGCGCAGGCAATGTTTACAATACTGGAATTACAAATAACGGAACTCAAAACGGTCACATTCTTGTAGAGCTTGCATCCAGTGCACCAGAAGGATTATACTATGCTTGCCAGTTTCATTCTTCTATGGCTGGTGCTATATCTGTAAAAAGTGCTGGAGTTGGCGTAACAACAAATTCTCAATCTGGCTCTTATACACTATCTGTTATTGATTCAGATAAAATAATTGAAATGTCAGGCGGAGGCACATTAACAATAACCGATTCAACATCTTTCCCAGTTGGATTTATCGCAGATGTTATTCAAACTGGATCTTCACAAGTATCTATTGCAGGAAATGGATTTACTCCAAATGCTACACCTGGATTAAAATTACGTACTCAATGGAGTAGCGCAACTCTTATAAAAAGAGGTACAAATTCTTGGGTCATTCTTGGCGATTTGAGCGCTTAAAATGCGTAGACGACCCAAAAAAAGTGGCAGGGGCGGAATAAGAAAAGTAACTATTCCTAACCTTTCTGGTTTAACCAGAACACAAGCTCAATCATTACTATCTTCACTTGGACTAACGTATTCTGAATCAACAACAAATACTTCAGATTCAGGGCTTACAAATTATATTCAGTCTCAAGCAGTATCTAGTGGATCGACAGTTTTAATTGGATCCTCTCTTCCATTTATTTATTATAATTATGTTCCAGCCGTAGTTACCACATATGGTCCATGCGAAGCATATGGATCTGGAACACAAATAGGAAGCGGAACTCAATGTAGTGGAGACTACTATCAAACATGGATTGATTACAGCTATAGTAGTAGGAAAAAGATTTATTTAGATGGAGTTTGGGATGGTTCATCTTATTCTACCGATGGATGCAGTTCAATAACTTCTAGGACAATAACAAGCAGCGCACAAGTTGATGGACAATGTGGACATACAACTCCAATAAACTATACATACGGGCCATGCGAAGCATATGGAAGCCCAATACAAACTGTGTCAACTAGTTCAGGATGTGGAACTGGTGCCTATACAACATATCATGAAGAAAGAGCAACATATAGATATAATACTAGAAAAAAGATTTATGCAAACGGAGTTTGGGATGGATCCTCATATTCAACAAGCGGTTGTGGAACAGTGGATGAGTTAGTAGTTACAAGTAGGAATCAGATAGATGGATTATGTGGATATACTGCACCATGCACACCTAGTTCTTATTCTGAATGGACTTATAGTAATATTACTTGGAGCGGAAACTGTGTATCTAGTAGCGAATCTGGAACCGCCTCTTCTCGTAGTAGAACTGATAATTGCAATAACACATATAATGAATCTGGTAGTTATGCAGTAACGAGACCTTGTACTCCTCCAACTACAATTACTTATGGTACATGTCAGGCATATGGAGAAGCTATAAGCGGTCCAGTAAGCAGCAGAACCGCCTGTGATGGAACCTATACAGTAGGGTATCAAACTTGGACCTACGCAGCCCGTAGAACAATTTTAGAAAATGGATCATGGAATGGATATTCTTATGATTATAATTGCGGCAATATTAATCAAGAAATACAGGTTAGCTATCAACAGCTAAGCGGGTCTTGTGGATGCTGTGCTCCAGTAAACGAATGGCATTGTACTGAATCTTATCCAGGCGGAGGAGTAGGAAATTGTAGTTATACAAAACCTGGTTATAATAATTCTGGAAGCGGAACTGGATATTCCAGATCGTGCGTTTTTGGAACAAGTTATCCTGCCTGCGGATCTACAGATCCAGCCCCCCCGCCATGCTCTTCATATAAATATAATTGTAAAAGCTATGACGTAACAAATCCAGCTAGCAATAATTATTTTCAATGCTATTATGTTGGTCAATGTGCTGCTAACAATAACTCAGATGGATCTAGAACAACATGCTGTGCAGATTAATTATGATTAATATGCTATTTACAAAAATAATTAAAAAGGATATAATTTAAATATGATTAATTTACAAGAAGAAGACTGGTTTATTCCAGGAGTAAAAATGGGTAAAGTTGCTGCAGGAGAGTCTGCAAAACAAATAGCTGTTATTATAGATAGCGAAATAGTATTTTTTATTGGCGTAAAAGATGAAATTGCAGAAAAATTAATAAATGCAGTAATCTTCTCTGAATGTGAAAGTGTTAATAATTTGTTTTGCGTATCTTTTACATATGGTAATTCAATTGAACAGATTTTATGTAATGAGATGACTCAGGCTGCTCTTCTATCTAACCCACAGTTTGTTTATGTAGATAAGGATATTCATAGGCATGCAGAAAGAGCAGAGCCAGGTTGGCTATATGTAGATGGTCAATTTATAGTTCCAGGAGTATATGAATGACAGAAAAAAGCAGGTGGCAACAGTATAAGGATAAACTTGGAGATACCAGGCCGTGGGATCTTTTAAATCCAAATACTGAATATGCCTCTGAAGATGAGGCTGGCAGGAGATACGACATTTGTAAATCTTGTCCAGAACTTATAGATTTAACAAAGCAATGTAAGCAATGTGGCTGTATTATGTCTCTTAAAACAAAACTACAGCATGCCACATGCCCATTACAGAAATGGTAAGACTCTAATAAGATTTGAGGTATAATTAGGGAAGGAGTACACAGCATATGGCAGTAAACTTTCCAGATACTCTGGATGAATTCACCAACCCTTCTTCTAATAGTTCGGTTGAAAATCCGTCACACTCACAACAGCATTCCGACGCTAATGATGCCATTGAAGCGCTTCAGGCCAAGGTCGGTGTAGATAATTCCACTGAAGTAACTTCCCTTGATTATCGAGTTAGGGCCCTAGAAACTGAAACCGTAGACCCAGAAGATGTCCAAGATATTGTTGGAGAGATGGTTTCTGATAATACAGAGACAAATCTTGTAGTCACATATGATGCCGTAAATGGCAAATTAAATTTTAGTACTGGTCCAGATGTAGTAACAACTACAAGTTTAGAAAACACATTAAATGATCCAGCTACTGGATATGTTCCTATTGGAGATGTAGGCTCAGTAGATGGCGTAGCATCACTTGGCCCAGATGGCAAAGTTCCTGCTTCTGAATTAAATATTGATGGAACAATTCAAGACGTAGCATCTGCTATGATAACTGGGGCAACCCATACAAACATTTCGGTAAGCTATGATAATATAAGTAAACTCTTAAGTTTTACTTCTGAAGGCGGGGGTGCAAATGTAACTATTTCTTCATCTGCGCCATCAGAGCCAACTTCAGGAGATCTTTGGCTGGATTCAGATACAGCAGTTCTTTACGCCTTTGACGGAGAATTTTGGCTAGAAATTTCTGGTTCAGGCGGAATCGGTGAAGAGGCTATTCAAGATATTATTGGAGCAATGGTTTCTAGCAATACAGAAACTGGCTTATCGGTAACATATGATGATGCAACTGGTAAATTAAACTTTGCTATTGGTTCAGAGATTGTAACAACTACATCTTTAAATACCGCCCTTTCTGAAACTTTAACAGCAGCAAATGAATATGCAGATGAAGCCGTGGCAAGTCTTGGAAATACTCTTCCAACTACATATGTGTCGCTATCTGACGTAGGTCAGGCAGATGGAGTCGCTTCTCTTGACCCTAGCGGATATGTTCCAGATTCAGAATTAAATATTGATGAAAGAATTGAAGATGTAGCAGCAGCAATGATTACTGGTGCTACGCACACAAATGTTTCTGTATCTTATGATGACACTACTGGTAAATTAGCTTTTACCGCTGAAGGCGGAGGAAGTGGTGGAGGAGTTACTGCTTCGGCTACAGCTCCAAGTCCAGCAGAAGAAGGCGATGGATGGTTTGATACAGTAAATGGAAAACTTTATATATACTATGATTCATATTGGGTTGAAGCAGTTGCATCAGGTGCTACAGGTCCAACAGGACCAATGTTCCTTGATTATCAAGGAGCTTGGAATTCTGGTATAGGTTATCTTGAAAATGAAGGCGTTACTTATATTGGAAGTCTATGGAGATTAAATGTCGCTACTAGTCCAGCAGGCACTCCACCTTCCGCTCCTAATTGGCAACTAATTGTTCAAAAAGGGGATAAGGGAGATACTGGCGAACTAGAAATTGGTACAGTAACAACAGTAACTCACGGAAATCCAGCAACAGTTGTAAATAGTGGTACTTCAACAGATGCAGTTTTAGATTTTGATATACCAGCTGGTCCAGCCGCTACAATTACAGTTGGCACAGTTGAAGATGTTCTTTATGGTAATCCGCCAACAGTTACTAACTCTGGCGACACCTCAGATGCGGTATTTGATTTTGAAATTCCAGCAGGTCGTGCTGCAACTATAGTAGTAGGAACAGTAGATGACGTAGTGTATGGAAATCCTCCAACAGTAACAAATTCTGGAGATACCAGCGATGCCGTTTTTGATTTTGAGATTCCTGCAGGACGTGCAGCAACAATTTCAGTAGGAACGGTAACTACTGTATTAGATGGAAATGATGCGGAAGTTACAAATAGTGGAGATACCAGCGATGCGGTATTTGACTTTACTATTCCAGCAGGCCCAAGATCAACAATTACAATTGGAGATGTTGTAGATGTAGATTTCGGAACTCCTCCAACAGTAACAAACGTCGGAACTACCAGCGATGCAATATTTGATTTTGAATTAACTACAGGTAGAGCATCAACTTTGGCGGTAGGAACAGTAACAACTGGATCTTATGCATCTCAAGCATCGGTAACAAATGTTGGAACTACTAGCGATGCTATATTTAATTTTTCAATACCTCAAGGTATTCCTGGAGACTTCCAGCCTGGAGAAAATCCTCCAGCAAATCCATTAGCAGGACAGGTTTGGTATAACACAACAACTGGAAGAGCATATGTTTATTATGATTCTTTCTGGGTAGAGTTTTCACCAGGTTTTGTTGGCCCCGCTGGTCCTGCAGGTCCTGCTGGGGCAAATGGCACAAATGGAGCGGACGGTGCAGATGGAGTTTCCTGGATTCCAGTAGAGGTATCTTCTAATATTACATTAGCAAAAGATAATAGATATTTTGTAAATACGTCTGCTGCTAGAACATTAACTCTTCCAGCCTCTCCAGCCCTTAATGATGAAATTCAAATACTAGATGCTTCAGGAACTGCTTCAACGTATAATATTACTGTAGATCGTAATTCAAATAAAATTAATGGCGGGACAGGAAACTTTATTATAGATATGAACGGTGCTTGGGTAACATTGTTATACACAGGTTCTACATATGGATGGAAGGTAGCATAATGACAGATATTAGAATGTCTCAGATGGCAGGCATACCATTTGGTGATAATGCTGGACGACCATCTAATCCAGGAACTGGACAGCCATATTTTAATGGACAAGAAAATAGATTAGAAGTCTATACACAAGTTGTTGGTTGGCAAAATATTGTAGCGGAAACTCCAGGAGTTGTATCATTTACAGGAACATTGCTAGAATCAAATTCTACAAATACACTTGTAATTTCAGGAACTAATTTTACTACAGGTGCAGTAGCATCTCTTATTGGAAATGACGGAACAGAGTATACAGCTAATACAACTACAGTAAATTCAGCAGTTCAGATTACGGCTGTTTTTCCAGCAGTATCTGCGTCTAAAGAGCCATATGATATTAAAGTTGTAAATCCTTCAAACTTATATGGCTTACTTCCAGATGCTGTAACTGTTAATGATAGCCCATCATGGACTACCTCAGCAGGATCATTAGGATCTTTTGACGAAGGATCTTCTGTTTCACTGGTAGTTGCTGCAACTGATGAAGAAAATAATACAATAACCTATTCATCATCTAATTTACCAGCATGGCTTACACTAAATTCATCAACTGGAGCACTAACTGGAACTGCGCCATCCATTTCTTCAAGTACGACATATTCTTTTATAATTTCTGCATCAGATGGAATAAATACTGCAACATCTAGATCTTTTAGTATTACTATAAATAGTATAGTTTCTTGGGTAACTGCATCTGGAAGTATTGGAACAATTGGTGATCTTTCTAGAAATGGATATACGTTTACTTTATCAGCAATAGCATTATCAAATACAGTTTCTTATACAGTATCATCTGGATCACTTCCTTCGGGATTATCTTTAAATTCTTCAACTGGAGTTATTAGCGGAAATGCAAGTGCTGTAGTTTCTAATACAACTTCAAGTTTTACTATAAATGCTTCTGATGGATCTGCATCTGCATCAAGATCATTTAGCTTGACAGTTCTTGCTCCTCAATTTCAATCTTTTAGTGGAAGCGGAAGCTGGACTTCTCCAATAACTGGCACAGTAAGAGCTACATTATTAGGCGCAGGTGGTGGTGGTAGTACTGGAAATCAACAGTGGGCTACTGGTGCTGGCGGCGGAGGATATTTGGTAGCCACATATTCTGTAATTGCTGGAAACTCATACTCTTATAATGTTGGATCTGCTGGTAATGGACAAACTGTTTGCGACAACTCTTATTGGGCAGTTCTTGGAAAAGGAGGAGATACCTCATTTGCAACAATGATTGCTGGAGGAGGATATGGAGGAGATTCTCATCACGATGGTATTGGTGCAAATGCTGCTCAGGGAGGAACAAATACTACTACTGGAGCACTGTCTGTATCTAAAAATTATTCTGGAGGAAATGGTGGAATAAATTCAGATAATATGAATAACTTTGGCGGATCAAACGGATTAAAAAATGGAGAAAATGATTCAACTTATGGATCTGGAGCAGCAGGAGTTAATAATGGAAGTGCTGGAACTCATGCAGCTGGAAATGGAAATGGTGGAGCAGGAGGTCCGTCATGTCAAGGTGGAGCTCATCGTGGCGGAGGAAATGGATCTGATGGAATATTGTCTTTGGTTTGGTAATATATAATTTAAATAAGCATGTTAGAGAAAGGTAGTATATTTATTAATAATATAATGGTATACTTTAGGATATGACACCACCGATTGATTTTCCTTCTAACCCCGTCGTGGGCCAGCAATTTAACGCTGAAGAGCGTACCTGGTCATGGTCAGGGGCAACATGGGATTCCGTCGCAGGAGCGGCGGGAGGCGGAAGCGCAACAGATATAGGTGTCTTCTATGGTTTGAAAACTAGCGCAGACCTTGGTAGACTGTATTTGCAGGTAACAGATGATGGCTCCAAAGTGGTTCTTCCACAAAGCAGTATAAATTCGGACGGTATTCGTGTTCGTAAACAAGACGAATATAAAGAATGGGTCTTTACTTCGATTCCACTACAATTTTCGTGGGATGAAGAAAACCCAACACACTTATTAGTAGAGGTAGGATAAGCATATGGCAACACAACTGATTGATTTAGGTAACATTCGTTTCATCTGGAAAGGTGATCACGATCAAACTGACACTTACGAACTAAATGACGTAGTTCGTTATAATAATATTGTTTGGGTTTATATTAACCAAATTCCAGCCGCAAACATCGCAATTACAAATACAGCATACTGGTCACGTATGGTTGAAGGATCTGAAATTCCTCCAACTGAAGGACAGGCGGGTAAAGTTCTTAAGACCGATGGAACACTAACATTTTGGTCAGCATCATTCGATGAATTCTTAATTGGAGAAGACATCACAGACTTTATTGAAGCAGCAGGGTTAACAGATGTTTCGCTTGGTATTCAAGGATCCTCTACATCTTTTGTACAAGCAGCATTAGTTAACACTGGTTCAGGCACATCTTCATCCGCCGACTGGATCGCATACGCAGCAAATGGAACAAACGAATCTGGCTGGATCGATATGGGTATTACAAACCAGTCATTTGATGATCCAACATTTTCACTAACAGGTCCTGGCGATGGATACATCTTCATGTCAGGAGCAATTCTAGGAACATCTGTTGTTGCTCAATATAGCGTTGCAGGTTCTAACTTAAACCTTATTACATCAGCTCCACATGGAATGATTGCAGGCGTAATTTTTGACCTTGTCCTTCCTGTAGCACCAACCCTTGAAGCTCGATATACTGCAGCTAGCACTCCAACTTCTACGCAGATTGTGGTTCCTGTTCCTGCAGGCTATACAGGTGGAAACATTGCTCTTACAGACGTTATTAACTCACAGGTTAATAAGTTCACAGGAGATGGAAATCTAGTTCTTGCTACCGACTCAACAGGTCTTGCAAATAACATTATTATTGCTTCGGGCGGATTAGTAAGTGGTAGCCAACAAATGATCTTTACCCCAGATGAGGGTATTGAGATTTATGATGAAATTTATTTCGGCACGGGAGCAAAAGCATTTAATACAAATGCTGATCTTACAAATGCCGCAGCCGTATTTGAGCTAAATGGTAATCCATATGCTCAATTAGCAATTCATAACAATTCATCCAACTCTTCTACAGATTATATTGCATATGCAAATAATGGTGTAGATGCTGCTGGTTGGATTGACATGGGTATTACAGGATCTGCATTTGACCAAGAAACATTTGGTATTACAGGTCCAAATGATGGATACATCTTTATGGAAGCTCCAGCTGGTACAACTGGTGCAGGTAATCTAGTACTAGCAACTGGTTCAAATGGAACTCAAAATAAGATTATATTTGCCGCAGGTGGATACGAATCTGGTAATGAGCAAATGTCAATTACGCCAGACTTAAACGTACACATTGAAATTGCAACTGCTTCTACCTCTCCTACAACTGGAGCGCTAACCGTGGTCGGTGGCGTTGGTATTCAAGGTGATGTTAATATTCAAGGAGATATCGTATTTGGTGGTTCAGGAACAACCTTAGCAACCACTACTCTATCAGTTTCTGATCCAATAATTAGAGTAGGTTCAGATAACGTATCAGATGCTACAGATTTAGGTGTTGTTGGAGAGTATGCTACAGCAAATGCTTCAGCTTTCTTTACAGTAACTAATACTCAACTAACAGACAATGTTGCCACAATAACAACCTCTGCCGCACATGGATTTAGCGCAGGAGATGTTGTAGTTATCGAAGGAGTTAATGAAACATATAATGGAACTTATGTTATTCGTACTGCAGCAGCAACAACATTTACATATTCAAAGACAAATGCAAACGTTGCCTCAGCTGCAGCTACTGGAACAGCACAAGTAACTGGAAATCGCAGATATGCTGGTTTAGTCCGTGATGCATCTGACGGTGTAGTAAAATTCTTTAAGGATTCACAGGTTGCCCCAACTGGCGGTGTCGTAAACTTTGGCGCAGCAGGACTTGCATATGCAGATATTAAAACTGCTGGAATTGATACAGCTACCCTTACAGCTTCTGGTTTAATTAGTGCACCTGGAGGCCTAACAGCATCAGGAGTAGTTTCATTAAGCGGTACAGTAGATATTCAAGAATTACGTGAACAAATTGTTGACGTAACACTTGCTTCTAACGTAGGAACACTTGATTGGTCGGCAGGAAATATTTATTATATCGCTACCGCCCCAACAGCTAATATGACACTTAATGCCACAAACGTTCCAACAGATTCAGCAAAAGCAATGACAATTAACGTTGTTGTGACACAGGGATCAACAGGTTATATTCCAACTACATTCCAAATTGCTGGTTCTAACCAAACAATTAGATGGACTGGTGGAGTTGCTCCAACAGCAACATCTTCTGCTGGTAAATTAGATATATTTACATTCACACTTCTTAGAACTTCGGGAGGATCTTGGATAGTTCTAGGTTCATATAACTTAAGCTTCTAAAGGAGAATTCAATGCCATTTATAAGTAGCGTCAGAGGAAGTTTTGGGCCTCAAAGTAAAAGTCGTCGTAATATTACTCAAGATATGTTATCTAGAATCACTGGTGGTACAATAACAACTGCTGGTGGCTATAGAATACACACTTTTACTTCTGGAACCTCCTCTTTTAATACGACCGCGTGGGGGGCATCACTATCAGTAGATTATCTTATAGTTGGAGGTGGTGGATCTGCTGGATCTAGACGTGGCGGTGGCGGTGGAGCTGGAGGATACATATCTGGAAGCACAACTTTGATTTCGGCAGCAAACCATACAGTCACTGTTGGTTCAGGTGGTCCAGGATCAGGTCAGAGTGGAAATAAAGGTAACAACTCAGTATTCAACAGCTTGACAGCATTTGGTGGTGGCGCAGGAAATGATGCAGACAATTTTGGTTCAGCATCTAATCGTGATGGTGGTTCTGGAGCTGGAGGAACTAATGATCTTCCAGGATTTGGTTCTGCTGTTGCTGGTCAAGGCAATCCTGGTGGTGCTGGTTCGCAATGGGCAGCAGGTGCAGGCGGAGGCGCTGGAGGAGCTGGTGGAAATGGTGGTCCAGGAGGTAATATTGGTGGTGGAGATTCAAATCCAGGTAATGGTGGAGCTGGAATTGCAAATTCTATAAGTGGATCTTCTTTATTTTATGCTGGTGGCGGTGGCGGCGGCGGTCACGGATCGTATGCAGGAGGCCAAGGAGGTTCTAGTATTGGTGGTGTGGGTTGTTTGAACAGTAACTGTAACAACAGCCCAAATGGTGGCTCCCCAGTAGCAAATCGTGGAAGTGGATCTGGTGGCGGGGGAGCAGACTATCAGGGAACAACTCCAAATGGAGCAGACGGAGTAGTAATTATTAGATACGAAATTTAGTTGTGCCATTTTTTAAATCTACATATAATATCCTAGCTGCTACTGATCAGGATGAGTTATTTAATCCCAATTCAATGGATTCAAATTCTATATTTTTACCTCCAGGAAAAGACTGGGATTATTCTAGAGAACTACAAATAGAAGATATAAATATATGGGAAGTTATATATGAAGCAGGAGGCGGCATTGGCGTATATGCTGCATGGGATCCTTATGCTGAATTTTATCTAGTAACAACGGGTCCAAATTTAAAATATCAAAAGCAAGTTGTTAATAGTAACGGTGCAGTTAATTATACCGATAAATTTTTTGAAACTTATTATGGTAAAGGTGCTCAAAAACAAGTACAAAGTAAAATGAAAGAACTAAACATTCCGTTTGTAACAAATGAGATATATGTTGAAAATGAATACGTTTGGTTATTTACTGACTAATTATATATCTTTTTATTCCAAAATAATTTTTTGTATCCATCATAAAAATATTTAGATACTCCACTTTTTATTCCAATAGATTCAGAATCATTATCAGAAATTTCGGATGACCATTTATCTCTTTTAATTGGGATCATTTGAAACATAGGGGTTCCAGCAGGAATAATTCCAGAAAATCCATTTTTAATAAAGAATGGGTGATTGCCAGAAGTTTCAATATTATATGTATCGTTATCTATAATTCCTCCAAGACTATAAAATGGAAAATCAATTCTATTTATTGGATGTGTGTACAGCATGCTATAACCTTTAGGTAGCTTAGGGATCCATGGCTGATGCCAAACATATTCTATTGGATAGAATTTATTATCAATTAAATCTGGCACAGACACCCTGTCTCGATTAGAGATAATTTGCGGGCTGTCAGAATAAACATACCTTACGTTTCCATTTATATTTTCGATATAAATATCACACCAAGTTTCTTGTATGTATCCAGAAGTCATCCCGTCCATAAATGGAAGGCAAGACTTTACAGTAGTATTTGCTAATACAGTACCATCCTGCAGCACATTAATTTTAAATTTATTGTTTTCAAATTTAGGTACACTCTTATACCACTCTGGTATGTATGATTTAGCTGGTTTTGGCGGCGGCACATTAAGTTTTATTTCTTTCGTTTTAGGTATAAATACAACCTTATTCATAAGACTCCTCTATGATGTATGGGATAGCATCATCAAACACACTTCTACTGCTATGTTTTGTAAAAAAGTTTATATATTCTTTTTCTGCAATTTTATAAAATCCGTCTACAGTAAGGTCTCTATATGCTTGATAAGGAGTTATTAAATTCATTCCAGCCAAGATATAATTAGCTAAAGGAACAGAATGAGATCCCCACATTCCCTCCATCATAACAAATCCTGGAATCTTACCCTTAGATTTATTTAAAATCATTTCTGTGTTCTTAGTCATAATTTTATTATTTTTTATATGTCTCCAAAATGCAGAGTCTTCTCTTCCACCCTGATAATGCAAAGAAATAAAGTCTATAGTTATTTTATTTAAAAACGTTGCTCTTTGATTGTATATGTCCTGATTTATTTCAGATATGGTTTCTTCTTTTGAGGCTAGTAGAAACTCTTTTACAAATATAGCAATTTGGACAATTGTGTTATGTATAGAGGAGGCTTCTAGTGGCTCAACAAAAGCAGATGAAAGACCAAGACTTAAAACATTATTTTTCCAAAATTTGTCGACATGCCCTGGAGTAAAGTTTAAGAATCTAATTGGTTTAATTTTTTTACCTAAATGGTCTTCTATTTCTTTTTGAGCCTCTTCGTTGCTTATAAAGTTGTTATCAAATACATACCCACAACCCTTTCTAGTTCTTAGAGGAATTTCCCACATCCATCCAGATGAAAGAGCTACAGCCTTTGTCTCAGCAACAAATTGTTCTCCTTCTTCGTAGTCCACCAAAAATGGCATAGCGGAGTTCATAGGAAGAACATCAGAATAGTCTACCCAGTCAACACCTATTTTAGAGCTCAAAACTCTATTGAATCCAGTACAGTCTATAAAAAAATCTGAATGTATCTCCTGGCCGTTATCTAAAAGAATACTTTGAATATAATCATCTGAAGTAGTTTTTACATCTTCTATAACCGCATCAATTATTGTTATTTTATGCTTTAGACATTCTTTTTTAAAAAAGGTTCCAATTTTGTGTGCATCAAAATGAAATGCTCCATTACCAGAGTAGTTGCCTTCTTCATATTCTAGTCCAAGAATTGAGGTTTTATGTAAATTTTTATTTCCGTATCTAAATAAAGCATATTTAAATATATAATCGGTCAAAGTAAATCCAGAATAACTAACATCAATCGGCGCAAAGTAGTCAGAATCTTTTGCCCAATTAATATGTCTAATTCCAAGCTTTGGAGTAGAATCAGTTTCTTCCATAAAGTTTTGTATATTTATGTCTGTTTTAAAAAAGTATCCAGAAACAAGATCTCTTAATATACCAGTTGATCCTTCACCAGCACCAACTATACCTATAGAAGAAGATTCAACTACGGTTATGTTATGCATGCCAGGTTGAGAATTTAAAATGAAATAAGCAGAAATCCATCCAGCGGTTCCTCCGCCAACTATAGTTATATTCATAGAACTAGTCCAAAATGTTTTAAGATAAATAAAATTGCTAATATACTCCAAAGAATATTAAACCATATTAGGGTAGGAATTGTTTTAACCGTGGAAGACCATATCAGTCCCAGGCTTGAAACCAAGGCAAATATATAAAACCACCAAATGCTAATATCAAATAAAAGCCCAGGAATAATAATGGCCCCTTTAGTAACAAAAGCAAAAAATTCTACAGAGTTTGCTCTATTCCAGTAGGACTTGTTTCCCATAGTTTTTAAAGCAACTAACCAGTCTTTTTTAAAAGTACTCATGGTTAAATGCCTGCGGGTATATAATTTAAATTAACTAATGCACGATATTTTGTGTCTGTGTGAGAAGTTCCAGTATGTAGTTGTGGAGCAGAAAATCTTACAAGTCTATTTTCTACAGAATCTACAGATTCTCCAGTTTTAAAAACTGTTTTACCATTGTTAGTATTTAAATAATAAACTGCACTAATAATCCTTTCATCTTCATAGTCCATATGAAATCCATATTCAATTATTTCTTTAGTAGGAAATGTTAAATTTACTTTAGTCCTTAGCAAGGATAAAGGATTTATCTTTAAAATCAAAGGCTCTATAATAGAGATATATTGGCTGGAAGGATTATATCCAGAGTATAGGCTGTGTTTCATTTGAAGATCATATTTGTAATTTTCTTCTAAACCCTTGTATTCTGTATGAGACTTAAAATCATTTTTATACCATGGAAAGTTTGGTGAGAGTATTTCTGTCTGGATTTGTCTAAAATCCTCTTCTTTTAAAAAGTTATCAATTATTTCTATCATTATTTTCTTTCTGCTGGATCTAATCTATCCCAGTACCCACCAGGATTTCCTTTATATGCCTGCCCTGTTTCTGTATCTATAAGGATATATTTGGATGGGCATTTAGTTTTAATATCAAGAGTCACTATTTCGTTAGACTCTTCTATGTCTCTACCTTTACGAATTTTTAACTCTTTCTCTTTAAAGCCAGTATAGCATTTATCTCAACTAGATTCAAGGGATTAAATTAAAAATGGGGTATAATTAATCTATGCCTTCAGCCTTGAATTTTCCGTCAAATCCAACTAATGGACAACAGCATACTGTTGGTTCCCGCACCTTTTCTTGGGACGGTACTGCTTGGAGAATATATTCAACCCCTGAAGCCCCAGTTTTAACACAGGAA
>Ga0172367_10004670_pt1 | contig 16918 bp, 17 predicted proteins | sample Lak10m_FD_114542 | JGI IMG/M metagenome (GOLD analysis project Ga0172367, IMG submission 114542) | Freshwater microbial communities from Kabuno Bay, South-Kivu, Congo - kab_022012_10m | ecosystem: Environmental > Aquatic > Freshwater > Lake | place: Democratic Republic of the Congo: South-Kivu...
CGCGTCGTCGAACTCATAGGTGTAGGCGTGTATGAACTTGCGTTCCGGGCCGCTGCGCAGAATATCCGCTACCTGGGAAAACATTTCGGGCAGCGCCTTGTACGGCCTGCGCTCGGCCTTGCCGCAGTGCGCGAGGTTGTAGTCGGAGGCGATGATCTTATCGGGGGAAACGAGGTAGGTCGCGGCGTTCAGGCGATCGAACATCGGCTCCGCGGTATAAATGCCGCGCGGGGCGATACCCGCCTGGGACAGCGGCGCACCGCCGTGGCGCGGGCGAAAGCGCAAGGTAGAGGCGACGCAGGCCAGCTCGCCCCACCAGCTGTGCCAGCCGGTGAGACCGTGCTGCTGCGGTCCGAGACCGGTGAGGAAGGTGCTTACCGCGGTGGCCGTGGTGGAAGGAAACACCGAGGTCATGCGCGCCTGCAGGTTACGCAAGAGCGCGCTGCCCTCGCCCTGGGAGCGCAGATACGCGTAGCCCAGCCCGTCGATGATGAGCAGCACGATATTGCGCGCCGAACGCAAAGCCTGCGCCGGCAGGCAATTGAGCTCCGGGTAAGCCGCGGCCCCGGCGCAAGGGCTGGCATCGAGCGCGGCTTCTATGGACCGCATGAGATTGACGATGCTGCCGCCGCGATAGTCCGGAAGTTCCATAGGTGGATGCTATAAGAAGCGGTCAGAAAAGTCATTTCGATGCGCAGGCGGCGGGAAGACCGAACTTTTGTCGGCGCAGGATGGCGCCAAGACCTTGCGCGCTGCGCGCGCCAACCATGATTTCCGTAAGGACCAAAAGCGGTCCTTCCAGAAATCATTGTTTTGGGCAAGAACGAGGCGCGTGTCTGCATTTCTTGTCCGAGATCGCTGATCGCATGCGGATGGCACGATCATTCGCCTGCCATCGGCGATCCGCACGGACGGGTTTATCGTTTGTGCAGGGTTTTGCCCAAATCAGTAGGCTTGCAAATCCTGCCCTTTGCCCCCATATCGGCTAGGGCCATAGTCTTGTTAACCATCGTTTTGCCGGAGCTGGAGCCATGCAAACCTATACTTTCGATACCGGGACCGATGCATTCGAGCGCGACGTGCTGCAGGCTTCGCACAAAGTGCCGGTGCTGGTCGATTTCTGGGCGCCCTGGTGCGCGCCCTGCCGCGTGCTGAAACCCGTACTGGAGAAGCTCGCTGTTGAGTATCAGGGACGGTTTCTCCTGGCGAAGGTGAATTCCGACGAACACCCCGAACTGTCCGCGCGCTTCGGTGTGCGCGGCATCCCCAATGTGAAGGCGTTTGCCGAGGGCAAGTTGGCCGACGAATTTACCGGCGCCTTGCCCGAAAGCGCCGTGCGCGCCTTTATTGATCGTCTTATCCCGACGCCGGCGGAAAAGCTGCGCCGCACCGCGCAGGCGCTGGTCGTGCAGGGCGATTTTGACGAGGCCGAGCGTCACTTGCGCAATGCGCTGGCGATGGAGCCGGCGAACCAGACCGTACGACTGGACCTGGTCGAACTGCTGTTGGCAAAAAGCAGCCATGCCGATGCGGATGCCGTATTCGCGTCCATACCCGAGCGCGAGCGCGATGAGCGCGCCGACCGGATATACGCCGCAATCGCGCTCTGGAAGAGAAGTCAGCAGCTTCCGGCTATGGAAGAATTGCAGGCGCGGCTCAAGGCGGATGCGAACGACGTGAACGCGCGCCTCGCGCTCGGCGAGCGTTTGGTCGCGGAGCAGCGTTACGAAGCCGCGCTGGCGGCGCTGCTGGAGGTCGTGCGCATGGATCGCGGTGCGCTGCGCACCAGCGCGCGCAAGCTGATGGTGGAGGTCTTCGCACTGGCGGAATCCCAGGCCGAGATGGTGAGCCGCTATCGCAAGCTGCTCGCAAGCGCGCTTTACTGATTGCCGAGCGGGCGATTCAGTCGTAATACCGATTTCAGGGCTAATCGAGGGAGGCGAAGCCGGCGTTGCCCTGCGCGCGTGCGCCTTGACTTTGGTCAGGCAGCAGCCGCGCTGCTTCGGTAACCTAGGTTACATACGCAAAAAAGCGAGCGTGGATAAAATGACGCCCATGATTATTCGACATTTTTCCCATCCCAGCGCCGCAGCCCTGCTGCTCGCCGCCGCGCTCCTTCCCACCGCCGTGCCGGCCCAGGCGCAGGAGTTGCGCACCGCGCCGGCGCAGCTGCGCGAAGTGGACCAGACCTATGCCGCCGAGGGCGTGGTCGAAGCAGTGAAACAATCGACCGTGGCGGCGCAAATCCCCGGGCGTGTGGTCGCCATCAATTTCGACGTCGGCGATCGCGTCAAGAAGGGCCAGGTGATCGTGCGCATCGATCCGACCGAGGTCAACCAGGCCTATGCCGCGAGCCAGGCGCAGATCGCGCAGGCAGATGCAACGCTGCGCAATGCCCAGGCGCAATACGATCGCACCAAGGCGCTGGTGGAACAGAAATTCATGAGCCCGGCTGCGCTGGACAAGGCGCGTGCCGATTTTCGCGCGGCCGAGGCGCAACTGGGCGTGGCCAAGGCGGGCGGCGGCCAGGCCGCCGCGACGCGGGCTTATGCAACGGTGACCGCGCCGTACAGCGGCGTGGTGTCCGCGCGGCACGTGGAGCTGGGCGAGATGGCGACGCCAGGCAAGCCGCTGATGACAGGGTTCGATCCGGGGGAATTGCGTGTCACCGCCAACCTGCCCCAAGTCCGGCTCGATGCCGTGCGCCGGCTGTCCAGCGCGCGCATCGAATTTCCGGCACTGAATAAGGAGGTGCAGGCCAAGCGACTGACTGTGCTGCCCGCTGCGGACGCCCTGACGCATACCACCCAGGTCAGGCTGGATCTGCCGGCGGGCGTCGAAGGCCTGTATCCCGGCATGTTCGCGCGCGCCTATTTCGCCGTGGGCAAGGTGAACAAGCTGCTTATCCCGGCGTCCGCGCTGGCGCTGCGCAGCGAAGTGGCCGGTGCCTACGTGGTGGGCGGGAACGGCGAGATCCGCTTTCGCCAATTGCGCCTCGGTGAAGCGGCAGGGGGCGCGGAGGTGGAAGTGCTCGCCGGGCTTGCGCCGGGAGAAAAGCTCGCGCTCGACCCGATCGCCGCATTGGCGGCCTTGAAGCGCGGCAGCAAATAAGGAACGGCACGTTTGCATCGACTGATCGGCCCGAGGGCGGGCCTCCCACAACACCATGCTGATTTTGTAGGAGGGGTGCCCTCGCCCCGGTCGGTGCTGATCGGCCCGAGGGCGGGCCTCCCACAAAAGATCACCAACCGCAACTGACCATGGGCATCTCCGGACGCATCAGCAGGATATTCCTGCACTCACAAATGACCCCGCTGATTGCGCTGATCGCGCTGCTGCTCGGGGCCTTCGCCGTGCTGGTGACCCCGCGGGAAGAAGAGCCGCAGATCAACGTCACCATGGCGAACGTGCTGATCCCGTTCCCGGGCGCTTCCGCCAAGGATGTCGAATCGCTGGTGACCACGCCTGCCGAACAGGTGCTCTCGCGCCTCACCGGCCTGGAGCACATCTATTCGGTGACCAAGCCGGGGATGGCGGTGCTCACGGTCCAGTTCAAGGTCGGCGAGGATCGCACCCAGGCGCTGGTGCGCCTGTACGACGCGATCAATTCGAACCGGGACTGGGTGTCGCCCACGCTGGGCGTGGGCGAGCCCATCATCAAGCCGATGGGCATCGATGACGTGCCCATCGTCAGCCTGACGCTGTGGACCGCCGATCCCGCGCGCGGCGCCTACCAGCTGGAGCAGGTGGCGCATGCAGCCGAGATCCAGTTGCAGCGCGTGCCCGGTGTGCGCACCGTCGCGACCTTAGGCGGCGCGCGGCGCGCCGTGCGCGTGCTGCTCGATATCGAGCGCCTGCACGCGTGGCGTCTCACGCCGCAGGACGTGCGTAACGCCCTGATCGCCGCCAATGTCTCCATGCCCTCGGGCAGCCTGGTGGACGGGAACACGCAGACCCAGATCGAAACCGGCCAGTTTCTTGCTTCGGCCGGGCAGGTGAAACGCCTGGTGATAGGCGCGGCCGGGGGTGGAACGACGGGCGGCCGGCCGATTTACCTGGAAGACGTGGCGCAGGTGAAGGACGGACCGGAATTGCCTGCGCATTACGTCTGGCACGGCAACGGCGTCGCCGGCGGCAGCAAGGCGCAGGGGGAGTTTCCCGCGGTGACCCTCGCGATCGCCAAGAAACCGGGCGAAAACGCAGTGGACGTCGCCGCGCACTTGATCCGGCGGGTGGAGCAACTGAAGGGCAGCGTGATTCCAGAGGGCGTCGAAGTCTCGCTCACCCGCAACTACGGCGAGACCGCCAACGACAAGGCGATGAAACTGATCCAGAAACTGATATTTGCGACGCTGTCGGTGGTGGTGCTGGTGTGGATGGCGCTGGGACGGCGCGAGGCGGCGATCGTCGGTTCCGCGGTGATCCTGACCCTCGCCGCGACGCTGTTCGCTTCCTGGGCCTGGGGCTTCACGCTCAATCGCGTGTCGCTGTTCGCGCTGATTTTTTCCATTGGCATCCTGGTCGACGATGCCATCGTGGTGGTGGAGAACATCCACCGCCGCGGCGCGCATTCGGGCCAGTCGCCGGCGGCGCTGATCCCGGACGCGGTGGACGAAGTCGGCGGCCCCACCATACTCGCGACCTTCACCGTGATCGCGGCGCTGCTGCCGATGGCTTTCGTCAGCGGTCTGATGGGCCCTTACATGAGCCCGATCCCGATCAACGCCAGCATGGGCATGATCATCTCGCTCGCGATCGCCTTCATCGTCACGCCTTGGCTGGCGCTGAAGCTGCTCAAGCCGCACGACAGCGCCCACGGCGAGGGGCCGGAGGGGGCCGGCGCGCTGCGCCTGTTCCGCCGCGTGATCGGGCCTTTCCTCGGCGGTGCGCGGGGCGGCAGTGCGCGCCGCAAACTCTATGTGGGCATACTCCTTTTGATACTCGGCGCGGTGTCGCTCGCCGGGCTGAAGCTGGTGGTCCTGAAAATGCTGCCGTTCGACAACAAGTCGGAACTGCAGGTGGTGGTGGACATGCCGACCGGAACGCCGCTGGAGCAAACCTCGGCGGTCCTGCAGGAAATGGGCAGCTATCTGGCGACAGTGAAGGAGGTCACGGACTATCAGGCCTATGCCGGCACCAGCGCGCCGATCAATTTCAACGGCCTGGTGCGGCAGTATTACTTGCGCCAGTCGCCTGAACTCGGCGATATCCAGGTGAACCTGGTGGACAAGCACCAGCGCAGCCGCCAGAGCCATGAAATCGCGCTGGCCGTAAGGCCGCCGCTAGAGGCCATCGCCAAGCGCCACGGTGCATCGCTCAAAGTGGTCGAAGTGCCGCCCGGCCCGCCGGTGCAGGCGCCCATCGTGGCCGAAGTCTATGGCCCGGACTATCCGGGCCAGATCGCGGTGGCGAACCAGCTGCGCTCCGATTTCGCCGCGACGCCGGATATCGTCGACGTCGACAACAGCGTCGACGAGGACGCGCCCAAGCTGCGCCTGCGCGTCGATCAGGCCAAGGCGGCGCTGATGGGCGTGGCGCAGCGCGACATCGCCGCCGCGATTCGCATCGGCCTTGCCGGCGAGGACGTCACGCCCTTGCACGACAGCGGAGCGAAATACGAAGTGCCGGTAAGAATCCTGCTGCCGCCGGAACAAGCGGGCAATATCGATTCCTTGCTGCGGCTGAAAGTGCGCGCCGCCGACGGCACGCTGATCCCGCTGACCGAACTCGTGCATGCCGAGCGCGTCGCGCGCGATGCGACCGTCTATCACAAGGATCTGTTGCAGGTTGCATACGTGGTCGGCGACATGGCGGGCAAACTCGACAGCCCGCTCTACGGCATGTTCGACATTCGCAGCCGGATCATGGGCAAGCCCTTGGCGCAGGGCGGCACGCTGGGCGAAACCTTCATTTCCCAGCCGCAGGACGCCTACGCCGGTTATGCGATCAAGTGGGACGGCGAATGGCAAATAACCTATGAAACTTTCCGTGACATGGGGCTCGCCTATGCGGTGGGCCTGGTTCTGATCTACCTGCTGGTGGTGGCGCAGTTCAAGTCCTATCTGGTGCCGCTCATCATCATGGCGCCGATTCCGCTCACCATCATCGGCGTGATGCCGGGGCATGCGCTGCTCGGCTCGCAGTTCACCGCGACCTCGATGATAGGCATGATCGCGCTCGCCGGCATCATCGTGCGCAACTCCATCCTGCTGGTGGATTTCATCAACCTGCAGATGGCGGGCGGGGCGGATTTCGAGCACGCGGTGATCAACGCCGGCGCGACCCGCGCCAAGCCCATCATCCTGACCGGCCTCGCCGCAATGCTCGGCGCTTTCTTCATCCTCGACGACCCGATATTCAACGGCCTCGCGATTTCGCTGATCTTCGGCATCCTGGTGTCCACGGTGCTGACGCTGGTGGTGATTCCGGTGCTGTATTACGCCGCGAACTGGAAGCGCTGGCCGGCACGCCCGGCTGCGCTGGATCCGCAGACCGCGGACCCTGTGTTGAGTTCTGATCAACCCAATTGACCGAAAGGAGCATTACCATGACTGTCAACGATCTGATCCACGTTTTTGCCGGAAGCTTCATTTTGCTGTCGCTGGCGCTGGGCGTGGCGGCGAGCCCGGTTTTCCATAGCGCCTATTGGTTATGGTTCACCGCCTTTGTCGGCGCCAACCTGCTGCAGTTCGGTTTCACCAAGGTTTGCCCGCTGGGGTGGATGCTGAAGAAGCTGGGCGTGAAGGAAAGCTGCGCCGCTGCCGGTTGAAACTGAAGGCCCGGCGCGGGCGTCGCCAAGCTGGCCGATGCCAGCGTCAAGCTCAGCGTCAATCCCCGGGTCAACGTGCCCGACTACGGCGCCGCGGTGAGCGAAATCAACCAGGCGATCCTGCGGACCTTCCTCACGCGCAACATCGCCATGCCGTTCCCGCAGATGGAAGTGCGGATGCTGGAGGGCGCGGTCTGATGTTCGCTCGGGCGGGACGAAACGCGCCTGGAGACGCCCGATCCATGCGGATCTTCAGGCATCTGCCGCTCCGATTGCAGAACTTTCTTCCGTTGGCACGACCGAACGATTCTATTCGTAACCCGCCTCGCGCTGATGTCGCAGCGCCAGCACGACCACCGTATCGATAGCTTCCAGCCAGTCGTACAAAGCGACGTAACCCGTGCGTCCGTGGGAGATGATCAGCTCGCGCATGCCCGCTTCGGCCGGACGCCCGATCAAGGGATGACGTTCCAGCACCGAGACCGCCTCCACAATGGATTCGGCCGCCGCAAGCGCTGCCTCGGGGTCATGCTCATCGAGAAATTCCCGCAACCGTTCCAGATCGAAAACCGCGCTGGGCGCGTAGGTGATGCGCACCACGGCGCTACTTCAGAAGCTTCCTCGCCCGAGGACGGGCAGCCTTGCCGCCTCCGGCACGGGCGAGCAGCCACTTATGCACGTCGGCGGCTTCCATCACCTGGCCATAGCGGGCCACTTCCTGCCGCGCTTTCAGGGCCGATGCGACGAATGCCCCGCGGAGTTCTTCGCGCGCGGTCTGAGTGGCGAGCGCATCGATCATGAATGCATGGGGCGACTTGCCGCTGGCAGCGGCGAGGTCGTTGATCCGCTTTTTCAGTTCTTCCGGCATTTTCAGCGTGACGGCGGGCATGGCGGCATAGGTCCCAGGAAAAGTACTACTATGGTATTACCTGATTCGCCGGCCGTCAACGTGCCGCAATTTTCATCGGTCTTCCGACTTCTTACGGTGCCTTGATGCTATCGGATCCGCTGCCTGAAGACGCCCGTGTCATGCGGTTCTTCAGGCAATCCGCCACTCTATTTGAAAAACCGATCCTGCTTGCGCGCCGCGCCGCAAGGTAATACTATTTGAACACGGTATTACTTCCGGTATTACTTCTAGGGTCCGCTGATGAACAGCAGCACACTTACGATAAAGGGTCAGGTCACGATTCCGAAACGCCTGCGCGATTACCTGGGGCTCTCGCCGGGAGACAGGATACGCTTCGAGTACGCGGACGACGGCGCGGTGCGCATCGTGGCGCCGCGCAAGGCCGCCCAGGACAAAGGCAAGAAGACGAGCCGGTTCTCGGCGTTGCGTGGCACGCGCAAGACGGGCATGAGCACGGACGAAATCATGAACCTGCTGCGCGGCTATGGCGACGCCGCCGGCGACCCCGGATTCAAACCCGGAAAGAAATGATCCTGGTTGATTCCTGCGTCATCATCGACGTGCTGGAAAACGATGGCAAATGGGCCGATTGGTCACAGACCCGGCTCGATACGTGGGGCGCCCGCGGCCCACTGCTCATCAACCCGGTCATCTACGCAGAACTGGCGGCTTACGCCCGAAGCAAGGAGTCGCTTGAAGCGGAAATCGCCACGGCGGGCTTGCTCACGCGTGAAATGCCACGCGATGCGCTGTTTCTCGCGGGACGCGCATGCCGCGTACCGCAGCCGCGGCGGATCTCGTACAGGGGTTCTTGCGGACTTCATGGTTGGCGCACACGCCGCCGTCGCCGGCTGCCCGCTGCTCACGCGTGACCGGCGGCGCTACGCCGCATATTTTCCGTCTCTGGTTCTGGTCACGCCCGAAAGCCGTGCCGGATGACGAACCACCCGCCGCGTCCTAATTCCGATATTGGAAACCGGGTCTGAGTAATTTCCTTGCGTGAAATTCATCTCTGCACCACTTCAGAAGAGAGAGCCGCCCTCCGGCTTCCGCGATTCCGAATCCCGAAAGCCAGTATTCACGCGGTTCCCCAGGCATTCTTCGCCTGGAGATGCCCGTTGCATCTGGGTTTCAGGCGCATGGCTTCCCGTCAGCGCATCGCCTCTCGCGGCTCCGCCCGAATGCGCCCCCAAGGGCAATAGGCGGGTATCAATGAATCGGCATTGAGGCGAGCCTTGGTGAAAACCCCGCGCAGGCGGCATACAATGCCGCTGGCGCATACGCGACCAGGGAGCGGATTGATGGGGATCGAACAGGCAGTAGCCCGGCACTATGCGCACGGTTCGCTGGAGGAATCGATACTGGGCGCGCTCGCGGCGGCGGGGAAAGATCTGAATCATTTGACTCCGAAAAACCTGGCGCCGGTGGACGAGTTTCACGTCGGCGGCCGGGCCGCGACCATCGCGTTCGCGGAGCAATTCGCGCCGCAGCCCGGGATGCGACTGCTGGACATAGGCTGCGGGCTGGGCGGAGCGGCGCGCTATTTCGTCTCCGAACACGGTTGCCAGGTCACGGGTATCGATCTATCCGGGGAATACGCCGATGTGGCCAACGCACTGGCGGCGCGGGTGGGATTGGGGGATCGCGTGTCCTGCCGCCAGGGCAGCGCACTCGCCCTGCCGTTCGCGCCGGGCGCCTTCGACGGGGCCTACATGTTTCACGTCGGCATGAACATCAAAGACAAAGCCAAGCTGTTTGGCGAAGTGCGGCGGGTGCTGACCCCCTCCGGCGCATTCGGAATCTACGACGTGATGCGCCTCGCCGCCGGGGATCTGCACTATCCGGTGCCCTGGACCAGCAGTGCCGAAGTAAGTTTTGTCGAGGATGCCGCGCGCTATAGAGCGCTGCTGACCGCCGCAGGCTTCGAGGTGACGAAGGAGCGCGACCGCCGCGCCTTCGCGCTCGAGGTGTTTGCGCAAATGAAGGCACGCGGCACGGCCGGCGCGCCGGCGCCGCTGGGGCTGCATATCGTCATGGGCGCGAGCGCGGGCCAGAAGGTGAAGAACATGATGGGTGACATCGGCGCCGGCCTGATCGCGCCGACCGAACTGATCTGCCGCGTCGCGAGTTAACCGGCGGAAATTCGCGGCAGCGTCAGTATCGCTTCCAGCCCGCCTTCGGCACGGTTGCGCAGCCTCAGGTCGCCGCCGTGCGCGCGCGCGATATTGCGCGCTATCCCCAGGCCGAGGCCGGTGCCGCCGCTATTGCGGTTGCGCGAGGCTTCGCCGCGGAAGAACGGTTCGAACGCCTGTTCCAGTTCCGCCTGCGGGATGCCGGGCCCCTCGTCCAACACGCGGATGGTCAGGCGGTCGGCGGCATCCTCCACCTCGATGGTCGCGCGATCGCCATAGCGGATCGCGTTGTCCACCAGATTGCTGAGGCAGCGCCGCAGCGCGAGCGGGCGGCCCGCGTAGGGTTGCAGGCTGCCGCCCTCGATCTCGACCCGGCCCCCGGTGTCCTGATAATCGGTCTGCAGGCTTTCGAGCAGCGCCGTGACATCGATGCGCTGCACCGCTTCGCTGCCGCCCGCGTCGCGCATGAAGTCCAGCGTGTGCGTGACCATGGCCTCCATCTCCTCGAGGTCCCTGGCGAATTTCGCCCGCAGGTCCTCGTCCTCGAGCATTTCCGCGCGCAGGCGCAGGCGCGTGATCGGTGTTTTCAGGTCGTGCGACATCGCGGTGAAAATCCGCGTGCGATCCGCGATGAAGCGCGACAGCCGCCGCTGCATGGTGTTGAACGCCCGCGCCGCGCGCCGCGCTTCGCTCGGCCCCGATTCCGGCAGGGGCGGGCGGTTGATGTCTTCGCCCAGTTTTTCCGCGGCGGTCGCCAGTTCGGCAAGCGGGCCCGTCGCCCAGCGCACCGCGACGAGCGAGAGCACGATCACCGTGCCGAGCACGATCAGCAGCGTCAGCCCAAGCCGCAGCGGCATGCCGGCGGCATGGGGCGAGAGATGGGAATCGAAAGTCACCCAGCTGCCGTCGCGCAGCGCGATCTGCACCGTAAAAAAGCTGCCCCCCGCAGGGAATCCGGGACCCATGCGGCGTCCCCAACTCCGGCCCTGCATCATCGGCATGTCCGGCGCTCCGGCGCGCGGCCCCGGCCGGAAGCTCGCCGGCGCGCCTTCGAGCCGGACCACGTTCACCTGCGTCTCCTCGCCCAGGGTGTAGCGCAGTACGGTCGCGAACATGGTTTGCTGGAAGTCGGATTCCCCGACGGCCGCGCGCGCGGCGATGCGCGGCCGGTCGAGCGACACCGCCAGCGGTGGCGCGTTGAATACCGCCACCACTCTGCGGCGTTCCGCGACGGGAAGCGAATCGAGCAGCTTGACGATATCCGACATCTGCTGCGCCAGCCGCAATCCTCCCGCCCGGTAGAGCAACTGTTCGCGTTCGGCCAGGTTGACGTAGGTGGTGGCGAGCTGCGCGAATAGCAGCCCGGCGAGCAGTATCAGAACCAGCCTGCCGAAAAGGCTGCGCGGCGCGAGGCGCACTATCGCTCCACCTCGACCGGGACCGCGAGCACATAGCCCTCGCCGCGCACCGTCTTGATGATTTGCGGGTCGGCCGGATCGTCGCCCAGGCGGTGGCGCAGCCGGCTGACCTGGATATCGATGCTGCGGTCCATCGGGTCGGCTTCGCGGCCTTTGGCGAGCAGCATCAGCTGGTCGCGCGTGAGCACGTGGTTCGGGTGGGAGAGAAATATCCGCAGCAACTGGTATTCGTTGCCGGAGAGCGAAGTCACCACGCCTTCGGGCGACAGCAGGTGCCGCGCCACCGCGTCGAGATGCCAGCCGGCGAACGCGATCCCGCGGGCGTCGTCGGCGCGCAGATTGCGCGGCAGGCTGCGCGTGCGCCGCAGCACGCTTTTGATGCGCGCCAGCAGCTCCCTCGGGCTGAACGGTTTTGCGAGGTAGTCGTCCGCTCCCATTTCGAGGCCGACGATGCGGTCGGTTTCGTCGCCGCGGGCGGTGAGCATGATCACCGGCGTGTCGGATTCGGCGCGCAGTTTGCGGCACAGCGTCAGGCCGTCCTCGCCCGGCAGCATCAGATCGAGCACGATCAGATCCACCTTGCCGCGCGCGAGGGCCGCCCACATCGCCTTGCCGTCGGCGACCAGGCCCACCTGGTACGCGTTCTTGCGCAGGTACTCGCCGAGCAGGCCGCGGATCTCGGCGTCGTCGTCGACGATCAGGATGTGGTCCGGTGCGTCCATGATTGCTTTTATAACCGTCGGCCGGCGTGTTTTGGCGGGGATTTGTAACGTAGTGTATCAAGCCCGGTTTTCCGCCGCGGGAGCGTACAAAACCGGTGCGGGCGGCTTACATTCGCGTGGTGCAATGGGAACCGATGCGGCAAGTCAATTCCGGTGCAAGTTGCCGGCGGCTGCAGAGCGAACAACCTCACAGAATGGAGAACCATCATGAAACGAGTAACGAAAATTGCACTCGGCGCCGTCGCCGCGCTGAGCCTCGGCTTGGCGACAGCCGTGGTTTATGCGCATCCTTACGGCTACGGGCCGGGGATGGGACAGGATCCCGGATTCGGTCCTGGTGCCGGCATGGGGCCGGGGATGGGCCGCATGCGGCACGGACCCATGGGTGACGGGCCGATGGGGCGGGGCATGGGGCCGCAGGGCTTCGGCAATCCCAGCGCAATGGCCGACGCGCGCAGCGCCTATCTGAAATCCGAACTCAAGATCACCGCCGCACAGGAATCGGCATGGAAGGCTTTCGCCGACCAGACCCGGCAGCAGGCCGAGGCGATGCAGGCGTTGATGAGCACGGCCCAGGGCAGCGCTCAGGCGAGCGCGCCCGAACGCCTCGCATTGCGCAACCAGGCCATGAAAAAACGCCTGGAGCAGGCGGAAAAGACGACCGCTGCCTTCAAGGATCTCTACGCGGTTCTGAGCCCGGAACAGAAAACGCTGGCCGACGAGCGTGTCGGCATGATGGGCGGCCGGGGCATGGCATTCAACAGACGCGCCAGGTAAGGCGTACAACTCACCGGGCGGGGCAACCCGCCCTTTTTCTTTTGACGCTACCTTGGCCCCTGATAGCGCAGGATGGACTGGAAGGCGCTGGGCTATGCCGGCGCCCCCCGGTCGGGCAGAAAATAGGCGCCTGCGACAATCGCTGCAATAAAGGCGGGCGAGCGCCCGTCCTTCGTCACGGCAGGGTCCGCTGCTAGCGATATACCAGCACCGGAATCGAGGAATGGGTCAGGACTTTCTGGGTTTCGCTTCCCAGCAGGAAGCCTTCCAGCCCGCGCCGCCCGTGCGAGGCCATCACGATGAGGTCGCAATTCTCCGTGCGCGCTTTATCCACGATCGCCTGGGAAGGAGAGCGGCCGGCGGCGTAGTGGGTCGTGCACCGCACACCCGCCGCACTGGCCGCGATTGCGACTGCCTCCAGCACGCGTTTCGCATATTCCTCGCTGTGCTCGGCGAAAATTTCCGGTTGCAGTTCCGCGACTCCGCTCGCTTCGGCCGCATAGGCGCCTTGCAGCGGATAGGGCTCCATGGCGTGAAAGGCGGTGATGCGCGCGCCAGTCAGCTTGGCCAGTTTGATGGCTGCATCGACGGCTTTGTCGGAAAGCGCCGATCCGTCGGTGGGCACCAGGATGTGTGCGTACATGTTTCCTCCAGTTCAGTATCGTTCGAAGCGGGTATCTACTGCGCATTTTCCACCGTAACCAGGGCATTTGCACCCGGCCGCGCAGGCGTTCGCTTTTCTTGTCGGCAGGACAGGTAGCGCACCGAATTCGGAAAACGGGAACGCGGACAGGATGAGTCACGCGTATCGCCGGCTGGATATGCAATGATCAAGATTGAAACGCGCCCGGCGCTGGCGCCGGCGCGCTTTTTGAGGCAAAATCCCGCGTAAGCACTTGATGGCTGCGGCTTTTCGCGTTTTTTCCGCAGCGCATCAAGCCCGGTAGCGTACGCATCGGAGATTTGAGGCAGGCGCATGGCGGAGATTCCGCTCATTTTGACGCTCGACTTCCACGGCGTTCCACACCGCTGGGTCACCTGGCAGCAGTCCTGCTATTACTACGCCAAGAACCTGGTGGCATGGACGCTGGGTGAAAGCGCGTTCACGTTTTACGGCGGTACCTCGCGCAAAACCGGCGAGCGCTCCAGCATCACCGCCAATTCCATCATCGCCATCAAGGGCAAGGCGATGGCGGGCAGAGGCTTCTCCCAGGTGCCGCCGCTCAGCAACCGCGAACTGTTCCGCCGCGATCGCCACATCTGCGCCTACTGCGGCGCCGAGTTTGGATACCTGCGCCTCACCCGCGACCATATTACGCCGCTGTCGCGCGGCGGCCGCGACCACTGGATGAACGTGGTTTCGGCCTGCCGCCACTGCAATGGCGTCAAGCGCAATCGCAAGCCCGAAGAAGCCGGCATGGAACTGCTGTACACGCCCTACGTGCCGAACAAGGCCGAATACCTGATCCTCACCAACCGCAAGATTCTTTCCGACCAGATGGGTTTCCTGGTCCAGCATGTCGCCGCGTACAGCCGCGTCATGCCGCACGCCCTGGTGCGCGCCTAGGGCACGGCCGTTCTTGGCTCAGGATTTCTGGCCTCACTCCGGGTTTCATATGCTGCGCCGCGACGCGGGCGGGCGGCTGCTCGTCACCGACGACTTCCTGCGCGCCTACGCCTTGCGGCCCGAGATCCGTCCGGTGGAAGAATCCTGCGCCGGCGAATTAGCCTTGCACCGGGCTTTGCTGGAGGCGCCGCGCACGCAGGTGGAGGCGGCGCAAATCGACGCCATAGCCGACGCCGATGTCCGTTCCAACTACCGCGTACTGCTCGATTTCCGCGCACGGCTGCTGGCTGCGCCCACGCTCGAGGCCTGCTATCTCGGCCTGTTCGCCGGCGGTGACGTCAGCGTGCCGCCGCTATTCATCGACCAACTTGCGCAGATCATCCTGAGGAACCTGCTCGAGGGCGTCGACGACGCGCTGCAATTGCGCGCGGCGGAGTTGTTCTATCGCGAACAGAAGGCGAGCCTGCAGCAGGGCGCCGTCATGCTGGCCGACCTGGAGACGGTCGCGATGCACGCGTCCGCGCGCGCCATCGGCCCGGCGGGCGGCGGCCTCGGGCAGCTGATCGCCGAGGCGCAGGCGCCGTTCCACGACGCGCAGGCGCCGCTTGCGGCGGTGGAACTCGACGTGCTCGACAGCGGCAATGCGCACAGTTACTGGTTGCGCGACGAACGCCACGATTTTGTCATCGGCATGAACCACGGGTGCGCCGCAGCGGCGGCTTTTTGCGCCGTGCTGGCGCGCTGGATCGAGCACTTGTGCGCAGTAAAGGTGACAGTGAAATCGGTGCCGCGCATCGAGGAAGCGCGCTGGGCCTGGCACATCGGGCTCGATGCGCAATCGACTGCGCTCCTCAATGACCTGTGGCGCGGCGAGGAGGTGGCTCGGGAGCGGCGCGCGCGCCTGCTGATCCTGTTCCGCCTCGATTTCGCCGACGCCGGCGAAATGCGCGCCGACATCGCCGGCAGGCCGGTGTATCTCGCCCTGTCCATGGGCGAGGACGGCGTGGTGCGCATGAAGCCGCAGAATCTGCTCGTCAATCTCCCCTTGGCCAGGTCCTCATGACCCCCGACTACTGGTTGCGCGCCAAGCGCGCGCTGGCGCGCCGCGACGTCGTGCTCGCGCGCATCATCCGCGCCCATCCGCGCATTGCGCTCGCGCGCCGCGGCGAGCCGTTCAAGACGCTGGCCCGTTCCATCGTCGGCCAGCAGATTTCGGTGAAGGCGGCCGAATCGGTGTGGAACCGGGTGCTCGCCGTCGCGCCGGCGGCGACGCCCGAACAAATCCTCAAGGCGCGCCGCCGGCTTCCCGCCTGCGGCCTGTCGCAGCGCAAGGCGGAGTACATTGCGGACCTCGCGCGCCACTTCGCCGAGGGCAGCCTGCATGCGCGCGACTGGCCGCACATGGAGGACGAGGCGGTGATCGCCGAACTGATCCGGGTGCGCGGCATCGGCCGCTGGACGGCGGAGATGTTCCTGATGTTCAACCTGCTGCGGCCCGACGTGCTGCCGCTGGACGACCTGGGCCTGCAAAGAGCCATCGGCCTGCATTACTTCGCGGGCGAACGCGTCGCGCGCGAGCGCATGCGCGAGCTGGGCGCTAACTGGACGCCGTGGCGCTCGGTCGCCACCTGGTACCTGTGGCGCAGCCTCGACCCGGTGCCGGTGGAATATTGAGCCTCGGGACGCGTGGCTGCGTGCGCACGCCGGGCAGTGCGATAGAATACGGCTCTCTCCGCCTTCACTCGTGGCGCCAGCCTTTGAAAACGACTTTCCTCGAATTCGAGCAATCCATTTCCGAACTCGAAGCCAAGATCGAGGAACTGCGCTTTGTGCAGGACGACTCGGCGGTGGATATTTCGGAGGAGATCGGGCGGCTGCAGAAAAAGAGCAACTCGCTGACCAGGGACCTCTACGCCAAGCTCACCCCCTGGCAGATGGCGCAGGTGGCGCGCCATCCGCAACGCCCGTTCACGCTCGATTACATCAATCTGCTGTTTACCGATTTCGAGGAATTGCACGGCGACCGCTCCTACGCCGACGACCTGTCGGTCGTCGGTGGCCTGGCGCGCTTCAACGGCCAGTCGGTGATGGTGATCGGACAGCAGAAGGGCCGCGACACCAAGGAAAAAATCCTGCGCAATTTCGGCATGCCGCGCCCCGAGGGCTACCGCAAAGCCGTGCGCCTGATGCGCCTGGCGGAAAAATTCGCGATCCCCGTGCTGACTTTCGTCGATACGCCCGGCGCCTATCCCGGCATCGGCGCCGAGGAGCGCGGCCAGTCCGAGGCGATCGGCCACAGCCTCTACGTGATGGCCGGGCTGAGAGTGCCGATCATCTGCACCGTAATCGGCGAGGGCGGATCGGGCGGCGCGCTCGCGCTTGCCGTGGGCGACATCGTGATGATGCTGCAATACGCCATCTATTCGGTGATTTCACCCGAAGGCTGCGCATCGATCCTGTGGAAGAACGCCGACAAGGCGCCCGAGGCCGCCGAAACCATGGGCATCACCGCCAACCGCCTGAAGACGCTGGGCCTGATCGACAAGATCATCAACGAACCTCCGGGCGGCGCGCACCGCGACCACGCGGCCATGGCGCAGATTCTGAAAAAGGCGCTGCAGGA
>Ga0172367_10004671_pt1 | contig 16918 bp, 13 predicted proteins | sample Lak10m_FD_114542 | JGI IMG/M metagenome (GOLD analysis project Ga0172367, IMG submission 114542) | Freshwater microbial communities from Kabuno Bay, South-Kivu, Congo - kab_022012_10m | ecosystem: Environmental > Aquatic > Freshwater > Lake | place: Democratic Republic of the Congo: South-Kivu...
ATAAATTATTTATAAAGTTTTTATTTTTATTATAATTATTCTTAAATGATTCTTATATGATTCTTATATGATTCTTATAATTATTCTTATATGATTCTTATATGATTCTTATAATTATTCTTAAATGATTCTTAAATGATTCTTATATAATTCTTATAATTATTCTTATATGATTCTTATATGATTCTTAAATGATTCTTATAATAATTCTTATAATGATTCTTATAATGATTCTTATAATTATTCTTATAATGATTCTTAAATGATTCTTATAATGATTCTTATAATGATTCTTATAATGATTCTTATAATGATTCTTATAATGATTCTTATATTATTATTATAAAGTTTTTTATAAAATAAATATTTATAAAATTAAAAAATAAAATAAATATTTATTACTTAAAGATTTTGATATAAAGATTAATTATAATGACTGAAGAAAATTCTTCTAATTGGTGGAAACCTAGTATAAATGGAAAAAAAAGAATAATGTGGTGCGGAACACATCCTATACAATCAAATGGATATAGTAGAGTTATGTATTATATAGGTAAATATTTAGCTAAATATAAAGATATAGAATTAACTATTTACGGATTTCAAAATTTTAATATTTTAGGAGGTCAAGAAGTTTTAAGAGGTGATATTCCTAAAAATGTTATAATTCATGATGCATATGCATGTGAAGATCCTAAAAGATCAGGATTTGGAGAAAAAGAAATAGGAAATTATATTAAAGAACATCCTCAAGATATTATAATTATATTTAATGATTCAATTATTACTACTAGTTTAACTGCAACTATTATTAATGAATGTGGAAATTATAGAAATAAATTTAAATTAATTTCTTATATGGATCAAGTATATAGATATCAAAAAAAAGAATATATACAACTTTTAAATACTTTTTATGATGGTATTATTGCTTTTACACCATATTGGAGAGATGTTGCATATAAATTAGGAATAAGAAAAACAATGCCTATTTATGTTTTTCCTCATGGTTTTGATCATAAATTATATTATCCTATAGATCAAAAAATTGCAAGATTATATTATAATTATGATGAAAATGATTTTATGGTATTAAATTTAAATAGAAATCAACCAAGAAAAAGATGGGATACAACAATAATAGGATGGATTGAATTTGTAGAAAAACATTATCAAGTTAATGTAACTAAAAAATTAAATAAAAATGATTGTAAAATTAATAAATATACATCTAGACCTATTAAATTAGTTATTGGTACTATGGTTGATGGTTATTGGGATTTATCAAATGTTATTGAAAATGAAGTTAAATTTAGAGATGTTCCTTTAGATTATGTAACAAATACTATTATAACAGTTCAAGCACCACAACAATTATCAGATAGAGATATTAATATATTATATAATGCATGTGATATTGGATTAAATTCTGCAGATGGTGAAGGTTTTGGATTATGTGGATTTGAGGGATTAGCATTAGGAAAAGCTCAAATTTCATCATATGTAGGTGGAATGAGAGAATTTTTAAATGATAATATTTCATTAATTATAAAACCTAAAATTAATATTTATTTAGATAATAAAACTACTGGTATTGGTGGAATTGCTGAATTAACTGATCCTCATGATTATGCAGATGCATTTTGGAAATATTTTAGTAATCCTGATTTAGTTGAAAAACATGGATATAAAGGAAGACAACATATATTAACAAATTATAAATGGGAGAATATGGTTGATTATTTATATAATAGAATTCTTATTAATATATAAATATATATAAGAATAATTATTAATAATAAAAATAAGTTTAATAAAAAAAAAGACAAAAGAGATTTTTATTAAACTTCAAAATTTTAAAATATATTTAATTTTTAATAATATTATATATAAAATTCCATAAATTATTTTTCTATAATTTATGGAAATTTTATATTATTTATTTTTCTCAATGAATAATAATATTTTATTAATATTAATCATTGGTAATATTGGATAACATTCATGTAAATGAGTTTTTAGAAAAGTTTGAATTTTATAATTAATTGGAAATAAATGAGTAAATCCTTTTTCATTATCTGTTATAAGTGATTTAATATTAATATCAAAATCTAATAAATGAGAACTTTGAATTGGTAATATTAATAATAATTGATATTTAGATGGTAGAAAATTACCATTTTTTGTAATTTCAGGTATATCATCAATAACATTCAAATAATTACTAATATCTTTAGATGTAGGTGGGAAATTATATGGATAAAACCATTCATAATCTAAATCAAATTTTTTATAATAATTATATGTCCAATATATTCCTTTTATATATGATGAAACAATTAATGATATTAATGAACTATCATAATTAATATTAATATCAAATAATGATTTATAATAATAATATCTCCATTTCTTATTATTATTATAAATATCATATATTAATTTATCTTTATTTTTAAGACCATATTCATTACTATTACATATCATATTTAAAGGTTTTTTTTCAATAAATTTAGAAACTTCTTTAAATATTTCTATATCTTCATCTTTTGATATTAACATAAATATTTCTTTTAAACAATTTTTATTAATTTTATTATTTGATACTAATGAACCATTTTCTTTAATTGCATTTGTTGTTATATTTATAAGATTATTTAAACCATTATTTTTTAAATTTAATGTAGGTATATGAGGAATAAAATCATTTCCTAATATTGAACACATTACACAATAACTCTCAATTATTTCAATATCATTTAAATTTATCCATTTTTCTCTCAATTCTAATAAAAGTGCTTCCTTAAGATTATTTATATTTACATAAATAATTTCTCCATTATTCTCTCTCATTAAATATATATTTGATATACCTGATATTAATGATAATATAATTAAATCTGCATCTAATCCATTTATTACATAATTCTTATTTTTATTTTTATTTTTATTATCATTATCATTATCATTATTATGATCATTATGATTAAAATAATTAAAAATTTTATGTTCACCTTCACCATTATTAGAACTACCATCAAAAATAAATGAAGATTTATTTTCAATATTAATTTTAGATTGAAGATAATTATCAAGAGAATTCATAAATATAGTTCCAGTTGAAATTGCATTAGTATCCCATTTAACTTCAATTTTATCAATTTTATTTTTAAATATAGTTAAATATCTTCTTTTTCTTTGTTGAATAATTTTTGCAAGAGGTGCAACACCATCTATACAAATAAGAAGTTTTTTTGGTTTATATAAATCATTATAAGAATTAATTTTATTCCAAAGATTTAAAAATAATTTATCTTGATTTATTTCTTTTGCGGCTTCTGGATGAATAATACCATTAAAATCAATTGCATATATATAAATATTTTCAGGAAGTGATGATATAATTATATTTTTATATTTTTTTGTTAAATGATAGAAATAATAAGGAATACCCATTAATAATTATTTTTTTATTTTAAAATATTTAATAAAAATAATCATTTTTTATATAGTTTTTTTTATTCTTATTTTCTTATAGAATAAAAAATATTATTTTTAAATGGCAGGTTTTAATGACTTCTTAAATATCTTCTTTGGTTCTTCTCAATCTCAAGTTACTGCATATGCAATTTTAGCTGCAATAATTGCTATTTGTATTACTATTTTTTTAACAAAAACTGATATGACAATTGGTGATAAATTTTTATTAGTTCTATTTGTTCTTTTAACTTTAGTTCCTGGTGTTTTCCTTATTTTATTTGAAATCACTTGTATGGTTACTGGTGGAAGTAGAGATAAACGTTGGTGGTGTTGGTTATATGCATGGGTAGTTGCAATATTTGTTGTTATTTATTGTTTATTAGTTGTTATTATTTCATTTAGTTCTCTATTTACTTATAATAATGCAATGGAAAATATTGAATTAAATGAAAATAAGAATAAAATGTCACCTCAACAATCTAATGATTATGCAAAGGCAATTTTAGAAACTAATGATTATAAAGAAAATTTTCAAAATAATGATTTAGATAGAACTATTAAATCTTTAATGATAAATGCAGATAATAATGAAAAAAAAAAAGAAGATTTTATTAATGAACCTTTATCAAATTTAAAAGAAGAAAAAAAAGAAATTAGTCCTTTTATTGGAGGTTATGCAACTTTTGAAACATTCGCAAATAAAACTTCAAAAACTGATGATAAAGATGAAGATATAAAAGAAACTCCTAAAAAAGATTCGTCTATTAAATCTGATAAAAAAGATTCTTCTGTTAAATCTGATAAAAAAGATAATATAAAGGATGAATTTTCAGGAAGTGTAAATATTGAAGATAAAGAAGAAGGTTTTGAAGATGAAAAAAAAGAATTAAAGAAAAATAAAGAAGAAAAAAATGAACCAGAAGCAGTTATAGAACCTTTTGGAAATATGAATTTTGGAGTTAAATATTCAAGTTATTAAAGATTTAAGAATTTATTAATATTTAATAATTAATGTTAAAATAAATATTTATGAAAAGTAAAATTAATGAAAAACAATTATTTAAAATTCAATCTTGTAGAAATTGTGGTTTAAATGGTCATATTTATAAAAATTGTCCTCATCCTATTATTAGTTTTGGTATTATTTGTTATAAAATTGAAAATAATAATGAAATTAAATATTTAATGATTCAACGTAAAGATAGTATTTCTTTTATGGAATTTATTAGAGGTAAATATGAAATTAATAATATTGATTATATTAAACAATTATTGAATAATATGGCATTATCTGAAAGAAATATGATTATTAATAATAAATTTGAAGATATTTGGAATTATGTCTGGCAACAAACAGATATTAATAATAAAAATAATAAAGAATTTATTAATTCAAAAATTAAATTTAATATGTTAAATGAAAATAACTTTCTTAAAAATTATATTACTTCTATTAAAGGTGTTTTTGCAGAAAGAGAATATGGTTTCGCTAAAGGTAGAAGAAAAATGAGAGAAAGTGATATTGATTGTGCAGTTAGAGAATTTTATGAAGAAACTAGAATTAAAAATGATGATATTCAAATTTTAGAACATATTATACCTTTTGAAGAAATATTTTTTGGTACTAATGGTATCATGTATAAACATGTCTATTATGTTGCAAAATTAATTAATAATGATTTAGATGTTAAAGTTGATGAAAATTGTATTGAACAAATTAGAGAAATTAGAGCTGTTAAATGGTATAATTCAAATGAAGTAATATCTCATATTAAAAGTTATTATATAGAAAGAATTGAATTATTTAAATTTGCAAATAAAAAAGTTATGGAATTTGAAAATTTACTTTAATTATTTTAATTATAAAAATTGATTATTATTTTTATTTTATATTCATTTTATTAATTAATTATGAGTATGAATTTTCCTTTATGGAAATTAAGAGAAGATTATATTGATATTAATTCTATTAATTGGACTGATTTATCAATTAATCCTAGAGCAATTGATTATTTAATTAATGAAGAAAATAAAGATAAAATTGATTGGAATTATTTATGTTTAAATAAAAATGAAAAAGTTATTGATTATTTATTATCATCTGAAAATATTAATAAAATTAATTGGAATCTTTTATCTATAAATAAAAATGAAAAAGTTATTAAATTACTTTTATCACCTGAAAATAAAAATAAAATTAATTGGGATTTCTTATCTCTTAATAAAAATGAAAAAGCTATTAAATTTCTATTTTTACCTGAAAATATAAATAATATTAATTGGACTCTTTTATCTAAAAATAATAATTCTTATTCTGTTGATTTATTATTATCACCTGAAAATAAAAATAAAATTAATTGGGAAATGTTATCCAATAATACTAATAAAAAAGTTATTGATTTTCTTTCATTACCTGAAAATTTTATTAATATTAATTGGTATAATATTAGTCAAAATAAAAATGCATATAATATTATTATTAATAATTTAGATAAAGTTAATTGGTGTAGTCTATCTAAAAATAAAAATATTAAAATTATTAAATTATTATTATTACCTGAAAATAAAAATAAAATTGATTGGTTCTATCTTTCCTTAAATAAAAATGCAATTTTTATTTTAAAAAATAATTTTAATAAAATTAATTGGTATTCACTTTCTTTAAATCATAATGCATATATGATCTTAGAAGATATTAAAGATAAAATTATTATTAAAAATTATTTATTATTATTTGATAATCCTTCTATCTTTAAACTTGATTATAATGCAATGAAAGAAAATCCTAATTATAAAATTTTTGAAGAAGAATTAATTAAAGAAGTTATGAAACCTTCCAGAATTCTTAAATGGTATAATAATAATAATAATAATTATGATTATGATTATTTAGAAGAATTATTTGGTTAATTCTAAATTATTTAAAGATTATTTTATTATATATTATTAAAAATAATAATGTTTAATGATATTCAAAAATATGTTATTTTAACTGACAATAATTGTTCAATGAATTATAATAAACCTTTTATTATTATTAAAGATCATAATTCTAATAAAGATAATTCAAATGATTCAAATGATAATCCTAATTATTTTACTGATCCTCATATCTGTTTATTTACACTTAGTTCTTAATTATTTTTTTCTTTTCAATTTAACTAATAGAAATGCCTGTAAAAAAAGAATATAATTTAACAGAAGAAGAATGTAAAGAATGGCGATTAAATAAAACTCGTAATCCTAGAACTAATGCAAAAATTAATATTGGAAAAGGTGTTTATAAACAATTATTAAAAGAATGTGAAAATGTTAAAACACCTATTTTAGATAAAGAAGATGATTCTAAAGAACTTAAAGATGATAATGATAAAAAAGATAATATTATAAAAGTTAAAATTAGTGGTAAAGAATTTAATCTCGATAAAGATAAATGTATTAAATTTTTAAAAGCAAATAAATTAAAAAATCCTTTCACTAATTTCACTATCGGTATTAATAGTCCTATCAGAAAAACAATTGAATTAGGTTGTGATAAATTAGGTATCACTAAACTATCTAAAGATATTGATGATGATAAACCTAAAGATGATAAACCTAAAGATGATAAACCTAAAGATGATAAACCTAAAGATGATAAACCTAAAGATGATAAACCTAAAGATGATAAACCTAAAGATGATAAACCTAAAGAAGTTAAAAATAAGAGATATAGAATAAAAGGTGATGTAACAGATGATATTTGTTTAAAATGGAAAAAAAATAAATTGAGAAATCCATTAACAAAAAGTAATAGTGCAATTGTTAAAGATGGACCTATATATAATGAATTTACTGAAAGATGTTCACATATTGAAACTCCTAAAATGAAAACAGATAAAGATATAGAAACTGAAAAAGAAGAAAAAATAAAAAAAGAAGAACAAGAAAGAAAAAAAGAAATAGAAGAAAGAAAGAAAAAAGATGAGGAAGAAAAGAAAATGAAAGAAAGAGAAGAAAAAGATAAAAAAGAAAAAGAAGAAGATGAAAAGAAAAGAAAAGAATTTGAAGAAAAGAAAAAAATTATAGAAGAAAAAAAAATAAAAGAAATAGAAGAAAATAAAGATAGAAATGAATTATATTATCCAGAATTAGATGATATTCATTTTAATGAAAAAATATTAAAATTAAAAGAAATTAGAGTTCATAATATTAAAAAATATAATGATATTAATAATATTCATGATTTTGAAAATAAATCATTAGAATTATGTAAAGGTTTCGATAAAAGCTCTTTTCAATATCTAATTGCTCATTATCTATCTTATAGAACTCCTTATAAAAGTCTTTTATTATATTATTCTGTTGGTGTTGGTAAAACTTGTACTGCAATAACTATTGCAGAAGGTCTTTTATATACTCATAGTAGTAATGAAGAACCAATGATATGGGTAATATTACCAAATGCAATAGAAGCAGGTTTTAAAAGACAAATATTTGATACTATGAAAATAACAGATTTTAAAAATATAGCCAATCAATGTACAGGTGAAACATATATGAGATTAGCACAAATAACAGAAGATTTAAATCAAAAAGATGCAGATAAAAGAATAAAGAAAATAATAAAATCTAGATATCAATTTTTTACTTATGAAGGATTTGCAAGTTATATTGAAATTAATTATATTCAAAAAAATAAAATTGTTAATAATAAATTAATTATTATCGATGAAGCACATAATATTAGAAGTAGTGATGAAGATGAAAATAAAAGAGTATATAATGCATTATTAAAAGTTACTGAAACTGGAATTAATAATAGATTAGTGTTTTTAACTGCTACTCCTATGTATAATGAACCTATAGATATATATCATTTATTCTTATTATTATTAAAAAATGATAAAAGAGAACATCTTTTTTCAACAGAAAAAATATTTGATAAATCTAATAATCTTAATCCAAATGCAGTTAAATTTATATCATTAATGTCTTCTAATTATATATCATATTTAAGAGGTAAAAATCCATTTAATTTTGCATTTAAATTATCACCAAGATTAAGTGGATATAATTTATTATCTAAAGTAATACAAAAAACAGAATTTAATTTACCTATAAGTGAATCTGATAAAAATTGGTTAGATAATGTTGAAGATGGTATTATAACATCTGAATTAGGAAAAAAACAAATTGAATATTTATCTTCAAAAGCACCCTTAAAAGAAGAAGGTGAAATTATTAAAAATAATTTTAATGCACTTCAACCTATGAATATTGTATATGATAAATCTATTGGTAAAGTAGGTTTTAATAATATTTTTATTAAAGTTAATGAATCTGATCAAATTATTGTTCGTTATAATGATAAATATAAAAATATTTTATCTCCTGATAAAGATCATTTAGGTTTATATTCTGGTAAATTTTTATTATTATCAGAAATTATTAGAAAAACTAAAGGTATTATTCTTATTTATTCTAGATATATTTATTCTGGTGTTATGCCTATTGCTGTTATGTTAGAACATATGGGATTTTCACGATTAAATACTGATAATATCTTAGATAAACCTAATATTACACATAATGCAACTTATGAAGGTATTGAAAATCCTAAATATTGTATTTTATCTTCTTCTGATCCTGAAATTATGGGTAATACTACTATTGATAGTCTTATGAAAGTTATTAATAGTTCTTCTAATAAAAATGGTGAATTAGTTAAAATTGTTTTAATGACACCTGTTGCTGGCGAAGGACTTAATTTTATGGGAATAAGAGAAATACATTTATTAGAATCTTGGTATCATTTTAATAGAGTTGATCAAATTATTGGTAGAGGTATTAGAAATTGTAGTCATAAACATTTACCAATAGAAGAAAGAAATGTTACTGTATTTATGCATTGTGGTATAAATGGATATGAAAATGAAACAGCAGATATACATGCATTTAGGATATCAGCTAGAAAATTACATCAAACATATTTAATAGATGAGATAATAAGGAATAATGCAATTGATTGTAGTTTATTTAAGAGTATTAATTATTTTTCAAAGGATTTATTTAAATTAGGAAAAATAGATATAGTTACATCACAAGGAGTTAAAGTTGAATATGAATTAGGTGATAATGAAAAATTTAAACCAGTATGTAAAGTTGATATAGATAAAATTAAAGAAGATAGTTTAGGATATAGAGAAGAAACATATAAACATTTAAGTTTAAATATTAAAAATAAAATAAAAGATTTAATATTAGAAGGAATTAAAAATAATGAAAGATTTTATTCTTATGATTATTTAAAAGAATTTTTTAATGATATTGATATTAATATTTTATTATATGCAATTAAATTAAGTGTTTATCCTAATATTTTAATTGATAATATTTTAGTTTTACCACATGAAGATGGAATACATATAATAGATGTAATTGAAGATAAACCATTAAAATTAAAATTAGTAAGAGAAGAAAAAGAAGAAGAGGTAATTAAAGAAATTAAAATAGATGATAAATTTTATAAAAAAATTGAAGAATTAGATTTTAAAAATAAATATAATAATGCAATTGTTTCTTTATATCGTTCTTTAGATGAAATAACATTTAAATCAATAATTAATAAATTATTCGAAATTAAAGAATTAAATAAAATTGATCAATTTATTGAAGATTGTTTTATTAGAGAAGGTATTATTATTACTAAAAAAGAAATACCTAATTATTCTACTGATTATAAACATATCGGTTTTGTTAATATATATAGTGATGAATTTGAACCTCTTTTATATTCTTCAGATGGTAATTATAAAAATTTTACTCCTAAATTATTAGATACTATTAAAGAAAATAGAACATTTATAAATAAACCAGATGATTTAAGTAAAGAAACTGTTCCTTGGGGATTATTTTTACCAGTATTTGAAAATAAAGAAAAGAAAAATAAAATTAATACTTTTAAATTATTAACTACTGGTACTAATTATGGAAAAAAAACAGGTATTGTTTGTACCTCTCTTCAAAAAAAAGATCACAGTAAAATTTATAAAGAACTTAAATTAGATGATTCTGAAAAAAATACTAAAGAAAGTTATTGTTTTAAAATCGCTATCGAATTATTTAATATTAAACGTTTAACCCTCTTACCTGAATATAAACCTAAATATATATAAAGATTTATTATTAATAATTATTATTATTGAAAAATGAAATATTTGTTATTATCATTAATTAGTATTTTTAGTATTTATAATTGTAATTCTTTAAGTAATTATGATAAATATTTAAATAGAGATATTTCATCTATTATTTTGAGAAATAGTGAAATACCTTTTTATGCCTCTGATAAATTATATTCATCTCATTATGTTAAAATGAATATTATTGATATTCCTAATATTCCCAATTATAAATTTAATAAAACAAATATTGATATAAAAAAATGAATTTTATTTTTATTATAATTATAATTATAAATAATAATGGAAACTATCTTTAAGGATTTACCTGAAAATTATGAATCAAATTCTACTTTATGGATCTATAAAGATAAATTTGATTTATATAATAAATTTTCTCAAATCCCTTTAATTATTCCATCACCTCCTATTAATATTCCCAGTAATATTATTACTATCTCCAATATTCCTATTAATATCCCTATTAATAATGATATCTCTATTAATAATAATATTTCTATTAATAATAATATTCCTATTAATAAAGATATTTCTATTAATAATAATATTCCTATTAATAAAGATATTTCTATTAATAAAGATATTTCTATTAATAAAGATATTTCTATTAATAAAGATATTTCTATTAATAAAGATATTTCTATTAATAAAGATATTTCTATTAATAAAGATATTTCTAATAAAGAAGAAAAAAAAATATTTGGTAATAAAACTCCATTAAATTTAATTTTAAAATATACATCAACAACTTCTATTATGAAAAGTGAAATAAAACAAAAATTAATAGATTTAATTACATTACCTGAATTTTCAAAAGCATTTGGTGTTAAAAAATCTTCAGAAATAATAAGTGCTTTAACAAGAGATAGTTGGAATCAATCAATGGCTTTATTTATATCATTTTTATTAGATTCAACAATTATTTATAAAGAAAAAAATTATTTATTTAATAAGGAAAAAAATTTACAAGAAATTAAATTGTAATTAAATATTCTTCATGTGTTAAATGTTTCTCACTCTTATTATTATTTATTAAAGATTGTTTCGCAAATTTCTTCTTTAATAAATAAAATTTCATAAATGAAGAAATTTTTTGTTTATTTTTATTATTGATATCAATATTTATATCATTAATATCATTATTGAAATTACAATTTGAATTTGAATTTATTACATCACTGAAATTATTACATATATTTTCATATTTAATTATCTCATTATGTGATTTAATACAAAAATCTATATAATTATTTATTTTATTTAATATATCTTCATTTATCCATGATAAATTAATAAATACACCATTATTATTTTTACTATAATTATTATGACTATTATATATTATTTTAAATACTTCTTCTAATTCATTCTTATTTAATTGTTGAATATCATTCTTTATTTTTATACATAAACCATTTTTATCCATATATTTTTATAATTATATTTTTATTTACTTATTTATATTTTATATATATATATTTATAGAATAATGAGTTTAATTCAATATAATACTGATTTTAAATCTTTAATTAATAGTAATAAAAATGTAATTACCGTTTATACTTCTAATTATTCTGTTATTTATAATTATTTCAGATTATTTAGAGATTTATTAAATGCAAATATTCTTCCTTCTAACTATAAACATGTTTTATTAAATGATGATTTTTATATTATTTCTTCATATGTACAATTATTTAATTTTGATAATTATATTCCTACTAATAATGGTACTCTTATAAATACTTCTGCAAATTGTTCATTTACTATTGCTGATGTTGTTTTTTCTGGTCAAAGAAATAATACACGTTTATTTATTAAATTAGTTAATTATTTTGATCAATTAAATTTAACTAAAGATTTTATTATTATTGATATTTTTAATTCTATCGTTTTTGATTATTTATTTTCATTCAGAGAAAATTATAAATATAAACATTATATTTCTAGTTATGAAGGTTGTTCTTTAACTTATTATGATAATGAATGGAATTTTAATAATATTAAATATACCAATCAATTATCTGTATATAGTTTTAATTCTATTAATAGTATTACTGTAGCACCTTCATCAAATAAAGGTATTTTATATATGACAAAAGCTATTAATAATCCTATTTCAATTATTGATATATTTAAACAATATCATCAAAATCCAACATATGATAATAAACTTTTAATGATAAATGTTATTAAAGAATGTTATGATTTATTTGAATTTATTAAATATTTAGGTTTAACATATGGATTTATACATAATGATTTACATATGTGGAATATATTATATAATTTAGATAATAATAAATTAGTATTAATTGATTTTGGTAGAGCAACTTTTGCAGAAATATTATATAATCATAGATCATATTTAAATATAAATAAATTATTTATGACAGAATATAATAAACTTAATTTTGATAAAACATTATCTAGATTGAGTATAACTCATTATAATGATTTATTTCAAGATGAATTTTTATTTGATCATTTTGTTCCAATTATATCTAATAATAGTTTTTTTGGAGGTATATTTGATTTAATTACATTATCTTTAAATTTATATTTAATCACAATTTATTATATTAAAAAATTATATATTAGTGAATATAACAATTTTACACGTTATTTCTTTAAAATTGTTGAAATTGATTATAATAATAATGATGAAAATTTATTATTAAATTTAATAAAATTACGTGCTATTGGTGAATATAATAATCCTCGTATATTAATTAATAATTATAAAGATGTTAGAGATAATTATATTAAAAAAATTAAAGATATTAAAACTAAAAACCATTTTACATTTTTATTAGAAGGTCTATTCTATACTTGTTTATTACTTCATAATTATAGTCTTGAAAATACTCTTATAAATACTGGAAATGGATCAAGTAGTATATTATATATCTATTTTCAAATATTATTAAATAGAAATGATATTAATCGCTTTTTTAATTATATTAAAGATCAATATACTTTTTATATTCATCATGAATTAACAGATTTATCTTTACTTGTTTTATTATTTAATACATCTATTCCTGGTGGTAAAGAAATTTCATCTATAAGTAAAAGTAAATCTAAAAGTAAATCTAAAAGTAAATCTAAAAGTAATTTAAAAGATAATAATATAAATAAAGATATGAGTGATTTTTCATTATTTACTGAATTAAAAACATCTTTGAAATCTAAATCTTTATCTAATAATAATGTTTCTTTACAACAAACTACTGATGCATATAAAAAATTATATAAAAATATTAATATTAATTTTGCAAATACTTATCATATCAAAAATAAATTAAATAAATCTAATAAATCTACCTCTAAATAAAAATTGATTATTTTTATTTATATTTAAGGATATCTTATTAAGCTTTAATTGTTAATGTCCTTAAATAATAATGATGATGATATATGGAATATAATGAATGGTCTTAAAGATGAATTAAATAAAGAAGGTATTGAAGAAACTAAAGAAGGTGAAAATGATATTATTTGTTCTTGTGGTTCTAGAGAAACTGTTATTGATGATTGTATGCAGTTATGTGCAAATTGTAGTTCTATTATAGGTAAAGTTATTGATAATACTGCAGAATGGAGATTTTATGGTGGTGATAGTAAAAATGATGATCCTTCTAGATGTGGATTACCTATTAATAATTTACTTCCTAAATCTTCATTAGGTTCTATGATTGGTGGTAGTAAATATACTAGTAATTATGATATTAGAATTATTCGTAGATATCAAATGTGGAATGCAATGCCTTATAATGAAAGAACTTTATGGAATGTTTTTGATAAATTAACTGGTATTTCTCTTACTAATGGAATTCCACAAAAAATTATTGATGATGCAAAAGTTTTATATAAAAAAGCTTCTGAAAAAAAAATAAGTAGAGGTGATAATAAAGAAGGTCTTATTGCTTCTTGTATTTATCATGCATGTCTTATTAATAATCTTCCTAGAAGTTCTAAAGAAATCGCTAAAATGTTTGATATTGATCCTGTAATTTTAAATAAAGGTAATTCTCGTTTTCAAACTTTATTACAAATTAATGTTGTTAGTTCTTCTGCTTTTGATTTTATTTCTCGTTATTGTAGTCTTCTTGATATGAAAAGTAGTGATATTGATAATTGTAAAAAATTAGTTAAATTCTTAGAAGATAATGAAATTATGAGTGATAATTCTCCTACTTCCAGTTGTGCTTCTATTTTATATTATTATTCTATGAAAAAAAATTTGGGTTATAATAAAAAACAATTTGCAGAAGTTTGTAATGTTAGTGAAGTTACTGTTATTAAAGGTTTTAAACTTTTAGAAAAATTTGATGATTATATTAATAAAAATTTAATTCTATAATTTTTTATATTTAAAGATTTTATTTAATTATTTATATATTAAATTATGGAAGATTTTTTTTATTTTAATATCTCTAAAAATGATAATTATAAAAATAATATCTCTAATATTCTTATCTTTTTAGATGATATTAATAAAAAAATTAATTTTACTAAAATTAATATTAAAGAAAAAGAAAACGATTTAATCAAATTCTTATTAAATAAATTTAAAAAATTATATCTATTTCAATTTATGTTAAATCCTAATGAAGATATTCAAAATGCACTTAATAATAGTCTCATTTTATTATTTAATGAAATTTCTAATAATCTTAATTATAATAATAATGATATTATTAATGATAATTATATAGATATTCTTAAAAATAAATCCATTTATAAATTCTTAGAAGAATTAGAAGAAAATAAAGATAATTATCATAATTCTTCCTCTAAAAGATTATTCGATCTAAATCAAATCGATATTCAATCCTTAAAATCTGATATTATCTCCAATAATGAATATTTATCTTCTATTGATGCAAAAATTGATGATTTATATTATCATTTAAATCATAATAAAAATATTTTTTTTATCGGTTTATCCTCCATTCTTATCTTCTCTTTCTTAATTCATAAATATTAACTACTTTTTGATGATTTTTTATATAAATTTGATGTTGATATACTTGATGATTTTAACTTATCTTTATATAATTCTCTTACATCATTATCCATATTTAATATATATAATAATTTTTGTTTTTTATCTTTTGTACTTGTTGTTTGTAATACAAAATTATATCTATTTACTATTTTTTTCATATATTCATTATTTTCATTTATCATTATTGATATATATTTTGTTTCTATTGGTGATATTAATATTATATATTCTATTAATAAATTTCCATATCCCTTATTTCTATATCTATCTTTTATTATCATAAATTGTATATTATATGTTTTAACTTCTTTATCTAAATAATCTGTTTTTATTTTTCTTTCTTTATTTATTATAATAAATCCTACTAATTCTTTTTTATCAAATATACCATATATACCATATCCTTCATTATCTAATATATATTTTCTAATATAATCTTCTTCTTCTTCTTTTTTTTTTAATTCATAATATAATTTTAATGCTTTATCACTATCTCTCTCTGTAAGCATTCTAAGTTTAATATCAGTATTATATCTTTTACTACTATTTTTTAATAATTTATTAAAATTTTCTTTATATTTTTTCTTAATTTCTTTTAGTTCTTTATTTAAATTTTTTTCATATATTTTTTCTATTTCTTTTAATTTTTCTTCATTTTCTATATTTTCTTTTATTAATCTAATATATTCTTCAATTGATTCTATTTCATATTTTTCTAATATTTTTAATACTCTTTTTTTATTATCTTCATATAATCCTCTTATTGTTCTTTCCCATTTATTTATTGTATCTTTATTTATACTTCTATTTGTTATATTACATTCAAACCATATTATTTTTTCTTCTTCACTACTTGCTGAATCTCTTAATTTTATTTCTTTTATTTTTTCTCTTTCTGGTAAATAATCATTACTATCATCATCTGTTGTATATACTATATCTTCACTTGATCTTGATCTTGATCTTGATCTTATTATATCTTCATTTGATGATAATAATGAACTTGATTTTCGTCTTTCTACTTTTTTTCCTTCTTTTGATGATGATTTTCTTTCTAGTATTTCTGGTGTTTTAATTCCATCACAATGTTTTAATATTTCATTATATTTAGGTTTACCTTTTTGTATTTTTTTTCCTGTTATTGGATTTATTTCAGGATTCTTTCTCCATTCATTACAATCATCTTTATCTAATTCATTTATATCAGTTTTCTTCTTTCTTTCTACTTTTGGTGATGATC
>Ga0172367_10004673_pt1 | contig 16912 bp, 19 predicted proteins | sample Lak10m_FD_114542 | JGI IMG/M metagenome (GOLD analysis project Ga0172367, IMG submission 114542) | Freshwater microbial communities from Kabuno Bay, South-Kivu, Congo - kab_022012_10m | ecosystem: Environmental > Aquatic > Freshwater > Lake | place: Democratic Republic of the Congo: South-Kivu...
TGAAGATCTTGATGAAGACAACACTCGTGGTTCTGTGAAGGAACTGGACGATGATCTTCGTGAGGAACTGTCTAGTCTGAAACCCACCCGTCGTGCTGCGGCACCTGTGGAAGATGAAGACGATGATGCTCTGTCCTATTTCGCCAAACTTGCCGAAGATTGAAAACAGATTACTACATTGACCGTGTAAGTAAATCCGAAGCCGCAGAGTTACTTCTGCGGTTTCATTATCTTAAGGACTTTTCTAAATCTTTTAAATCAGGATATAATTACGGTCTTTATAAGGGCAACGACTTTTGCCCATTGAATATTGGTGGTATTCAGGGGGTCTGTGTCTTCACTGGACTTCCTGTGCCTGAAATCGCACAAGGAGCATTTGGACTTGAGAGGAATGAACAACAGGGACTTTTTGAACTTTCACGACTTTGCATACACCCCGAAATACAAGGAACCGAACATAATATCACTTCTTGGTTTGTTTCAAGAGCGATTAGACAGTTACGGAAGGATACTCAAGTTAAAGCAATCATCTCTTACGCTGATAGTGATTTCCATTCTGGTACAATCTATCGGGCTTGTAATTTTAAATATTGCGGACTTTCAGACTCAAAGAAAGATTTCTACTATGCAGACGGAACTAAACACTCTAGAGGCAAAGTTAAAGGTGCTGAAGGAGAATGGAAAGAACGCTCCCGCAAACACCGATATGTGATGGTTTTTGATAAGAATCTAGAGTTACTGTGGTAGTGTAATATTAGTATTTTGAGTCTGAATTAATGTATCATTAACATACTCTGAAGATTCTGAATATAGCATTTCTCTTCTCATATCATTCAGAAACTGTTGTAGATATGCTGGTTTGAGTAGATAGATTGATCTTTTCTCATCATTCTTTCTGGTTTCATACTCATAATTTGTAATACCAGTTATAGGACTCAGAGTCTTTGTTCCATCATTTGGATCTGGTATGGTAAAGTTTTTATCTACAACCTTACCAGCAGGAAGAATTAAACGATTAGAAGAATCTTTAACTTCTGTAGTTTCGTAAAATCTGATTTTGGTCAGATCATTACCATATTTGTTCTCGGCATAATTATAAAGTTGATAGTCTGACAGAGGCCATTGATCTCTGACGTTTATAATATTAGCGGTCGTCAAAACAACCCAGTCTAGTTCAGGACTTCCATAGATTTCGTCGGCAACGGTATCTGGACGAGCACCATCTTTGATTTGATACTTGTTAAAGATGGTGAATACATTATACAAGTCATCACGAAGTTTAACTCTACGAAAAAGATTCTTCGTAATCACATAGTCCTGCGATGAGTTCTTATGTGGTAAGAACGATTGATATGCTAGGTCTGGTAGTTCTCTGAAGTATCCCATTAGTATCCTGTTCCGATTTGACCTTCACCATTGTCATAATCTGATGCGTAAATTGGTTCAAGTTCTTTAAATGTAAGATCCATTACCGTTGATACTGGTTGTCCATCTGGATAAGTTGCATATACATTTTCACCAGTGTAATTGACGGACATATTTTCAAGAACACAACGTTTAAATCTATTTAAATATTTGTGATCATTTGTTCCATTTTTATATCTTAATTCAAAAATATTTGGAGCTTTTAAAAATATATTATTACCTTTTGCATTGTCTCTGGGGGACATATGTTTCTTAAGACTTCTTATAATAAGTTTTATCTGTTTTGCTTCATTTTCATTTCTAGGAGTCATCTTAAATGAAAATCTAAAATTACGAATGGTTGGACCATTAAATAACAATTCCATATTTGGATTTACAATTTGTCCAGATGATCTTGCTAAAGCTTGATTAAGGGATAAATTACCAGTTCCTGCTAAAGATGCTGCTTGTGAAGCAAGATTAGTTAATATCAAATTTTTTATTATACTCATATTTTCTTTTTGAGTTGCCGGTCCAATCATGTACTGTTGAATATTGGAAAGAATTTTATCAAGTTGGAGTTTTCCTTGAGCATCTACTAATGGAGTTTTTATTGTTGATCCAACTGCCCCAGCTAAAGCGGCGGTGATAGAATCTAAAGTATCATCAGAATAACTGACTTGATTAGTATCATTAATGCTTGATGGTATTGGTAAAATAATAAGATTAACAATTTGGTTTATTTCGTTTATTAGTTGATTTCCTTTTAGTCCCTTTGGAACTTGATTTGTATTAATATTATTAAACGATCCTCTATTTTTTAGAGTTAAATTACCTAAAAAACTTGTATCAGTAAACTCTTTTGTTGTTTTCTCAACAAGATTTATCTGTAGATAATCTGTATGATCTGTTAGTGCTTCGTAAGGATATCTTAATACGTTCGCCATTTGGCTATTTTTTTAACTATTTAGACGGATGTTGGCAAAAGGAATCTCTCTTAAGTCAGCAAGTTCGTCAGCATAAACCTCATATAATTGCCCAGCAACTTCATCATAAGTGTATTGTCTCAAGTCTCCCCAATGAAAATTAATACCCTTAAATCCCCATCGGAAAACTTCAGTGACCGCAACTAGAGGATTTTGATCGTAAGATATGTATGGTGTCTTTGGTCGGTAAACAAAAGTATAATATCTTCCTGCCGTTGGAACTCGCCCACTTTCTTGTAATACATTCAAAATCTCAAGCATCAAATCATCAGGATCTTCATTACCAATTACACCATCAACGACAGAGCGAACCCGATTGTCATTATCATCGGTTGGATTTCTTTCTTGTCTTTGCTTGAGGGTCTTTCTAGGCATTATTTGGTATTAATAAACATTCCACCATTTTTTAAGATAAGATAGCGAGACAATTTTGTTTTTTCCATAGCTTCAGTCATAGATACATATACTTTTCCATCAAAAGTAATACATTTTCTATTACCACTTGGCCTACCTTTCATCATTTCACTATGTCTCTTGTGCTTTTCCTTATCATTGCGATTTCTTTCTGCCATTTTTTTCAAATTTTCAGTATAATATGATATTGGTCTTGGATTATTTTTTAATTTCTCTTTCCAAGTATTAGATTGCTTTTTTCTTACCTTTTCTGGGATTTTCTTTCCTTTCAAACTTACTTTATTTGCAGCACCAATTTTTTCTCTAACTTCAGGTCTTTTTGTTGGACTATCTTCTCCATAGCATATTGGAGGTGCATTTCCACCATCAGCAATATTCATTAAAATACCAGTCCCATCACATTTTTTACCAAACACAGCAATCATATAAATTTCGTGCTTAAATGCTTCTTCTTCAGTTATATTTTGTTTTAGTTTGATTATTCTACTTTTATCTTTTGGTGGATTGCAATTTTTCCCCCTATAATCATATAATCTATTTCCCTTACCTTTTCCAATATAATAGGGAGTTCCGTCATTTTTTAGATAAGCATATGTGTAATATTCATTCATTTTTATATCTTAATATTACATTATTATTTATAATTAAAATAATTCATTCTCTGTAAGAACTTTGAACTCATAACCACGATCAGCACACCATTCTTCTGCTGCTTTCCACTTTGCCTGATTCTTGGCATACTCATACGCCTCATAGAGATATTGTTTGGTCTGTCTTTTTGGTTTTGTTGGAGGAGCAGTTTGTCTTTTTGGTTTAATCTCAATCAGATACTTTTTAATTTGACCAGTTGATTCCTGAACCTTGATATAAAAATCTGGAAAGTATCTATGAGGTTTACTGTCTACTGGAGACCGATACCACACAAACATTTCCTCTGATCCCCATTCCAATATCTTTTCATTCAAGTCACAATAGACCATAAATTTACGTTCCCAAAGAGATCTATAAATGATATTGGTTGGATCTCCCTTATACTTCTGGGGGAACGATGGTTGGTATTTTCCCTTATATGACATCTAAATACTTAATAATATAAGACTCCATAAGAGATATTTAGATGTCTGGTACGCCCACGTATGCTAATTTGGATCCAAAAAAACTTAAAATATACGGCGATCTTTCACTAAGCAACCAATATGTAGTTGAATTTGAGTTACCACCAAATCTCTTGACATTTTTGAAAGAACAAGATTATATTGAAAAAGGTATTTCTGTAAATGTGGCGGAACATGGAATTCTTTGTTCTGATGTATCTTTACCAGGATCAACTTTTGCTACATCTGAAGTTAAAGATAATTTCTTGGGTGTAACTCAGGAATTTGCTCATACTAGATTATACACTGATATTGATGCGACATTTTACGTTGACAAAAGATATAGAATATTAGAATTATTTCAAGGTTGGATGGATTTCATATCAGGTGGATCTGGTGATAAAGTAGCACAAAATTCTTTAACAGGTGGATTTTATAGAAGATTTAGATTCCCTGATGAATATAAAACATCTATTCAAATTGCTAAAATAGAAAGAGATTATGGAGTTAAGGGTAAAAGTTTTAAATCAAGAACTTACAACTTAGTTAATGCTTTTCCAAAGTCTGTAGCGGCTATCCCAGTTTCATATGGCCCAGCTGATATTTTAAAACTTACTGTGACATTTAATTATGATAGATACACAGTTTTTAGAGAAGATCAGACTGGAAGTTCAGGTGCTGGATCTTCACCACAATCATCATCACAAGAAGCAGAAGGAACAAATACAACCAGCGGCAGACCAAAGTCAAAAATTAGGAGACCTCTTGGACAAGAAATTGGAGTTACTCAAAGAGGAACCATTCTTGGTCCGGGTCAATAATTCTCTTCTAAATAATCATAACTGAATTTCTATAGGTTATTATGCCTTTACCAAAGATCTCTACGCCAACGTATGAGTTGGATTTGCCTTCCACTGGAAAAAAAGTTAGATACAGACCATTTCTAGTGAGAGAAGAAAAAATTCTGATTATGGCACTGGAATCAGAAGATATGAAGCAAATTTCAAGTGCTATCGTTCAGATTCTGTCAGACTGTCTGCTGACTAAGAATGTAAAAATTTCTGAACTTTCAACATTTGATATTGAGTATCTGTTCCTTAATGTTCGTGCCAAGTCTGTTGGTGAAACTGTTGAAGTCAATGTAACTTGCCCAGACGATGGTGAGACACAAGTTCAGATGGAAATCAACGTTGATGACATCAAAGTTCAGAAAGATCCAAAGCATAGTAATATTATTAAGTTAGACGATACTCTTTCAATGAAACTCAAGTATCCATCACTGGAACAGTTTGTTGAAAATAACTTTGAAATCAACGAAGCAGGTGGAGACGTTGACAAGTCATTAGCAATGATTACGTCTTGTATTGATATGGTTTATGATGAAGAGGAATCTTGGGCAGCATCTGATTGTACGAAGAAAGAACTTCAAGAATTCATTGAGCAGATGAACACCAAGCAGTTTAAAGAAATTGAAACTTTCTTTACAACGATGCCAAAACTGTCTCATACAATTAAAGTTAAGAATCCAAATACCAAAGTTGAGAGTGATGTAGTTCTGGAGGGTCTAGCGAGTTTTTTCACTTGAGTATGGCTCATACTAGTCTTGAGTCATACTATAATACTAATTTTCAGTTGATGCAGCACCATAAATATTCATTAACTGAGCTTGAAAATATGATGCCTTGGGAACGTGAAGTTTATGTTTCATTACTTCAAACTTATATTGAAGAAGAAAACCTAAAAGCAAAGCAATCTAGTGGCATTTGAAAGTCCCATTTATAAGGCACCATCAATACCGAAGATTAGTAGTAGAAACATTTCATCTTCGGTAATTCGTGGTGCTCAAGCTGCTTCAACTGCTGCCACGCCAAGACTCAGAAGATCTAGTTTTAGTTTCCTACAAAAACCAAAACTACAAGGAACTCAAGATTCACTTAAACTTGAAACAAATCAGCTAGACGCATTACAAGAGACGAATAGAATTCTTGTAGAGATTCAGAATCAATTAGCGATAGACTTTGCCACTAGAATCGCAGAAAGAAAGCAAGCAATTCGTGGAATTAAAAAACAGACTGAAAAAGAAAGAGTAAGTAGAAAAGAAGCGTCAATTGAATCTATAGGCAAATTCAATCAAAAGGTTGGTAACTTTTTTGATAAAGTAACTGCTCCTGCTAAAAATATATTCCAAAAACTAATTGACTTCTTTGGAATTATTGTATCTGGTATTGCGATTAATACAGCGTTTACTTGGTTATCTGATAAGAACAATAGACAAAAACTATCAGATACTCTTAGTTTTGTTGGGAAATATTGGAAAGAAATAGTTGGAGTATTGGTTGGACTTCAATTAATTTCTGCGGTTACCAAGTTAATAGCGGCTATACAAGTAGTTTCGGCAGTTTTATTAAATCCCGTTCTATTAGGAGCATTAACAACTATTATTGGTTTTGCAGCAAGAAATAGAGAAATAGAAAGAATTAAACCTTATGTAAGAAAAGATTTAAAATCGGCTGAGGAAACTTTAAATAAAAAAGACTCTCCCTTTTATGAAAAACTTGGAGCATATTTTGCCAAAGAACAATTAACTAAACCTGGAGGCCCACAAGATCCATTAACATTGCCAATTCCAGGTGCAATGTATTCTTCTGGTGGAACAATTCCCAAAATTTCATCATACAACTTTAAAACAAATATAACTAAACAATATCCAAATATTATCCAAAAATTTAATGATGGTGGCACTGTAGGTGGACAAGGATCGCAAAATGTTGATAGTGTTAAAGCAATGTTGGCACCTGGCGAAGAAGTTGTTCGTTCATCAGCAGCAAACTTATTCAGACCACTATTGAAAGATATTAATGATAACTCTGGAAGACTTTGGGCATCTTTTAGTCAAGGTGTCCGTGAGATGCTTGATGGTAATAAGATCTTAAGGACTGTTGTTTTTGATCTTCAGCAACAACTGACTAAATTTAAGGATCAACTAGATCAATTCACTAATGATGTTAAGTTTAAAAAAGTTGATGATGCCACTGGTGGTGGTTTTTCTACATCAAATAAAACAAAACAAATACAAATAACTTCATTTGATCAAGGTAGTCCAAAAAAACCAACCGATATAATACGTCCTGTAGTAAAAGAACTCAAAGCACAAAGTATCAGAAGGCCAAAGAGAACTCCAAAAGCACCAATTGTGATACCAATGACTGCTCCACCAATAGTTCAAGGTGGCGGAGATGAACTCGTTCAACCATCCGGAGGAACAGCAACGGAAGAACCTACGATTGGATCTACTAATATGATGAATCCTTATATGAGAATAACCTCAAAGATATATGGAATTTTTGTATAACATATGGAAACACAACAGTTATACCAACTAAAAATAAATTCTACGAACATCAAAAGTTCCTTAATTAGTTACAATAAGCAATTAAGGAAACTGAGACTTGATGAAAACAAGTTATTGGTTGATAGAGAAAAAAGATCAAAAATAGAAGACAAAGAAAAAAGATTAGAAGCACCTGGAAAAGGACTGATTGAAAATATAAAATCTAGAATTGTTGCCGGTCCAATGAGCTTCTTTGATAAAGTCAAAGAATTTTTTGGAATTATTCTGATTGGTGTGGCAATTAATAATTTACCTGCGATTGTTAGTAAAGTTTCAGAAGTTGGAAAAACACTAATTGATGTTGCCAATTCAGTTGTTGGAGTTATCACTGCGACTGTAAATGGTATCAACGGATTTATTAGCATCATTCAAAGTTTACCTGAAACCACAAAAAACAAATTAATTGAAGGAAAGAATCAATTAGAACAATTGATCTTAGATATGAATAAAATTATTGATCCTTTAAACGAGCAATATACAAAGTTCAATAAAGATCTAAATTCTAAGAGTACGTCTAGTTCAAATCAACCAGGTCAACCTAATCCACAACCATCAGAACAACCACAAGGAAAGGCAAAAGGTGGAACAATCTCAAATATTCCACCAAAAGAAGGGACGGGAAGGGGCAGTCCAACAGATAAAGCAAATGTTTCAAGGGGAACTGCTGATACAAAAGTTACTTCTTCACCATATGCGAGACCTGGTGGATCTCCAAAACTGAGACAAGCAAGGCAATCATATAATGCTTTTGGAGAATTCTCTAATCTCTCAAAAGAAAATAAAGAAAATTATTTACTACTTGGATCTTCTAGTGATACTTTTGGTGAAGTAAATAAGTCTTTTGAAACTTTCTTAACTCAACTAAGAGATTTACAACTGACTAAACCATTTAAAACAACTCCGATGACCTCACCAGCATCACAACAACCAATTCCAACAACAGGTCAGGCGGGGACGGTTTCTATTAATACAAGTGAAGTGATTGGTACAGTTGGTTATACTGGTTTTACTGATCCTAAAGGCCCAGATGGATCACACCTTCATATTGAAAGAGTTGGTGATTATAAACTCGGCATACCTGGTGATGTAAAAAAGAACATCTTAGTAGAAGGTGTTCCAATGACAAGTAGACTAAGATTTACTTCTGGAATTGGTTTTAGATGGGGGAGACCTCATAAAGGTGAAGATTATGCGGGAAACCCTGACCAGAGAATTACTTTGACAGGTGGATTAAAATTCTTGAAGTTTATGCCAGACTCTGGAAGTGGTTATGGTAATCAAGTTTATATTGAAGCACCAGACGGATCACAATATACTTTAAATCATTTAAATTCTGGGCCTGCTAATCTACAACAACTTTTACAGCAACAAAAAAGACAACAACAAATTCAGCAAGCACCAGTATCACCTTATCAAGTTCAACCTAATCAACAAGGCCCAACAATTTCACCAGAGACATCTTTCCTTTTGGAAGAAGAGGAGGATATTCAGATTGTTATGATTAATACAACTCAGCAAATTATTCAACAAGGTAAGACCAGAACTGTTGTGGTAAATAGTAGTAGAAAAGATCCATTTCCATCAGAATCTCCTAATCTTGCTCCTTTACCAGGTATCTGGAATCCAACAACGTAAATGTCAGCATTAAAAAGAGCTCAAGTAGAAGCACTCACAATTGTAAAAGATAATCAAAGGGTTGAAATAGGACCGCCAAAGGCGATTGCTTTTCAGTATTATGAAAGTCTACTATCACCCATTGTTACTGGAAATATACTAGTTGTTGACACTGGTGTTCCTTCAGGTAATTCTGTTTCTAGCGATCAAAACAAGCAGAACATTCCTGGCACACTTTTAAGTTCTCTACCAATTACTGGTAATGAAGAGATACAATTCAAAATAACCAATAGTCTTGGAACTTTAGACTTTCAAAAATTTCCTCTACGTGTTGATGGAGCACCTGGATTTGCGAAAGAGTCAAACAGAGAATCATATATGATATCTTTGATTTCTCCATATTCTTTTGAGAATGAAAAATCACAAATTTATAAAAAATACGGACATAAGATTTCAGAATCAGTACAAAAAATTTTAAAGGAATATTTTAATGTTCCACAAACTCGTATTGATGTAGATCAAACCGAAAATAATTATAATTTTATGGGTAATACGGAAGACCCATTCTTTATTTTACTTAATCTAGCATCAAAGTCTGTTCCAGCACAGTCTCCAGGCGGACAAAAAACAAATGGAGACCCTGGATATTTTTTCTATGAGACTAAAAATGGATTTAATTTTAAATCAATCTCAAATTTGATTTCCAAACAAGCAAAGTATGTTTATAGACAAACTTCCGTCTTAAGAGATGATGATCCTTTGGCAGACTTTAAAATTTTGTCTATGACTCAATCAAAAAATCAAAGTGTTTTGAATGCTCTGAGGTCGGGTGTTTATTCTTCCAGAAACATCTTTTTTGATCCAAGAACGTTTAAATATGATGAAATTGTGATAAAATTAAGAGAAAAGAATCTTAACAACTATCTTGGCAAAAAACCAAGTATTCCAGAAGAGTTTGATAATTTTACAAGAACTCACTATCATATTTTAGATGTCGGTGCTTTAGATGATGGTGTTTCTATCCGAACAAATAACGATCCAAAAAGATGGCAAGCAGAATCCACAACCAGATATAATTTACTCTTCAATCAAGTCGTTCAAATTAATGTTCCTTGTAATCCAGATCTAGTTGCCGGTGATGTGATTGAATGCCAATTTCAGTATGTAACTTTAGGAAATAAGAATGAATCACCATTTGATCAGCATTTGAGTGGTAAATATCTAATACTACACTTGTGCCATAGTTTTGATTTTAGTGCTGGTGGAAAATCAATTACATCACTTACCTTAGTCAGAGATACCTACGGATTGTATACAAAGTAATGGAAAATATAGGATTTGCTGGAATCAATTATCAGTGGTTTATTGGGCAAGTTCCACCAAACCAGACTTTAGATAAAACTGATCCTGATGGTTGGGGAGATAGAGTCAAAGTTAGAATTGTTGGAATGCATAATAAATTTGGAACAATCACTCCAGATGAACAATTGCCTTGGGCGATTGTAGAAAGACCGACAACACAAGGTAACGCAAGCAGGGGGTCAACAGGACTTACTGGTGGTGAATGGGTGCGTGGATATTTCTTAGACCCATTCAATCAAGTTCCTGTGATTACTGCGGTATTAGGTAGAGGCACATATGAAAATAATGCTTCATTACAAATAGTCAAAGAAAGAAAGTCAACTGAGTTTGAGAACATCACAAGATTCAATTCTTTTGCTCCTTATAGTGGTCAAATGAGAGGTGGAGATAAACCAACAACACCAGCTCAACCAACAAAACAAGAGTTTAATGATGTGAAGGATTCCACTGCAAATCCTCAACTCTCAGGTGCAACTCCAACTGGAGTACCAAGTGAACCAAAGATTACAACAAATCCTGATGGATCTGTGTCCGTAACCACATATACGTATGATCCTGGAGTTGAGGGGGGTGTTGTAGGATTTACTCGTCAGTCGGCTCCAGGAGGATTTGGTGCTGATAGTGTAATTGATATTGGAAAGAGAGAACAATCACAAAACTTTAAGAATGAATTGTCGCGTTTGACACCTTCAGGAATATCAGAATTTAATACTAGCAAGTTATCATCATCCACACAAGTTGCCAGAGATTATACACCACGAGATAGAGCAGAAGATAAACTACTTCTCAGATCTATTCAAAAGGGAGAACTAGGTCCAATCCCAAGAGATCAAATTGATGCTATTATCAACCGTATTAATGGTGTACAAGTTCGTGGCGCCTAATAAATATCAGAATAAGGAGGTCAATTGATAAATGGCAGATGTAAGACCAAGAGGTATTGCCAGTTGGTATGGTCCTGGATTTTATGGTAATAAAACAGCAGATGGAACTGTCTTAAAGCAGGATAGTCTTTGGGTAGCACATAAGACTCTACCATTTGGAACAAAAATAAGATTTACTAATCCCCAGAATGGTAAATCAATCGTTCTTACTGTAAAAGATAGAGGTCCTTATATATCTGGTAGAGAATATGATTTAACAGAAAAAGCAGCAGAACTGATTGGTCTCAAAACTGGACCAAGATCTGGAACAGGAACTCTTTTAAGTGTGGAGGTTCCCAGAAATACAAGAACTGGCACAGTGAGGCAACTTGATAAACCACAAGTAACTGCTTTACAAGAAAAGGCAAACGCAGAAGAAGTAGCAAATCCACCAGAAACAACAGACACTCAAAACCCAACTTATATTGAAAGTGGCACGAGTCCTAACGGACAAACTTTGTATATTGTCACACAACCAGATGGAACTCAATATTCAACCAATAACTTGCCATCAAATGCTGTACGATTAGAAGATAGCACAACAATTTCACCAGGAAGTACAGAACCGACGACAACTTATAATGTTGACTACTCTGAGTTTACATTTAATGAACTCCAAGATCAATTTAAATTCTTAGAAGATCAATATACACAATTAGAAAAAGAATATCAGCAGAGAAATGCAGAAAATCTAGACTTAACACCTGAGGAACTTGAAAAACTAAAAAAGATAAAGACTTATCAGGCAGAACTATTAGCAGAAATAAGAAAGAGGCAAGAGTGGGCAAGAGAAGATTGTCCTGTAGCATCAGAGACAACTACATCTTGGTCTGGAGAACAAAAGAAATGTAAAGATGGTTTCAATTATTCATCATTAAGAGCACTTGAAGCAGAACTTGAAAAGCAAATTCAAGAACTACCAGATCCTTGTGGAAAAAGTACTCTTTCCGGAATCAATAATGCTCTATTAAACTTCTTTGAGACTCTGAAGACCATCAAGAAATATTATAATGTTTATGTAAAGGGAACAATTAATAAGATACAGAATATCACAAATCTTGTTTCTAGAACGAGTCAGATTATCGCAGCAATTCTCAAATTACTTGTACAAAGAATACGCAATTATCTTTTAAACCTTCTTCGCAAATTAATTGAAAAGACAATTGATAAGATTTTAAACAAACTTGCAAAATCACTTAAGAATACTTTTATCAAGATAATCATTGATGCTATTGTTTGTAAGTTCAATGAGATTATCAAAGGATTAGCAAATCTAGTTGTGGATTTTCTGTATGCTATGATTGGTAATGTGATTAATATGCCAATCTGTGCCGTAGAACAGTTCACAAACGCACTGATCAATAACCTGTCTGCCAAAATTGATCAGGCACTTCAACCAATTATTTCTGCGATTAATGACGTTCTTGGTGGAGTTGCTAAAATTGCTGGAAAAATCTTTGAGGCAATTGATTTCATTCTTGGATTTGAAGCATTCCTTTGTGCCAAGCCAAAGTGTCCTGAAATTAAATCTTGGATTCCAGGAACAGGAGTGACTCCATCAGCAATAGAAGACTTTAATAATAACTTCTTACCAATTCCAGACGCTGGTCAACTTGAGGAAACCATATTGGGAGGTGTTGACTCTGCGATTGGTGGTCTTCTGCCAGGGGTGAGTATCTTTGGTGATGAGAGAATTGAGGGACGTGATCTTGCTAGTGGTACGCCTCCACCAGGGGTTCAGTGTTTCCCAGGTGCTTCCCGATGTGGTCCTCCAAAAGTTGAATTCTTTGGTGGAGGAGGAGCAGGAGCGGTCGGAAATGCTGTTGTCAATTCTATTGGTGAAGTAGTGGGTGTTGATCTATTCTATGGTGGGCAAGGATACACTGCTCCACCCTTCGTGACCTTCAGGGATACGTGTTCTGATGGTAGTCCATCTGGTGGTGGTGGATATGGAGCATCGGCATACACAGTCATTAACAATCAAGGTGAAGTTATCAAAGTCATAATGGTCAACGGTGGTTCTAGATATCTAAACACACCTTCAGGAATCACAGAGTTTGGACAACCAACACAACCACTTCTACCAAATGAAGAAGTTGTCACAAGAGAATATGTCACTTGCTTAGACGAGATTCAAATTCTAGATACTGGAATTGGATATTTACCAACTGACAGTGTTTCCATTACACCTGATCTTGCTGGATTACAAGTCAAAGTACAAATCACAGAAATCGGACAGATTGTTGCGATGGAAATTCTTTCTTCTGGATGTGGATTTGGTGAGGTTCCAGAGATCACAATAAATAGTGACACTGGAGCAGGATTAAAAGTTCGTCCTGTGATGAGATTTATTGACAGAAATCAATATCTCAAAGAGCAACCTGATTTTGATCCCGCAAGACTCATTAAAGTTATTGACTGTGTATTAAAGTAAATGGCAAAGAAAAGACCACCAGAGTATATACTGTATGATGGAGCTCACGGATCAGCTTTCTTTGGACCTGGTGGACCTAAAGAAGTTGATGATGGGACAGAGTTTAGACTTGCTGTTCCATCTAATTCAACTTGTAAATACACAAGTGATGGAGGTAAGACTGAACATATTCAAGGTAGTCACATTGTTACTTGCGGACACAATGCTCTTAAAGGACGTGATAAGGCAGAAGAAGAGGCAGTAGGATACGGAGTCTACTGTGAGAACGGAGATTTAGTTCTATGTGCCCCATCAGGAAACGTCAAGATTCTTGCCAGAAACATTTACATTGAATCTCGTGGTTTTGATACTAATGATGGTGCTTTCTTGCTCAAGGCAAACGGTGGAGTCACAATTGACAGTGGTGAGCAACTGACATTATCAGGCACAAAAGTCTGTGTTAGAGGTCAGGCAGAAATCAATCTAGTTACAGATAATTTCATTAATATCGTAGGTGAAATTCAACAAGGGGGATCTCCACTTTCAGAGTTATTAAGTGCTTTTATTCCCTCAGTGTTTGCGGATTTACTCAAAGGTATAGGATCTAGTTGTAAGTAAGATGGCATTTGCTAATTCAGATTCATTTAATCTATCAGTTATTCATCCATTATTTGGAGATGCTCTAGAATTCCCTGGAATTATTAGATCATTATTTCCTGGAACAGCATCAATCTATCAGGGATATTTTGGACCAGGGGCGACACCTTTAGTTGGAACTGGATCACTCGTTGCTGGACCTTCTGTATCTCCTTTTACAACGAACTTTGCAGGTATTGGACTGTTTACTGGTGCTCATACGACAGTCGGTGCTGATGTTTCTATCGGGACTAAAGTTAATCTAGGTGCCGCTGACATTTCTGTTTCTGCGATCTTGTCAGGTCTTAACTTATTCAGAGGAAAGGTTGTTCCAAAAGAAGACACAGTAACACCAGACTTTTATGTAAACGCTCTGTCTTCAACAATCAATACCGCAACTCTTTTTCAAGCATTCTGTGGATTCAATGTTTCCATAACAATGAATCCTGCGTTAGGATCTTTGACAGGTGGTTGGGTATTAAATGGATCTGCGATTTGTGTTGCTCCCTGTTCCGACGAAAGAGCAAAAATCAATGTCGTTGAACTAGAAAGTTCCCTAGACAAGGTATTAAGTCTAAGAGGAGTTTCTTTTGATTGGAATCCTGAAGTCGTTCCATCACTAGCAGAGGAGCAAGATAGACAGATAGGTCTGATCGCTCAAGAGGTTGAAGAAGTTGTTCCAGAAGTTGTAAGTGTTGAACAGGTTGAAGGTCAAGAACTCAAGAGTGTCAGGTATGAAAATCTAGTTGCTCTTTTAATTGAGGGTATGAAAGAACAGCAACAGCAAATTGAAGACCTCAAGCAGAGAATCACTGAATTAGAGTCCAATAAATAACAAAATCTACTAGATTATTCAAATGGCAGAAGGTGCGGCAAAAAGTGCGATTGAGATTCTTCAAAGGGAGCAGACTCAAATTGGTCTAGCAACAGCTCCTCAAACGAATGTCAGTATCTCACCTACAATTACCAAAATCAATGCCTATCAGAATGAAAGTGGGCAGTGGGTCAAGGATGAAATCATAGAAGAAAACCCTGCCAAAGATGAGAATGTTGTTAATGAGACTTATGAGCAAATCAAACAAGATGCAATAGTTCTAAGAGAGTTTTGTGCGACCGTAGACAATAGAATTCTAGAATTTAATGCTCAAATCAATACTCTAAAAGATCAGATCGTAACTCTCTCAACAGAAGCAATCAATCGCAACTGTTGGCCTGGTATCGCAAAGAGCACATTAAACACTGGTATTACAAGTTTCTTTGGTGTTAATACGAATTACTTGTATGATAAAGAAAATATCACCAGGTATGTTGATATGGAAGGTCCATCACCAAACTATGGAGTTCTGAATCCTTTCACATCAACAACTTCTACTTTATCATCCACTCTTGTTGGATATGGTTATACAAATACAAAGAGTGATGATGGTGGAACCTCTGCTGGAACCGCACGATTTGATATCTCAACAACACAATCTGATCATTTAAGTAGAACATTCAATGCTACTGGTATCGGAACAATAGCAACTTGGAACTGGACTTATGATGGAGTCGGTGTTTCTCCAGGTGCTACAAATACATCATTAACTGGAACTGCAGGCGCCGATAGATGTATTGCGATTGCGAACTCAATTACAAGTTTACAAAGTCAAATTGTAACGATCAGAGCACAAAGAGATGCCTTAAGATCTGATTTGAATGTCATTAAAACGAAAAAAACAGAGAAAGATCTACAAAACTGGGGAATCAATAATCATAAGCGTCAAGTGAATGATAGAAGGACAGCAAACAACAGCATCATCGCAGCAATCCAAAATCTTTCTTAAGACCCTTGACAGGGCGGTCTTGATGCCCTATAATATGGGGGTAATCAACAAAACCACCCAATGAGCACCGCACAAGAGACCGTTCAAGGCATTGTGATTGATGTCTGTACTCGTACCTTCCTGCTGCTGAGCGATCAAGGCAGTGAGCGTCGTGTAGAATGTGAGACTGTCCAAGAGTTTATGAACGTTCTGGAAGTGGTCACCGCCCAACTGGATCCTGAGCAAATTGAATATGCTGATCTGGCAGTCTATGGTCAGGACAACAACTAAATACAAAACAAAAATGGAAGTTTTCACTGTGGAAGAGTTTCAAGAGAGGTTTGATGAACTGATGGAACGAGTTGAAAATGGAGAGACCTTAGGCATCGTCAACGAAGACGGGCAGGCAGCAGTGATGATGCCCGCAGATGACGAACTCATACGAATACACACTGAGTTAAACAACGAAGCCCCATAGTATTCTGGGTTCTGTCGCCTATTGGTTAAGGCCGACACCTTATAAGTGTCTGAACGGAGTTCAATTCTCTGCAGAACTACTTAACTATAAAACTTTTCAAGTTATTATAGTTTTATCGCTCGCGTAGTCCAACGGCAGAGACAGAGGACTTATGTAAAATTGAGCCTCATTTGGGAAACCTTATGAGTGCAATTCCTCAAATTCGGTGAAACCTGTAAAATGGCAATACCGAGCCAAGCAAGAGAAATCTTGAAGGTGTAGAGACTAGACGGGGAACACCTAAACCGAAAGGTATGGTGAAGGTATAGTCCAGACCACAAACCTTAGGGGCAAGGAAACTTGTAGTGGTAAGAAAATCCTTCCAGTGTCGGTTCGAATCCGACCGCGAGTATGAA
>Ga0172367_10004674_pt1 | contig 16909 bp, 26 predicted proteins | sample Lak10m_FD_114542 | JGI IMG/M metagenome (GOLD analysis project Ga0172367, IMG submission 114542) | Freshwater microbial communities from Kabuno Bay, South-Kivu, Congo - kab_022012_10m | ecosystem: Environmental > Aquatic > Freshwater > Lake | place: Democratic Republic of the Congo: South-Kivu...
AAATGAAAGCCCACCCACTCCTGCGCAAATCCGTCTTGAAAACGTGGCAGGCTCATCGCGCGTCGAAGTGGCGCAATGGCTCGATCTGCATGCCCTGTTCGGTAATCCAAAATCGCTCGATAAATTGCTGTTTCTTCTGCACCCAACCAGCGTTGCATGTGTTGTAGATCTGACTGCGCCTGCGAAAAGCGAGACAGGAGCACATGCAAAACGAATCGCCATGACCAATATTCGGCTTGATCTGGCGAGCGCGCGATGGCTTGGTTGATGTCATTAAGTCCCTCATCGAAATGGTGAAAACCTTGCTTAATCAACCCCCTCAAATAAAAGCCTTCTGGCTCCATCGACTGGGCGTTCCACCAGGGCATCAAAGCAGCTTTGGCGTTACCAAGCCAACGCATGTCCCCCGTGGAGAGGCCCTGGGTAAAAGCCGCTCTGGCATAAGGCCAAGCGTTCACCGATTGTTGGGGATTCGTTCGCCAAGCCTTTTCCAATGCCCTGATGGCTCGGCCAGTGGCGTCTTGCCCATAAAGACTCTGCGGCAAAACGACCGCGTCCGGCTCTGGCGTTAGCCTAGCTTGGCTCCAGGCAGGCAAAGCCACCCAGAGGGCAAGCAGCAGCCACAACCGATTGCACATGTCATTTCCCTTTTGCTGAAGGACGAAGAAGAGGAATTCACCACATCCTATCGAAACCCGTTAGTATTCGGCGGTGCGTCAGCACAAATCCCCTTCAATGTCTTCTTACCAACTCACAGGTGCCCTATGAAATTTGCAATCACGGCGATCATTTCCGCATTCATGGTTTTGTCAGCTCCCGCATTTGCAGGTAGCCATGGAGGCGGAAAAATGGATTGTTCGAAACAGGAAAACAAAGAAAACAAAGCCTGCAAGAAGTGACCCGTTTTCAATCCATTCAAAACCCCTCTCGAAGGGGTTTTTTTATTGATCAAAGTGGCGCCTAATTTTCAGTTCAAACGGTTTTCAGGCTGGGTGAGTAGCTTGGATCTCGAGTTAAAGTGAGGCGATCAGCCCAATATCTGTCAGCATTATTTCTTTCTTGTTCTAGCTTGACTTGGTTTTTCGGCATGGGCATACGCCTTAAGCCCAGCTTCACGGTCAAGTGGAACCGTGGTTTCCATAGTCGTCTCTATTCGCGGTTGCAGATGCGGTGGGAAAAATGCCAATTTTTGATTTTGAGCCAGTTTATGGGTTCGGTCCAAATCTAAATCACGTTCGTTGACGCCACTGGGTGAAACGCACACGCCGTTGACGATTTCCAGGTCGAACCACCATCGCTTGACCAAATTGCGCTTGCCTGCACCGATTTGATCATCGTAATCAATGAGGGCTTTTCTGGAACTGGGCACCTTGATTGAAAGCTCAAGGAGTCGTGACGATTCAACAAGGTCTTCTCGGTTGTAAGGACAGGTTTTCATGCAACGCCCACAGGCTGAACCCTTCATGTTCGTTAAGCGATACTTGCCACATTTCTCAACATCAGGTTTCCATATTTCATAGCCATTGAACATCACCTTTGGTCCAAAGGGTATGGCATTGCATGGGCACTCGCGGGCACATTTCAGGCACATATTGCAGACAGACTGCAACCCAAAATCAATGGGCTGATCAAACGCCAAAGGCAAGTCGGTCGTGAGTAAAACACTTTTCGAGCGAGGGCCGATGAATGGGTTTAAAACCAACTCCCCAATGCGCGAAAGTTCACCCAGCCCGGCCAACAAAGCAGCAGGAATGTGCAATACATCTGATTCTGCGTTGGTGTGAGCTCGAGACGAAAAACCCAGGCGACGTAAGTGCGCGCCCATGACACCCGCTATGAAAGCCCCTCGCATATAGCCCCTCATGGATTGCGCACCTGAAATCCAGTCGTCCCCCGATGCACCTTCCATGGTCTCAAAGCCTTGATCAATCAACATGACAACGCAGTGCTTATGAGTGGGTTCAATCGGTTTCCCTTGTTGTGCTTCATGTGAATAAAACATCCAAGGCTCTGCCTCACAAATGCCCACCAAATCTGCGCCTAAAAAATACGCCAAAGCCTTGATTGACTCGGCATTTTTTTTGGGATCTGACAATTCTGAATTTGAATCTTTAGGAACGAGCCGCTCATATGTGCCTTGCAACGGAACCATGTTTCGGATCAAAGGCGTCATGGCAAACGCCAGCGGATGTTTGGTGGCAAACCGAGTTCGCTGCACCTTTGCTTTTTCACCTAAATCACCTGCGAGTGCTCGCGTAAATAAATCGGCTCTTTTGCTGTTGCGAATGATGTCGTCACGAAAAATCAGTGTTGTGGGTTCTGGAACCCTTTTCAATGATTCCATGGGGTATCGCCCCAAATGCATAGGACGCAGCTCAGACTCCGATTCTTCCCAACCTGGGCGAGTGCCCATCTTGCCCATGTAAGCGTCAGAGTCTGGCCAACCCAAAGCGGCATGAGCTGCAATTGGGAGATCAACCGCCAAAGGCAAATCAGTGGTGACAGCTGCTATTGCAAAGCCACGATGCAGGAAGGGCATTTTAAGAACGCCGTTTTCACACCGAGCGATGCCAGCGCGTTGCGCCAGTGTTTCAAGATTGAAATGCGTATTGCCCGTGACATGGCCGCGGGCACTGTATCCCATAGCGCGAATGTATCCCGCCAGAACAACCGCCACTTCAGTGGTTCGCGCATCGGTTCTAGCTTTGTTACTGCCATGAATCCACGCTGCACCTGGCTCATAGGGTTGGGGTTCACGGCTGAATTCAACGAGAAAAATCAAAGCATGGGTGTGTTTCAAGGCTATTTCAGGCGCCCCATCCAAGGGATCAATGGCGCACACACCAGCTAAGGTTGCATCCAAAAAATAGGCGCACGCTTTGAGGTTTTTACTGCGAAGACTCAAATCGTCGGGTATCGGTGCGCGGGCATTGGCGATCTCGCCATCTAGAAACTTTTCAAATAATGCTTGATAAGTCGACAAGGCCTCGTTGATCGAATTCGGACCCGCAGGATTTTTGTCCTTGGGTGATTCGGCTTGGCACTCTGGCGCATGGGCATCTCGCTCAAGCAATTCTGTGGGCAAATCACCCATGTCGTAGTGCCTTGACCGATTTGAAAATAAACGTGTCATGAATCAACGATCCATCAAATTGAAGCCCTGTTGCGAATCGACAAACTTTGCGTAGCCCGTCCAATCAGGCCAATGGCGTCATACAGTGCAGACTCAGCAAGCGCACAGCCATTGTCACCAATCCAGGTTTGTGCATCCAGGCAAACCCACTCGCCTTGGGGGCGTCGCAGCCAATTAATCGTTAGATCTGAATTGATGAAGCTGTAAGAACGGAAATCCAGAATAGCGCTGATTCCGTTTCCCGAATCAGCAGCGACAGCGGTGCGCTGAAATGGACTGGGTTCTTCGCCCTCAACCAGGGGGTGCTGAAGCCGAAACCAAATGGCACAAGGACCTTGAAAAACCGTTCCGCGGGCAGAACGGTTTTCAATCAAGTCGGCATAGCCGCGATGCCCGTCTTTCGCGAAAGGCATGTGCGTAAGCTCGGACAACTCGGGGGGACGCTGTGCACTTGGCCACGGGTAACCCGGCAATCCGGCAGGCAAGTCCACCGAATTTTCCCGCTGCGCCAGTGCAGTGAAACGCAAAACGACTTTACCGCGCGCAAGCAACTCGCCTGAAAAATGGCCAGCGTTTTTGCCCACATAGTCTTCTTGCAGCTGCACTTCAAGGTCGTCGATGGGAACGGGTCGCAGCAGGTTCGTGGTGAGCCGGCTCAGATGCGTGAGCCCATGCACACTGGCTGCGTGCTCTACTGCGCGGCAAACCAAAGCCGAGGGCGGTCCCGCGTGTTGATGGTTGGGGTCCCAAGGGCCTCGCGTGAGTTCATGTGATTTGAAGCGGTTTGCCTCAAGGATGCTGTAAGCACTGGAAGATTCACACATTGGCCTGCGCCTTTATAGGTTGAGGAATTGACCCTCACGGTTCAAGAATGTTCTGGTAAGTATTCCTCACTTTTTCCCCACCGCATAACAAAAAAGCCTCCGAATGGAGGCTTGATTGCAAGTTTGGTGGGTGATACATGGATCGAACATGTGACCCCTGCCGTGTGAAGGCACGGCGCTCACTGTCTGCCATACAGAGAATGCCTGTGTTTGCTGGGCTGGTGACATGCGTTGTCTGGTGTATGTCTGACGCAAAAGCGCAACTTTTGCGCTTTATTGGGTAGTTGAGCGCAAATAGAGCGCAGAATCTGGCGCAGTCGGCAGCACCTGTGGCTCGACCTCCAAACCAGACATTCGGCGCAGCGAAAGACTATTGATGGCGCTACGCAGATACTCAGGCGAGTAGTGCAGGTAGTTCTTTTCAACGGTCGTGAGCTGGTCACCAAGCAGCTGACTGATCTCAACCATCGAGACACCGTTCTGTGCCAGGTGTGTGGCAAAGGTGTGGCGGAAGGTGTGAGCTGTCACGCTGTCAAACTGGTGCTTCTCCATGAATCGGTCAAAGCTCTTGCGAATCTGGCCAGGGTGGTCGAGCACATAGTCGTTGATTCGCTGGCGCGAGGCGCGCTCCAGGATCGGCAGCAGGGTCTGACTGATCGGCAGCGTTGGGCGGCGCTTCTTAGTCTGCTCGCGGCCCCAGGGGTTGAGCACAATAAACTCATTCTTGAAGTCCACCTGGTCCCACTTGAGGTCACGCAGCGCGCCAGCTCTTGCGCCTGTTTCCATGAGCAGCCATAAGTAGCGGTGCAGTCGGTCAATCCTGGCTGGCTCATCAGCTGGTGTGCAAAGCTCTCTGAGCCTGGCCAGCTCGACCTCAGACAAAACACGCTGGCGCGGAGCTGGCTTGCTGGGGATTTCGATGTAGCACAAGTGCCTTGTGTCGCAGCGCAGCTCCTTTGGCTCAACGCGCTTGACCATGAAGTTGAACACGGCGCGCATGATGGTCAGCTCTTTTCTGACCGTGCCAGGCTTGACGGCGCGCTTGGTTGTCTCTGGTGTTCGCACACCCTTGAGGCGCTTGGCCGTGTAGTCCAGGATGTCCTTGGATGTGATGTCCTCCAGGCGCATTTCGCCAAAATACCAGTTCAGCTGAGTGCCAATGAACGCAATGGTTTCAGGTGATGTGGTCCTGCGCTCAGCGTGTTGCTCCATGTAGAGCTTGAATGCCAGCTCAAAGGTCGGTGACTTTTGTGCCTGGGCAAACTTCTGCCTGGCATCTAGCCAGCCCTGGAAACGGCTTTGCGCGATTGAAAGATCAGCTGTCCGTAGGCTTTGTCTTTGGCTGCGGCCACCTTCGCTGAATACGACATACCAAGTGCCGTCGAATTCTTTGAGGCGCGGGGGGAGTTCTTTTCTTGCCATGTGTTTTCCTTTATCCACTTGTCCAGCGAGGCTTCAACAATCATGGTCCTGGCTCTGCCCTGGCCAGGTATGAATTCAAGCTGCCCTCGCTTTCGCAGCTCGTAAACATAACGGCGGCTGCGCCCAATACGGGCTGCCGCTTCTTCTTCACTTATCAGTTTCATTGAGTAGCATGAAAATTTTGATGGCCACATCTTTTGGCAGTCGCATGTTGACCTTGAGCCACATCAGACCATCTTCACCATGCACCTCGCGCAGCTCCATCTTGGCTGGCTGCTCTGCCACCGCTGACTCAAAGTAGTTTGGCAGCAGCTCCTCAGGCTTGCAGTCCAGCACCTTGGCCATCTTGGCCAGGTTCTCTGGCGACGGCAGCGACCTGGCCCGAATGTATGTGCTGACAGCATCACGATTCAAGTTTGAATAGCGCGCCAGCTGGCTTTGCGTCCAACCTTTTGCTGACATGCGCTCATACAGCCGCTTTGCAAATTCCTCTTTGCTTGACTTGCGGTTTGTGATTTCGATTGATTCTTGCGGCAACGGCTTTGGCTTTGTTGCGTATTTAGGCATCGTCTTGCTCCAGGCTTACGGCCCGACAATATGTCGGATACCTGCCTACATGATAGTGCCGACAGGTTGTCGGGTCAACAACAAAAATAATTGTTGACAAGATGTCGGGGATCGTTTCAAATCAAATCATGGATTTAGCCGACCGACAACATCAGACAAATAAACCAGAGCTGGACTGTGCGTCCATCATCAGCCATTTTGGCGGGACCACTCAGCTCTACCGCTTGCTTACCGAGCACGGCTCCCCTATCACTCCCAAAGCCATAGAGAAATGGCGCAGTCGTAGAAATATACCCACCGCGCAGCTGGTCACATTGGCCGACATAGCTAAGCAGCGCGGTTTGCGGTTTGACATCTATGACTTCATTGTGAAAAGAGGAGATTAACGATGACACAAGAACAAGAGCAACTGTCCGACTTGTTGTGGGCGAGTAAGGTGCTGAATGGTCGAGGCGATGCCGACGATTCGTCCAGTCACGCATCTTGGATTTTGTCTGTTTTGTCTGTCAACGGTTGCACAGCAGCCATTCGCAAAGCGGCAAGATCAAAGCTCCAGGCGTGTCCAGCTGGAGCTGTTGCATGATTGTGGTCGGCATTGATCCTGGCTTGTCAGGCGCGATTGCGGTGTTGGATGTGTCCAACAAACTGCTTGCAATTCACGACATGCCGACCGTTTCAGTCAAAAGCGGCAAGAGCGTCAAGAACCAACTTTCTGAGGCGATGCTGGCTGGCATCTTGCGTCGAGTCAAAGCAGAGCATGTTTACCTGGAGTTTGTGGCGGCCATGCCTGGCCAGGGCGTGAGTTCCATGTTCAATTTCGGGATGGGCTACGGCGCAATCAAGGGAGTGCTTGCAGCCCTTGAAATCCCATTCTCCATCGTCACGCCAGTCAAGTGGCAGCGTGATCTGTCAGTGGCCAAAGGCAAAGAGGGAAACCGTTTGCGCGCAGCGCAGCTGTTTCCTGAGTATGCACACCTATTCACCAGAGTGAAGGACGATGGCAGAGCCGATGCAGCTTTGCTCGCCTATTGGGGATCGGTGCAGTCATATCAAAACCGAATCATTAACCAAGCCAAGTAAAGGAGAACACATGGCAACCCCCACCCGCATTTATGCAGTCAAGTCACAGACGGGCCTGAGCCTGGTCCGCGCTGTATCCAAACACCAGGCGATCAGTCACCTGGCCAAAGCCACCTTCACGGCGGATGTTGCAGACCCTGAGCTGCTGGTCAAGCTGGTCAGCGGCGGTGCAAAGGTCGAGGATGCGCGAGTCGATCACGACACCCAAGAGCTTTTTCCTGCTGAGAGTGTCTGATATGACGACCGACAACGGCTTTCTAAAACACGGCATTGGGCATTTGTCCCCCAGCTCAATCAACATGAGCATGGGGTCGATGAGCGCCTGGTGTGTTCGCTACCTGATGCAACAGCGTTTCCCAAGTGGCGGCGCAGCCGAGCGCGGCAAGGCAGTCGAGATCGGTGTGGCGCATGGCGTTTTCACTGATGCGCCCGTCGAGGAGTGTGTGGCGCTGGCGCTTGAGACATTTGATCGCGTGATGCAGCTCGATGACTTTGCTGGCCTGGCAGACCGCGACAAGTATCGAGCTGAGGTGGAGGCAATGGTTCCCATCGCAGTGTCAGAGCTGCGCCCATTGGGCAAACCAACTCCAGCACCTGATGGCACAAACCAGCATGAGATCGGAATTGCTTGTCGGTTCCGCGAGGGCGACAACGGCACGGTTCACATCAAGGGTTTTTTGGACTTCTTCTATGCCGACACGCCTTTGGTGGTTGACCTCAAGACCACGACTCGCTCACCCAGCGCATTCAGCCAAGCGCATGCACTGCAAGCCAGTGTGTATGCCAGGGCAACAGGCGCTCCAGTTCGGTTTCTGTATGTCACACCTAAGAAAGCAACCTGGCTTGAGATCACGCCAGATGAAATTGAGCAGAACCTGAGCCTGGTCAAAGAGCAAGTGCGGCGCATTGAGCGGTTCTTAAATCTCAACGATGACGCGAAGCTGCTGACACAGGCAGCTCCACATGACCCCAGCAGTTTCTATTGGCGCGGTGCTGAGCGACTGCTTGAGCTAATCGAATGATTGCATGCCTGGAATTGGGATTGACCTTGAGTATCTGTATGAGCGCACAAGCACTGTTCGGTTGCCTGAGCACGACCTCTTTCTCGCAGTCATCCTGCAAGCCTTTGATGATTTGCGAAAGACGGTCTGGCGCAAACCACAACTCGAAGCAGAAGCAAGAGAGTGGCTGTTATCAGGTGGCGCTGGATTCCAACAAGTTTGTGCGTTCGCATCAGTCGATCCCGATTTCATTCAATACATCGCAAGACGCTACATCGAACACCTCGATGCTGGCGGCAAGGCAAAACGAATTGTCATTCTTGGCAATGAAACCCAGGGCAATCCTCCCTGGCTGGTGTCGCCTCACCAGATTTAACGAGGCGCTAAAACAGTAAAAGGAAATCAAAATGCCTTTAGACCTTGGTGGCGGAGAAGTCCGTCCTTTCATTCGCTATAAAGCGAGTCTCAACTGCTGGGAGATGAGTTCAGCAGAAGGTGGTGTGACCGAGTTTGAGTGGAATGCTCCAGCAGTCTTTGATGTTGAGCACATTCAGCTTGGTTGGCTGCATTTGGCAGAGGGTGCGCGAGAGTGGCATGCGTGGCCAAACAACAAGCAAACACCCAAGCCCGACGAGAAGGAGTGGAAGCCTGGCTTTGTTGTTCAGGTCTACTCCAAGGCGTTGTTCGGAAGCGATCCCGTGCGCGAATACAGCTCAAGCGCGACTGGCAATGTGGAGTTCATCAAGAAGCTCTACAACCAGGCCGAGGCTGAGTTCGGCAAAGGTGTCGTGCCAGTGGTGAAGATCACTGGAGCCAAGGCCGAGCGCATCGGCAAGGGCAACACCCGCATTCCGTTGTTCAACATTGAGAAATACGCGCCCCGCCCTGCCGAGCTGGCAGTCGAAGGCGCTCCCGCTCAAGCTCAATCCGCGCCTCCGAAGGCCGCTGCTGCTGCACCCGCACCAGCAGAGTCTGACGAGTTTTGAGTTTGGCCGCCCCCGCCTGACGAGGTGGGGGCATTTTTTTCACTGTAATGCGCGGATACCAATTCAATGACAAAAAGAAAAAGCCTACTGGAGGTGGCAACGCGCTACCTTGAGATGGGCCTGGCTCCGATCCCATGCAACGCGCCGCATCCAACTGACAAATGCACATGCCGACTCAAGCAGCAGTGTGTGAGTCCAGGTAAGCACCCAGCGATACCTTGGCAACGGTTTCAAACCAAGCCGATTGACGCTGACCAGCTGCTGATTTGGTTTGGACCTGGTGGCATGTATGAGGACTACAACATAGGCATCGTCACTGGTTCGATCAGTGGCAATGTGTTTGTTGTCGATGTGGACTGTGGCCCAGGAAAGCAGGGAGATGATTCGCTGCATGAGCTGCAAATGCAGCACGACGACCTACCTCCTACGATGGAGACAAAGACTGGCAGCAATGGCCGTCACTATTTTTTTCGCGCACCAGCTGGTGTGCGGATCATCACTGACAAGAATGTGCTTGGCCCTGGCGTAGATGTTCGGGGTGAAGGCGGTTTTGTGGTTGCTGGTGGCAGCACTCACGCAAATGGCAACCAGTATGTTTGCGACTATGCAGAGATTGCAGACGCACCTGCATGGCTGCTCGATTTGGTCACTGAGGGCGCTCACCATGAGGGCCACGGTCGTGGTCTGCAAGAGTCGAGCACCAGCGACAACCCATTCAAAGCAAGCGATGGCCGCGAAGGCGTGATGGTTCGCGTCATCCTGGGCGCGATCTGCAATCACTACCAGGATCACAAGCGGCTGCCGACACTTGATGAGCTGATCGAGCATTCATTCCCCGTGTATGTCGAGAAGGTCAAGGCCAGGAGTGAGAGCCTGGAAGCCGAGGGCCGTGGCATTTCATTGTTTCGCATCCGAGCTGACTACCAGCTCAAGCGCGCTCAGCGTGGCCAGCTTAAAGTCTTGACCAACACCAAGCAGGAGATGGATCAAAGCGCCAGGCGCGATGGCACTGTGGCCCAGGCATTGCAAGTAAAGGCAGCACCAGCTGCCGCAAGCGATGACGATTGGGACAAGCTGCCTGAGGGAATGACACCACCAACGCAAATCAAAGAGCTGCTCACTGATGTGAAGCCGCTCAAGATCAGCGAGTGGGGCCTGGAGATTTATGTTGGCGAGCCACCAAGCATTGAGTGGTTGATCGAGGGCGTGATCCCAGCTCGCGTCCCTATGCTGCTGGCTGCCATTGGCGGCCTGGGCAAATCGTTCTTGCTGTTGGACCTGGCGATTAAGGTTGCAGCTGGTCGCGGTGACTGGACCGATGAAACGCAGACATCACTTGGTGGCAAGGTGGTCAAGCATGGCAAGGTTGTTTTTCTGACTGCTGAGGATTCCAAGTCGGCCATTCACCGCCGTCTGGAGGCGTTCCCAAAAGACTTGCGCGAGAAGGCCAAGGGCAATTTGTTTGTGATTCCAATGCCCGATGCTGGCGGCGCGTTCCCATTCATTGCAGAGGACTCGACTGGCTTGCATCACACTGAGGGCTACATCGAGCTGCGAAAGCAGATTCTTGACCTGGGCGAGGCTGCCCTGCTGGTGGTCGATCCGCTCCAGGCGTTTGTGCATGCTGACATCACGGCCAACCCAGCAGCTGCTCAGTTCTGGTGGAGCACGATGGCCGAGCTGTGTGCAGCGTCAGGCGCAACTGTGGCGGTTGCACACCACATGCGTAAAGACGGTGCGTTCAGCATTCAACGCGCAGCCGATGCGCGCCAGGCGATCCGAGGCACGACTGCTTTGGTTGACGGTGCGCGTGTGGTCTATGCGATCTGGTCATTGCCAGAGAACGAAGAAGCTGACTTGTGCAAGCTGATGGACCTGGAGCCTGGCCAAAACAACCTGGCATGTGGGGCGGTCATCAAGACAAACGAATTTGCGGACACGCATGTGCGGCAGTTCAAGCGCAGCGACCAGGGTTTGCTGATTGATTGCACGGCTGAGGTTGAGGAGCTGATGAGTGACGCAGCGTTCATCAGCAACAACCAGCTCACAACCATCATGGACGAGGTGCAAAAGCGTTGGGACAACGGCGCTCCATTTGGTGCATCACCAAAGTCCAGGACCAACTCATTCACCTACTGGCTGACTCAGACCTATGGGCTGACCAAGAGCATGGCCAACGCCAAGATGCTTGAGTGGACCAATAAGGGGTTGCTGGTCGGAGCGTTCCACGACAAGACACGCACACAAGGATTGAAGAAAAGCGCGGCTGGCGCATCCAGCCAAACACATACTGGAGGCAACCGATATGAAACCGATTGAGAAAGACTTGCTGATGAAGTTGTCGCATGAGCAGCTGGTCACACTGTATTTGCAGCAGGAAACGCAATCCAAGCTGCAAGACGACATCATGCGAATGCAAGAGGCTCGCATCAAGGAGCTTGAAACTGAGATCACCTACATGGAACAAATGGTGGCCAATCAACGATCCATTCAATCGCAGGGGCCAGCATGATTACCAGCATCATCAAATCTGAATACACGCCTGAGGCCAAGGCGGTGATTGAGCTGGCGCTAAAAGCTGGCGTGTTCGATGCCTATTACCAACGCAGCTTGACTGAGCTGCGTGACGCACTGCTGCGTTTTCACGCTATGAGTGTCGGCAATGCCGACCAACAAGGAGACAACAATGCCGACAAGCCTTTGTAATGAGTGCTACCAGGAAGTCCCAGCCGACTTGCGAATCAACGAGCGCGGCGTGTGGCTTGAAAAGGAGTGCAGCCACCACGGTAAGCAGGTGCAGCAGATTGAGGACAGCCCTGCTTTTTATCTCAACTCGATGCACAAGGGGCCAAACGCAGCGCAATGGTATGACTACATCAGCACGACCGCGCTGGATGTGACAGACCGTTGCAATGTGGAGTGTCCGCATTGCTACGCGCTGCCTGACAGCAAAGGCACTGACATCAGCATCGAGAGCCTGGTCGAGCTGAGCCGCAAGGCCAAGAAGGGCCAGAGCTTTTTGCTGATGGGCGCTGAGCCGACCATGCGAAATGACCTGGGCGAGCTGTGCAATGCGCTGCGCCAGGACAGCGGCAAGGGTGTTGGCATCTACACAAACGCAGTGCGCCTGGCTGACATGAAATATGTCGAGCGCCACGCGCACCTGGTCGATTACTTCTGTGTGTCGCTGCACACCCGCGACTACCTTGACGACCCCAGGCTGTTTGACATGAAGCTCAAAGGCATCGAGCACATTCATGCAATGGGCAAGCCGATCCATCATGTGAGTTTCTCGCTGCCGACGATGGATCACCTGGAGGAGGCAGTCGATCACGCGATCAAGCTCAAGGGTATCGCGCAGCACATCCGCATTCGCACTCCGAGCCGCATCGGCATCTGCGAGACAGACCCAATCTATTTGTCGCACCTGGTCAGCAGGTTCCAGCAGCTGATGACTGAGCGCGGGATTGAGGCGCTGAACTATCACACCGACAACAACCCTTATCACATCAATGTGCTTGCGGATGGCCAGCTGTTCAGGCTGATTCATTACCCAAGCGTCCATGAGATTCAGTTGGAGCTGTTGCAGACACCGCCCTATGCGCTGTTTGTGCCTGAGCTGGGCGAGACAAACATCGTCCACCAGTTTGTTTTCCAAGCTGGACTCAAAGAAGGCAAAGCGCAGCTGGCCAAGGTGGTTGAGTTTCGCAGGTGAGTGCAGAACCTTACGGCTACGACGACCCAGTGTGGGGCGATCTATTCCGCAAAGCGGATGAGGAATGGGCCGCACTCCTGGCTGAGTCAGACAAAGGCCGTGAGCCATTGAAAGAGGGTTTTGTGTGGCAGCAGCGCAAGGTCAAGCGAGGTGCTCGCTGGGTCAACGAGATGGTGCAAGTCCCAAACCCTTTGCAACAAATTGAAAAGGAGAAAGAAATGCGTAAGGCAACGCCAAAGGGGGCGAATCCAAAAGGCCGAGGTGTAGAGCTTGGCCAGGTAGACAAGTATGGCGACCAGGAGAAGCAGCGCCAGCAGCAGAGGTTTGTGGACATCCTGCTGGAGCCGCTCAACCGTGTGGTCAAGGAGCTGGAGCAGAAATGGGGTTACGACCGACTGCCAGGCTTGGTGGACATCGAGACAGCTGAGAAGTTTGCGAGTGCAGCGCAGAAGCTGCAAGAGGCCATCGCCAGTGCAGACACCGAGCGGATCAAGTCACGCGCTGAGGTGATGCGTCGAGGCTGGTTGAGGCTGGACGAGCTGGCCGAGGCTGGTGGCCATGAGCCGTGGAAGGCGCTGGAAGTGTGGGAAGGCAGACGACCAGATGGGCTGACTTTCCTGGTCACAAAAGACAAGGCCGCAGCCATCCAGGCGAATCGAGAGACAGGCACTGGCGTGTGGACCTTGGATGAGATTGGCCACCTGCTCCAGCACTTTGACAAGGATGGTTTTACGCAAAAGCTCAAGGAGGAGTTTGGAGCCAGCATCGTTTCGGTTGGAGGCTCTGAATGTCCATTCTGAAAGAGATTGCCAGGTGGGTCTTATGGATTGCCGCCTTTGGTTTGGTTTTGATGGCGGCCAATAGCTTGATCTTGTTTGGATATGAGCTGGCTGGTTTTGTGAGTTATCTATGGGGTCAATTATGAAAATGTTAAGCGTTGAATTTGATTTGCACTGGAGGCCATTTGGCTTTGGATTGATTGTGTCTGGCCGAGAGCTGCACATTTTGTTTGGTGGTTTTCACATCAAGCTAACTGCTGGAGGGTCAAAGAATGACTGAGCCAGTAATCGCAAGCATGACCCTGGTGCTGATATGCAGGGACGAGCACGGCACGATCATCCATTCGGAGGAGGTGCAAGAGGTTCAGGAATCGACACCACCAGCTGCGCTGGAGGAGCTGGAACAAGAGTCCAGGCTTATGCGCGCCAGGATCGAGCGGCTAGTTTCCAGGATTGATCGTGCTGAGGAGCTTTTGGCCAGGTGCGAGAACGAGATGCGTTATTCGGGATGGTCAAATTTTGAATCCGACAACCCACAGCGCAATGGCTTGTATGAACAGATTAAGGAGTTTTTATGAGATCACTGAGCAAACTCCATGCTGAGGCAATCACTAAAGCCAAGACCGAAAACGAAAAGGTAAAGGCGGCAGCGGTTGCAATGATTGAGAAGCCGATGGAGATGATCGAGGCCATCCTGCTCAAGCATGAGCAAGCAGTTATTGAGGTGATGCGTGAGTTGCATGAAGCCAAAGAAGTGGCAGTTATGGCAGAGCGTGAGGCGTGTGCCGTGCTGTGTGAACAATCGGATCGGTATCGAGGCGACTACTTTGCAGCCAAGATCAGAGCGCGGGGTCAAACGCCATGAGCTTTCATGTCCCCAACAAATTTCGCATCCGCAGCGGGAGGCTGGGCAGCAGCGATGAGCTGGGCAACAACGGCGCATTTGAGATCAAGCTCAAGCACCAGCAAAAGCTGTTTTTGATTGCATCCGATGGCGCGGGCCGGGAGCATGTGAGCGTGAGCCGCAAAGACCGATGCCCGACCTGGGAGGAGATGTGCCAGGTCAAGGCGTTGTTTTGGGATGGTGAGGACTGCGTGATCCAGTATCACCCGCCTGAGTCGGAGTATGTCAACGCGCACCCGCGCTGCTTGCATTTGTGGCGGCCCATTGGTGTCGAGCTGCCGCAGCCGCCGAGCATTATGGTGGGTCCGAAATGAGAAAGCGCAGCCGATACAGGCCCAAGGGCGTGATTGTGGACACGATGGGCTGGATCAAGCAGGGCATGCAGCGCATTGACGGCATGGATGTGGGCCTGGACTTGAAGATCAAGAACCATGCTGCGCTGGCCAGCATCACGCAGGGCCGTGCGACACGCGACGACATGGACATTGTGATTGGCGCGCTCAACATGACTGAGGCGCTGGTCAGGATAAACCCTGAGCTGGGGGCGGACTGGAGTGCTGAGATCAAGGCTGGCCAGGATGCGCTTTATGCCCTGGCCAAGCGCGGCCTGGCCAATGGCGGCAGGTTCATTTTCAAAGCTGACGAGATGCGCGCCGTGAATCTGGCAATGGAAATCCACGATGCCCAGCTGGAGCGCGGCACGGTGCGCGACATCGAGCTGGCGCTGGACACGGTTCAGTTTGAGATCAAAAACAAGAGAGCGAGGGTAATTGCATGAACGAAGGCAAGAAGTTTGACCAGGATAAGCTGCGCTATGACCTGCTGCCGTGGGCGGCGCTGGATGAGGTGATGCGGGTGTTGGGGCATGGGGCCAAAAAGTATGGGGACGAGAACTGGCGGCTGGTCAAGCGCCTGGAGGATCGCTACCCAGCGGCTGCGCTGCGGCACTTGAGCGCGTATCTCCAGGGTGAGGAGTGCGACAAGGAATCGGGGTTCAATCACCTGGCGCATGCCATTTGCAGCTTGATGTTTGTGTTGCAGATGGACAAAGAAACCGACATCGAGCTGGGCATGAAAGCCTTGGACCAGGGCTGCGATGGTCGATGAGATGCTGGCGCAGCTGCGTGAGGAGCTGCGGTTTTTGGGCCGTGGGCGCAGCGCCAGCAGAGCTGCCTGGCAGTTGGCCAAGCGGCTCAGGGAGGTTGGCTGGACGGTCAAGCTCAACAAGGTCGAGCGCCAAATTGATGGCAGTTACTTTCGGGCGATGCGCGCAGCCATCGAGGTCAGCTATCCCAGGCTGATGGCCATTGAGATTGGCAAGTCGCACCCTGGCCACAAGCAGATCGAGCGCCTGGTCAAAACGCCTGGGGTCAAAGTGATGGTGCTGATGTGGTCGCGCTGCTACGAGCCGTGGACTGACAGCAGGATCGAGATCAATCGGGTGCAGTGGCGCGAGCTGGACCAGCTGGACTACATCCTGGCATCGGGCGGACGCGATCCAGTGCAGCACACGCCAGCTGAGCTGCGGCTGGCTGAGGCCGAGGCCAGGCATTTAGCAGCTGAGCGCGAGCGCCAGGCTGAGCTGGACCGTGAGCGGGGTCGGGTCGAGCTGGCCAGCAAGATCATGGAGCTGGCGCGCCAGGGGTGGGCGGCGTGGCAGCCCGTTGGGTTGGATGGTCGGCTGCCGCCACCGAGAAACCTGGTCCAGCTGCTGCCAGGCAGGGACACCAAGCAGATCACCAAGCAGCTGATTGAGTGCGGCGAGCTGGAGATCAAACGCCATCCATGCAGCCGACTGATCGGGCTGCACCCCCGACAAGATGGTGGGCCGTAAGTCGTTTGCAGCTTCCCCCCATATCCCCTTAGGGATAAGTGAACACTGCTGCTGAGTGCCAGGGCGACAAGGTGTAGGGTGCAGATCGGATCGGCTAGATTGATCCCCTCGCGCCTCGGGGTAAATTTACCCGCTCACGCTCCTGTAAAGTTACCCACTCGGCGCGGCGGGGACATGGTGGCAATGCGTCAGGGGTTTACGGTTGGATGGTGGCGGCTGGGAGAGCGCCCAGCCCGACACCCAACAGCCAACAGCAAAAAAAAAGCCTGGTCGAAACCAGGCTGCTCAAAGTGTCCAGCAGTCATAAATGGATCACTCGGAAGATCAAGATGGAAACCATCAGGATCAAGCCCAGGAAACCCACTGGATGACGGCAAACGAATCGAATGAAATCACGCATCAACGCACAACCTCCTTTGCGAGTGCGCGCAGCTGCCGCAATTTTCGTTGTTCAAAGCGCGTGAGCGCACCAAACCCGTAGCGCACAGCGTAACGCTCCAGGGACTGCCAGTCGGCATATTGGTCAGGTGTCATGGCATGCCCCTTACTCATAGCGTGGCCGAACGGCTGGGAATGCCTGGGGCTTGCCGCCGCAGACATACGCGACCAGGTGGTGCTCGCAGGTGACGCTGGACAGATCGTTGTTGTCACGCGCCAGCTTTGC
>Ga0172367_10004675_pt1 | contig 16908 bp, 13 predicted proteins | sample Lak10m_FD_114542 | JGI IMG/M metagenome (GOLD analysis project Ga0172367, IMG submission 114542) | Freshwater microbial communities from Kabuno Bay, South-Kivu, Congo - kab_022012_10m | ecosystem: Environmental > Aquatic > Freshwater > Lake | place: Democratic Republic of the Congo: South-Kivu...
TCGTGCTGTGATTAAACGTAGTTTGCAGCCAGTTGGTCGAATTGTGACACATCTTGCAATCGGTCGGGAACTTCGAAGCCACGTGACCTTTGGCATTGTTGTATTGCACCTGATGACAGGAAATACACTCGGAACTGGTGGTGGTAGTCGATCCAATGTGACAACTTGAACATTGCGCAACCGTCGCGTGTCCGCCTGTCAACTCAAATCCGGTGGTACTGTGTTTGAAACCTGATGGTTGCCAGGCAGTACTCGTGTGGCAAAGCTTACAGTCAACCGGAAGTCCGGCGGCGGTATGATTGGGAGTTTTTGAAGTAGTATAATCTGTTTGGTGACAACTTTTACATTCAGAAGAAGTTCCGGTATAACTTGTTTTGTGACAACTGGCACAGGAAGTTTTAGTATGCGCTCCTGTTAACGGATAATTGGTGGTGTTATGGTCAAAAGTAGCCTGGGTCCAATTGGTAGAATTATGGCAAAGTTTGCAATCTTTCGAAAATTTTGAAGTCACATGTCCCTTTGCGGTAGTGTACTGGACTTGATGGCATGAGTAACAATCGGCACTGGCATTGGTTGTTGTTCCAATATGGCAACTTGAACACTGGACAACTGTTGCATGAGCTCCGGTTAATTCATAACCCGTGGTACTGTGCTTAAACGAAGAAGGTTTCCAGGCAGTGGAGGTATGGCATAATTTGCAGTCAACCGAAATTCCGGCTTTGGAATGATTGGGTATTTGCGCTTCAGTATAATTCTTCTGATGACAAGCATTGCATTCTGAAGACGTTCCTCCCACGCTGGAAGTATGACAGCTGGCGCAATCCGCTTTGGTGTGAGCTCCCGTTAATGGGAAACTGGTCGTATTGTGATCGAATCTGCCAGACTTATTTCCCTGCGGATGACAGGAATAACATGAAATACTTCGATAAGTATAGCCGCTTGTATCATCATGTTCACTGTCCATTTTTGCTTTTCGGTGTTCATGGCAATCCACACAGCTGAACGTATTGTATGAATTGGTCGTATGACAATCAGTACACTTATTCCACTCTCCTTTGTGTTCTCCGGAATATATGGGGAAATAACTGGCATCGTGTTGCCTGAAGTCAGATGGTCTCCATCCCGGATTTGTCGTGTGACAGTCGATACATTTTGTGGAGAATCCAGATTGCTGATGGTTGGGCTGGATGGCAGAAGTATAGTCCTTTTGGTGACACGAATAGCAATCGTTGGAAATTTTCTGATAAGTTCCATTGGTATGACATTCAGCACAACTTATAGAATGTCCTCCTGTCAGCTGGAAAAAACCATGTTCAAAGTTGGAAGCTGTCCAACCGGTTGCTTTTACACCGTGGCATTCAACGCAATTTGTCGAATAATTGGATTGCTGATGGTTCGGGCTTTTCGTTGCCTGGTAATCGCTTTTATGGCAATCGATACAAGCTACCCCCATCGGTTGAAATTGAAGGTTCGAGGCCGACTGGTGACAGGCAGCACAATCAGCCACAGCATGATTTCCCTGAAGCGGGAATCTGCTCATCTGGTGCATTGTGCTTGTATTTTGTATGATCCAGCTTTGAGTGTTATGGCATTTGGCACAATCGGGTCCTACAGTATTGTTGTGCATATCGGTATGGCAGGCGGAACATTCTTTTTTTGCTTCCTGAAATTTAAGCGATTGATGACAGCTTTTGCAATCCACCGTTTGATGCTGCCCTGTCAGAACAAATTGCGTGGAATTGTGGTCAAAAGACATCGTCGATTTAGTCACCTTCCAGTTTTGGGAAGTATGACAAGTCGCACAATCAATTTTGAACCCTTCACCATGCGGCTTCTGAGCCAGACTGGTTATGGTACATAGAACCAACAATATTAAATATGACAGTCGATGCATTTCAGCCCTGTATTTTTGTATTGGATAAACGGTACTTGCCGGGTTTTATTTTCGAGGTGACATTTTTTGCAGTCAACTCCTTGGTGCCCTCCATCAAGTTTAAATCGGGTTAGGTTGTGATTGAACCGGTCAGCCGACCAATTCTCAAATCCCCCATGGCAGGAGGTGCAATTAACTTTCCCATTTATATCAAATTGCTTTTGGTGAACATCAGCATGACATTCTTCGCAATTTCCGGTCAGGATAGAAAATTGTTGTACAGTTTGATTTTCGGTTGTTTTTTTATAGTGGCAATCCCGGCACGATTGACTTGCGTGCTTGCCTTTGAGTTCAAAATTAGTATTTTGATGATCAAAAGTGACTTTATTCCATTCGGATGTGATATGACATTTGTCACATCGTCCCTCAGGCATAAATTTTTCGGAGATAAATCCTTTGTGAACATTGTCATGACAACCATTACAGGTCTTGTTCAGCCCGCTAAACTTCCACTCTTCGCCTTTCTTATGACATGAAATACAAGGAGTTGCTGCATGAGCCCCTTCGAGCTTGAAGCTTGTGTTATTGTGTCGTTCTATTGTAAATGAAGAGCCCTGAAATCCAGTTTGCGTATGGCAATTGCTGCAATCAGAAACAACTCCATTCTTCAAAAACTGACCTTTGTGGTAATCAGAATGACAATCAGTACATTGTTTATATCTTAAAGGGGCAGTCAGGCTAACTTTGTGACACAATTTACAGGCGACATTCGCATGTTTTCCCTCCAATTTGAAATCGGTTTTATTGTGATCGAATGCTCCAATGGTTTTAACTACTTTAAACGATTCTTCCGTGTGACATTCGGTACAGTTTTGACCAAACTTGTTTTCGTGCACATCTTTGTGGCAACTCACACAGTTGTTGAAGGTAAGGCCTTTAAATTTCTGAAATTTCTTTCCATTTAAAGTACTTATTTCGTGGCATTTATTGCAATCAACCGATTGATGTTTGCCTTTCAGAGCAAATTTTGATTTGGAATGATCAAACCTGGCTGCTGGCTTAAATGCGTCATTTGAATGGCACGAGGCACAATCGGTTGATAATGTTTTTTGATGATAATCTTCGTGGCAGGATATACATTGATTATTCAGGCCCAAAAAAGTCAGTTTTTTCTTCCGGATTGTTTGATCGGTAATATGCTCAGCTTTGTGACACTCTTCACATTTCAGGGTTTGATGTTTTCCTTCGAGATTAAATCCGGTAGCCTGATGGTCGAATTTATTTTTGTCGAGGCGAACGATATCGTACTTTCTTCCGTGATGGTCGCCATGACAAACAAAACAGCTTTTTTTATCGACTTTGGGAGAAGCGTGAAATCCTTTCTTTTGGTCAATCCGGGATTTTAACTCCACGTGGCAGGCCAGACATTTTTCGGGAGAGACTTTTTCGCCTAACTCATGGCATTTCGTACAGTTCGAAATCCCTTCCAAATGAGCATGTGGTTCCGCCAGATCACCCGGCGAAATTTGTCCTGATGAAGTAAACTTCAGAATAAAAATCAGGAATATCGAAATTGAAAGCTTATATAACCTCATTGATAGGCTTTTAGTTGTGTTTCAGGATGGCTTCGCCAAATTTTTTGGTGATCAGGATACCTGCTTTTTCTAAAAATTGTGTGGGAAGTTCTCCTCCGGCAAAAATGTACACTAAATCATTTTCCAAAGGATAAACCGAACCAGAAACCCGGTCTTCGATATTCACCCGGTGTTCTTCAATGAAAATCAGGTTGGTGTTAAGTTTCGCGTCAACTTTTTGTTCCGCAATGGCCGCTTTAATTTTTTGATTGTTTCCGGCTTTTATTCTCCCAAATGAGTCGCCCCGGTAGGATAGAGTCACCTGGTTTTTATCGGCCAAAAGCAGAGCGGCCTCAATCGCCGAATCGCCACCACCAACAACCACAATCCGTTTATCTTCAATCTGTTCAGGCTCCAATAAGCGATACGCTACTTTTGTGCTAACTTCTCCCGGGATATTCAGTTTACGTGGAGTTCCACGGCGCCCAATTGCCAATAAAACCTTTCTGGCTGTAAATTTTACTTTTTCTGCTGTTTCAACTGTAAACCGACGATCGGAAAAAACAATACTTTCAACTTTTGCATGTTCGTTGATCACGATTTCATTTTTACCCAATACCTCATTCCAGAGGTCAAGTAATTCGGTCTTGCTGGTTTCATAAAGTTTAACTTTTCCAAAAAGAGGAATTTCCATCGGCGAGGTCATTACAATTTTTGACCGAGGGAAAGTATATACCGTTCCGCCCAGTGAATCTTGCTCCAGAGTTAAAGCTGATAATCTTAGTTTTTTGGCGGCCAAAGAGGCTGATATTCCGGCAGGCCCTGCTCCAACAATAATTAAATCGTAGTCGGCTTCAACTTGAGGATCAATTTTTCTGGCCAGATTTTCAACGGCCTGTTTGCCTTGCTCCACCGCATTTTTGATCAACCCCATTCCGCCCATTTCTCCGGCAATGTATATTCCGGGAACATTGGTTTCGAACGACTGATCAACATGGGGTAAATCAACTCCACGCTTTTCGGTACCAATACATAAAGTGATAGCCTGGGTTGGACAGGCATGAAAACATGCGCCATGACCAATACAACGTGAGGCATTGATGGTCGTTGCTTTACCATTCAGAATACCCAGAATATCGTGTTCGGGACAAGCCATGATGCAAGCTCCGGTCTGAATGCAGGAATTTACATCAACCACCGGATGCAACGAGACCGGTTCGTGCAAACCTTCTTCTTTTGCAATACGAATTTTTTCTTCTACAATTCTCGATTCCTTTTTCTGCTTGCGCACATAGAAATAAAAAATTGAAATGAACAAAATCGCTGTAAAAGAATAGATAATAATATTTTCAGTTAAAACTTCCATACGGTTAAAATACCCAACGGTAGCCAAAAGTTATTGCAACACCAACATGAACAAGCATAATAATCAGCATTAGCAATGCAAATGGCAAATGCGCCACATGCCAGTATTTAAATAGGTTTTGCATGGTGATCAACCTGTCTATTTTCCTGTTCAGATTAATTTCAGCACGAATAAGCTTCATTACTTCCTGAAAGCCTTTTCCTGAAATTTGATGCTTCCGAAGAATTGATTTAACCTCTTTAATGGTGTCGCGCTCGAAAATAAATTTGGCAATGCTTCGTTTCACCATGCTGTTGCCCGATCTGTCGGGCCGTTTCCTTACAGCCTGAATAATCGCTTCAAGAACGCTTTCGTCTAAATTATAAAGCGTTGCCAGCTTTTGGTTTAACGCGCCTTTTGTTTGATTTATTTCATTCAGGCTCATTTCCCGGCCTTCGATCGTACGAGGTATTTGCAGATATATATACCGGCCAATGACTCCGCTTAAAGCTACAGCAATCATGCTCCAAAAGCTAACGGCGACAATTCCTCCGAATTTGAAAGCTGTATGGTAAAGTATAAGCATTGGGCCCAAAGTGCACAGGAAAATATGGAATTCGAGCCAATGTTTTAATATCCCAAACCGGGAGAAAAATTTAACCCGTTTACGAAGCATATAGATTGAAACTCCAATAATCATGAGCAAAGAACCAACAATTCCCAGCCCATGCCCCAGTAATCCGCTTGGTTTCAGAATCTGGTGATCGGGATGATCGAAGCGAAGTTCGTTGGTTAGCTGGTAATAATCGTACCCCTGAAAAGCAAGATAAATGCTGATTAAAACTACGATTAAGACGAGAACGGCGATATACAACCGATGAATGATACTTTCCCCCATTTGTGACTTAGTTTAATCCTTACTAATTATCATTCAATGATAAGAATCTTCGAAAGTAGAAAAAACCATTGACAATAATCACTTTAACGACGATTTATAATAAGTATTGTCCTCAAAATGTGACATTTTCACCCACAACCACCTCCTGTAAAATTGTAAGTTAAAACTGAGCAAATTGGTTACATTTTGTAATACCTAAAGCCTTTCCGCGTAAGTTCTACAAGTTTACAATTTCTTAACAATCAGAAAAAGAGCAAAATAAATTAACACAATGCTGCAAAACATGTCACTTTCAAATTGAAAGCGAATGATCGTGTTTTTATAGTAAAAAGAAAGTTGCCGGTTTTTAAGTTTCATTTTAGGACTTTAAGCTTGGTTTTGCTTCAGGATTATTTTTGTCAGTTTTTGTAGCGTTGTGAAAGCTGGATTTTGACCTTGTCCGGCAAAAGAAAAGGGTGCTAGATTTGCGTCGTCTAAGAACAGAAAACCAGATAAAACAATTAAAACAGAAAGAAAATGAAAACGAAAAATTTGTTTGTTCAAGTGATGTTGGTAGTTTTTACGCTGATTTCTATCAACTCCTGGGCCGGAAATGAAGGATCTAACAATTCGAGTTACAAGATCTCCCCCGATCTGAATTTTACTCCCGCTTCCGGATTCCAGAAAAGTTGGGAAATTGCTTACGGCGAATCAAAAACACCTGTTCATGTTTTCCTGAGAGAAACCAAAAGGGGACAGGAATACCTGGTTCGTACCAAGTACTTCGAAGTAAAATATGTGAATGGTTCACAAGGGTTTGGTGTAAGAATGGTTTACGGCGCCGAAAGCACTGTAAACGAAAACCTGAATGCAGCAGTTCTTAATCAAACTCAGGTTAATGGCCAGAAATGTATCAGCAACGAAGCAATTGCAAGCGATGAGGTTCTGGAAATGATTGCCAGCTATTTGCCCGACTTAATCAATGAGCAATACAACAGCATCCTGAAGTAATTCTATAGACTAAGAATTGGTGAGCCGTCTCAAGCAATTGGGGCGGCTTTTTTGTTTCCGCCGACCGGCACTTTGCGCAAATGAATTATCTTTACCCATCCTGAAAGAGGTAGGGCATGAAGAAAGTACTGATTATTACGTATTACTGGCCGCCATCGGGTGGAGCAGGCGTTCAGCGGTGGCTGAAGTTTGCCAAATATTTGCCCGAATATGGCTGGCAACCCATCGTATTGACAGTCGATCCGGAATATGCCAGTTATCCGCAGCGCGACGAAACTTTAGCTTCCGAAGTGCATCCTGATTGCCTGGTTTACACCACGAAAAGTTTCGAGTTTTATAATCTGTATAAAATTATCTCCGGAAAGAAAGAGGTTCCCTACGGAGGTTTTGCGAATGAGTCAAAAGAGGGAACACTGCAAAAAGTATCCAAATTTTTGCGCGGAAACTTCCTGTTGCCTGATCCCCGAAAAGGCTGGAATAAATACGCTTTCCGAAAAGCTATCGAGTTGGTCGAACTTCATCAAATCGATACCGTTGTAACTACCAGTCCTCCGCATTCCACCCAACTCATCGGGTTGAAGCTGAAGCAAAAAATGAGCATTCGCTGGATTGCCGACTTGCGCGATCCGTGGACCGACATCTATTATTACAACCAGTTCAGGCATACCACTTGGGCCAAAAAAGCCGATCTGAAAATGGAGCGGACGATCGTTGAAAGCGCAGATCAACTGATTACCGTGAGCGAAGATGTAAAACGCCTTTTTGCCGAAAAGTCCATTTTGCCAATTGCCAAAAAGACAGTGGTGATTCCAAACGGTTTTGATGAAGAGGATTTTCAGAATTTATCGGTCGCCACTGAATCCAGGAAAGTGATTACTTACACCGGAACCATTTCGGAAACCTACGATATAACCAGCTTGCTCAAAGCCTTCAATCAAATGCCTGACCAGACTAAAAATAGCCTGTTGATCAGGTTTGTGGGGAAAGTTCCGTCACCGGTAGCTAATCAATTCCGGGAGACTGGCATTGAAGTAGAACTGGTTGGTTATGTCGATCATCCGAAATCGATCGAATATTTGCTGCGATCAGACTTGCTTTTGCTGGTTATTCCGAAAGTAAAGAACAATCAGGGTATTTTAACCGGAAAATTTTTCGAATACCTGGCCTCGCGAAAACCAATTTTGGCCATTGGTCCGGTCAACGGCGACTTGGACCATATTATCCGCGAAACCCGGTGTGGCGAACTGTTTGACTATGCCGATGCTGATGGTATTCGTCGGTATATCCTGAAAAAACTGGAAGGCAACGATACGTTCGTCGGGTCGGAACAAGTTGAAAAATATTCGAGACGGCAGCTTACCGCCCAAATTGCAGAACTACTGAACGCTTCAAATCCTGTTGCATGAGCAAAACAATTATCATTAACCGAAAGCTGTCGGAAACCGAATTGGCCGAAATAAGTCGGCTGGCCGAAGCGGGAGCTCAGGTTTTTGCTTTGTCAGCGGGACATTCGCCTGAATTTGCGCCAACCATCAAGTTCAACGCCGATGAGAAACGGGAAGTGAACTACCAAACAATGGATGAAGTACTTCATTTGGGCGATGTTTCGGTTGGAGAACAAACGGTCGCTGATCTTTTTCGCATCGACACGGCCAGCGTTTGGCATTACCATAAATTCAGGGTGTATTTTGCCGTGCGTAACCTGATGTATCTGGTTCGCCCGCTCGAAAAGCAGTTCGGCAATTTTGACGATCACATCTGGTTTGTTTCTTCGGAAGCCAGGCCACTGCAAAGGCTGTTTCCTCAGGTCGGTTTTCGGTTTCCGGGAGCATCAGCCAAGGCAAAACTGAACGTTGGACATTTGTTCAGTTATCTGTTGCTGACCAAATACCGCATCTTAAATTACTTTTTCAGGACAAAAAAACAACCTGAATATTTGCTTTACCTGACTGAAAAATATTCTACCGTTTTAAATAAAGAAACCCTTCAGCCTGATTCGGGGCATCACATTCTGGAATATTTAATCGGGAAACTCGACCATCGGTTTGCATTATTGACTGAAGTGCTGATGCCCAAACCGCGCGGCAAATCAGATTATTCTTATTCGCAGCGGCAGTTTCAGACAGCGTGGAACCAGTGCCCGAAAATCTTTCTGGAAGGTGCGCTATTTTCAGGAATCTTGAAAAGCAGCGTTCGAAAATCGGTCAATACTGCGCATCAACAATTAAAATCTGCGTACTACGAAGTCCAAAGAGCAGAGCTTTCAACAACACAGAAACTCGCGCTGGAAGTATTCCGTTCGCTCGACAAATCGTCGGTCTTCTTTCTGTACCGGTACTTTGCTTCACGCGAATATTTCAGCAAAACCAGGTTAAAAGCCATCATTGCAGCCGACGAAAACAGTCCGCTGACCAAGTCAGTTTTGGATGCTGCCCGGTTTTGCGGGATCAGGGTGATTGGTTTGCAGCATGGCACCATGCACGATTTGCATCCCGCATACCTGTACACAAAAGCTGACGCAAAAAACCATGTGATGCCCGATTTGACGTTGACCTGGGGAAAATATTGGGGACAGTTTCTGACGGAAAAAGGAAATTATTCGGAGAATTCCGTGGTGTCTGTCGGGCAAATCAGAACCGATGTGATTCCTTCGTTGCTTCAGGCTGAAAAAAAGAAACAAGCCACGGCAACACAGGTGATTTTATTTGCCTCGCAGCCGCAGCGAGACCCCGAATTGCGCTACCAGGCGGCTTACGATGTGTTTAAAGCAGCCCGCCGTTTACCAAACTCAAAACTAATTGTAAAGCTTCATCCGCGCGAGTTTGCAGATGCTGACTATTATCGGGATATTGCCAAAGATGCCTTGTGCACCAATTTTGAACTCAACACATCGTCGGATTTATACCAGCTGATTGCTTCGTGCGATGTGCTGATCACCTGTTTCTCGACTGTGGGAACTGAAACGGTATATTTCCACAAGCCGCTGGTCATTTTAGATCACCTGAATCAGGACATCATGGGATATGCAGCCGAAGGTGTGGCTTTTCATGCCACCAATTTTGACGATTTGATCCGGATTCTTTCAGGAATTCTTCGCGGAAACCTAAAAATTGACCGTGAAAAATACGATCAGTTTATTCAAAAATATGCCTACCAAATTGATGGGAAAGTTGCTGAAAGATGCATTCAGGCTATTCGTCTGGCGGATTAATTAGCGCTTCCTAAATTTTTTTGACGGATGCCGGTGGGTATGAAAAACATGAAGTATAAAGACTGTTTTTTCTTCAGGCAAAAAATCATAAACCAACAAATAGGGGAATTTCTTGACCGATGCTTCACGAAAACGATTTCTTTTACAAGGGAAACTCTCTGGATACAACTCGACAACTGAAATTATTTGATCAACAAAACTGATAAATCGGGAACCTAAACCCGGTTGCAGGCTTTCATACCATTCAAACGATTTCTGAATTTCTTTGGCTGCTGGGGTTGAGAAAATTATTTGGCAAGCCATCGGAGGAATTATTTAGACAGGCTTTTCTTTAACTCAGACCATGAAATACCAACATCTTCGCCACTTTTCAGGTTAGCTGACAGTTGTTCCAACTCACCGACAAGCTTTTCGTCCTGCCACCACTCATTTACCTGATCAATATCGTTTTCAACAATGGTATAAATGGCTCGCACCTTTTTGTCATCAGCGCGAAGAATGTATTCGTACAATTTTTTCCTGATTGTCGCGGTATCCATAGCTTCAAATTTGTCTAAAAATAAGAAAACACGCTGGCAAAAACAATCCAAGAGATTCAACCCATTACTTCTGTAACGTAGATTTCAAATATTTCTGAATGGCCAAATCCAACATATTTTGCTTTTCGAGCAGTAGTTCCACAAACTCGCGGAATGCACCTTCGCCGCCTTTTCGTTTTAAACGAATTTTGGCATATTTCTCCATATAGTTGCAGGCGTTGGCCGGAATCGCGCTAAATCCAACAGCTTTCAGAAGCATGGCATCGTTTAGGTCGTCACCCACATAGGCCACTTCGTCCATCGAAATGTGCAGTTCGGCACAAAGTTTCTCTGCTACTTCAAGTTTATTTTTGACCCCAATAAACAGGTGGTTGATTTTCAGTTTTTCAGCACGACGCCACACAATACGCGTGTTTTCGCCGGTGATGATTCCAAACGGGATATCGAGCAGTTGCAGAAAAATAACGCCTGCACTGTCGGCCGTATTAAATTTCTTCAGCTCATTCCCTGTTTGGTCGTAGTACATTCCTCCGTCGGTCCAAACCCCATCGATATCCGACAAAACCAATTTAATCTTCATGTGTCAATATTTTAAGTTCGAAGTGACTAAAGTCCGGAGTTAGACCGAACCCCGATCACTTCTTATTCAAGCATTTCAGGATAAATAATTTCGTTGGCCGGAACTGCAATTTTCAGTCGTTTCCCGATTACTTGCTCGCGATCGGCCCACTTGAAACCATTTCCGGGACTGAGCATGTGCAAATCGGCTTCGGTAACAGTTTCTCCGGCGTCCATCATACGAAGTGTGGCGATCGAACGTTCCAGTTTAATGCGTGTATCTGTCACCTTTTCGCTGATGAACATGCCATACTCGCCAATCGCATATTCGGTGTTCCGGATGTCGCGCACCATTCGCCAGATTCCTTCGGGCTCGAGCGAACCACGGTGATCGGTGCCTTTCATATTGCGGTCGAGGGTAATGTGTTTCTCGATGATTTCGGCGCCCATTCCCACGGCTACAGCGGGCATCAAAATTCCGATGGAATGATCGGAGTAGCCAATTTTATATTGCGGATATTGTTCCTTCAAATAAGCTATCGTCTTCAGGTTGATATTCTGATATTCAGACGGATATTGCGAAAGGCAATGCAGAATGCTGATTTCAGAATGATAACGGGTGATCGCTTCCAGCGCATCGTCGAGCTCTTTTTTTCCCGTCATCCCGGTTGAAAGAATCATCGGAATCCGGGTTTCGGCCATCGCTTCCAGCAGCGGCAGGTTGGTCAGATCGCGCGAAGCAACTTTCAGCCGGTCGGGTGTAAACAACCGCAACATCGAAAGGCAGCCTTTGGCGCACAAAGTTTCTACAAATTCCAGCCCTTTGGCTTTGGCATAGCGGTAAACCTCAAAATGTTGTTCGTCGTTCAGTTCCAGAAAAGCCCGGTGTTCGCCGTAGGTTTTTCCGAATGAATTGGGGTTTTCGTACGGACGGTGCATTTCGGAGGCAGAAAGCTCTTCGTTCAGATCGCGGCGGGTCATTTTCACCGCGTTCATGGGCATCAGCTTTTGTCCGAACAAATGGTCGATCACCGGTTCGGTAATCACATCGATCAGTTTTTTGGCAATTTCAACTTCGCCATTGTGATTTTGTCCGATTTCGCCGATGATGTACGTTGGATTTACCATTTCAATTATTATTTCTGATTTCTCCGGATTTCATTTTTCATGATTTCCAGAATTTCCGAGTGCCGGTCGAGCCAGGCCACAATTTCCGGAATCGCAAAATTAGGGTTTTCCGTGCTGAGTTGTGCAAATATTTCTTTCTGAATTTCGAAATCTTCGGGAGTATCGAGAGTCATTCGGATATCGGTGCGTGAAAAAACCAATGGACTGGCCTGAATAAACTGAACGTTGAACAATTCGGGATGGCCGTAAACAAAATTGGTAACATGTTCGTGGTACAATTTTTCGGAAGTTATTTGCGCTACTTTCTCCAGAGCCGATAGTTTTACCGCTTCTGTCCAAAATCCAAAATGAGTCAATATGGATGGTTTATTTCCGGCCAGTTGAAAACTCAGGTAATCGGCATCCGATTGCTCAAACTGGCTGATGAGGGTTTTCATGCTTTCCGGATCGAGAAATGGGTTGTCGGCACAAACGCGGATGATTTTGCTGAAACCGTTTTTTCGGGCAGCCTGAATGAAGCGGTCGAGAACATCATTTTCCGGACCTCGGAAAACCGGGAAATTGTGCCGGGCAGCCAACTCACAAATCCGGTCGTCTGATGGATTTTCGGTGGTTGCCAACACCGCCGGAACATTCATTCGCTTAACTTTCTCAATGAGAATATCCAAAATTGACTGATTCTTCCAAAAAGGTTTGATGACCTTTTCGGGCATCCGGGTCGATCCAGTTCGGGCCTGAAGGATGATTCCCTGTGTTGACATGCTATGATATTGTTTTAATTTTTTTCAAGGTGTTATCGATGATTCGGTTCAGTTCGTCTGACACTGGGAAGAAATAGCACAGTCCGATGAATATAACCGATATGACAGCGCTGCGCACCATTAGGTCGATCAGGTAGTGTCCTACAACGGGGAAAAATTTTCCAACCAAAAGAGCTACGACTCCGAATGCGAGACATTTTAGATGGATGAGCTTGTAGGGGAAAAGTTTCATGTTTTGGTGCAGGTAGAAAACTCGCATGAGCGAAGCTCCGGCAACCGAAAGTAGTGAGCCAAGTGCAGCCCCGTTGATTCCCATTATGGGAATGAAAATAGCGTAAAAGATGACTGACAAAATGACTAACACTCCAAGTGAATAGGTTTGAATTTTGTATTTGTGCGATGTACCGATTATTTGCACGCTCGATCCGGTTGAGGCAACAATCAGGTTTGAAAGCGAGATTAAAATTACTACCCAATCAGTTCCCTTATATTCAGGACCGAGAATTTCGAAAATATTGTGCAGGTTCGTAACAATCAGTATAAAAACTAATAAGCTAAAAAACAACTGGTTAATACTACTCTTATAGTAAATATCCTGAATGGTAGTGATATCGTTTTTCTTCCACGAATCGGCAATAATGGTGGATGATATCTTACCGAGAGCTACACTGGGAATTAAAACAACCGTTCCAAAGAAGAATAAAATAGTATATATTCCGGTGGTAGCTTCGTCGATATAAGCCAAAACCATAATGGTATCAATTTGCTTGAGTGCCACGCTGCTTAATCCTCCAATAAGCCCAAACGCCGCCACGTTAATTATTTCCTTTTTCAGATTCCCGGTGAGGAAATCAAATCTGGGTTTCAAATTGAACTGACCACGATAAATCAACAGTCCCGTTAAATAAATTGCTGGCAAACTCAGGAAAAAGACATAACCTGTAATAAATTCAGGAAAATCAATCCATTTCAGATAATAGGCACCAAGAAGTATCAGGTTCCCGATGCGGTAAACAAAATCTGTTAGAATTGTTCCGGTAGTGGCATCGAAAAGCATTTTATTATATGTGTCGAGCATCACCGAAAACATCCGGAAGAAAATAAGCGGAACCAGGTACCAGACATATTTAACCAACAAAGGCGATTTAACCTGATAATGTTCGATTATCCATGGTTTGAGCACCAAAAAAGAAATCAGGGAGAGGGTAAATCCTGCCAGCCCAACAGCAAAGGTCAAAAAGAGAAACCCGTTATGTTTGTTTTGTTCGTCTCTAAAATAAGGAAACAAGCGTTCAATTACCTTGGTAAAACCGAGGGTCGAAAATTGAGAGTAAATTCCTGATACTGCAACCAGGATTCCGGTGAGCCCAATTTGTGCGGTCGTCAGTTGTTTGACAGAAATAAGGGTTATCAGGAAACCGACAGCAATGCCAAGGTAAGAGTAGATTGACCCCTTGATTGTTTGCCGTTTAATTACGCCCATTTAATTTTAGTTATTGACTTAAAAAGGTTTATTTTTGCTTCGCACGAAAGTACGAATTAAAAAATTACACCAATTCAATATATGGATACAAAAAACTTCCTTCGCAAATCAGGACCGTATTTGCTGGCAATTGCACTTTTCCTGTTTGTAAGTGTCATTTATTTTTCGCCTGTTTTGGAAGGTAAAAAGCTGCAAAGTTCGGATGGAACGCAGTTTAAAGGTATGGCCAAGGAAATTGTGGACTACCGAAATGCTACCGGCAAGGAAGCGCTTTGGTCAAACAACATGTTCTCCGGAATGCCGGCTTACCTGACGTCAACTCTGTATTCGGGCGAAATTCTTTCGAAAATTCAGAAATCGGTGACAGCCATTTCGCAGCCGGTGATGATCCTGACTTTCAGTTTTGCCTTTTTCTTCGTTTTGTGTATCCTGCTGGATATTGGGGTTTGGGCCGCGTTTGCAGCCAGTTTGGCCTACGGAATGATGACTTTTACATTCGTGGTAATGGTTACCGGGCACCTCACCAAAGCACACGCGCTGACTTACACTTCGCTGGTGGTGGCCGGTATTTTGCTGGCTTTCAAAAAGAATAAATACGGCGGAAGCATTCTTACGGCTCTCGGTCTTTCGTTGATGCTGAGTGCCAACCACCTGCAAATGACTTATTACGCCGCCATTCTGGTGTTGATTCTGGGAATCACTTATCTGGTCTATGCCATTCGCGAAAAAACATTGCCCGAGTTTACCAAAACGGCTGCATTACTGATTTTGGCCAGTCTTTTTGCCGTGGGTACCAACTTTTCAAGACTCTATACTACATACGAATACGGAAAATTCTCGATGCGTGGCCAGTCTGATTTAACCCTGAATGGAGAGAATAAAACAAAGGGCCTGGATCAGGATTACATTCTGGATTACAGCTACGATCTGGGCGAAGCCATGACGGCTTTCATCCCTCGCTTCAAAGGCGGCGGCATGAGCGAACCTTTGGGAACGAGTTCCGAAACCTATAAATTTTTGGCTGAAGCGCAGGGTGCCGATCAGGCTAAAAAGACCATTGCAGGCGGAATGCCGATGTATTGGGGAAGTCAGCCCATTTCTGGAGCGCCGTTTTACTTTGGCGCAGTGCTTTGTTTCCTGTTTGTTTTTGGGATGTTCATTGTGAAGGGCAAAGACAAGTGGTGGCTGGTGGCAGTTTTTGGGTTTTCTCTCCTGCTTTCGTTGGGGAAAAACTTCTCTTTGCTTACCAATCTGATGCTCGATTTCTTCCCGGGCTACACCAAATTCCGCGATGTCAAAAACATCATCGTCATTCAGCAATTCGCCATGGCTTTGCTTGGAGTGCTGGCCGTTCGAGAGGTTTATCTCCGGAAGGTTTCTTCGGAAGAATTCATGAAAGCGCTGAAATATTCGTTCGGCATTGCCGGCGGATTGGCACTGATTTTTGCAATTATCCCCGGATTGGCTGGAAGTTTTTCAGGAAGTACTGATGCCCAATACGCCAAAATGGGCTGGCCACAGCAGTTAATTGATGCGCTGATCGCCGACCGCAAATCTTTTCTGCGCATCGATGCTTTCCGGACGTTTGTGTTTGTAAGCCTTGCTGCTGCCGGTTTGTGGGCATACTGGACCAATAAAATCAAAGGGCAGTATGCCATTGCCTTGTGGGTGGGCCTGATTTTGGTTGACATGTGGCCGGTGAACAAACGCTACTTCAATAATGACAATTTTACGTCGCAGCGACAGGTTTCGGTACCTTTCCAGGAAATGCCGGTTGACAAGGAAATCAAAAAGGATAAAGATTTGTATTACCGTGTTTTGAACCTTCAGAACCCGTTTGCAGATGGTCGTACGCCGTATTTCCATAAATCGCTGGGTGGTTATCACGGGGCCAAAATGAAACGCTACAACGAACTGATCGGCTACAACATTGAGCCCGAAATGCGCACCCTATTTGCTGCATTCGAAAAACCAGAAACGATTGATTCGGTTATGACATTGTTGCCGGTCATCAACATGCTCAACACGAAATACCTGATTTACGACTTGAATCAGCCACCGTTGGTTAATCCACACGCAATGGGTAATGCCTGGTTGGTAAAAGAAGCCAGGTGGGTGGGAAGTGCCGACGAAGAAATTACTTCGATGAAAAACTTCGATCCGAAAACAACGGCTATCGTAAATAAGAACTTTGAAAAACAATTGGAAGGCTTTAAATCCGGTTCAGGCGAAGGCGAAATTAGATTGACCGAATACCAGCCCAATCGCCTGAAATATCAGGCAAACATTGTTGGAGGTTCGCAGTTGGCCGTATTCTCCGACATTTATTATCCGAAAGGCTGGAAGTGCCTGATCGATGGAAAAGAGACCGACCATGCCCAGGTTAATTTTGTTTTACGGGCAGCAGTTATTCCGGCAGGGAAACACGAAATCGAGTTTAAATTCGAGCCACAATCATATTTCGTGGGAAACAAAATCTCAATGGCAAGTTCCATCTTGTTGCTGTTGGCCATTGCAGGGTATTTCTTCTATATTTTCAAACTAAAAA
>Ga0172367_10004676_pt1 | contig 16907 bp, 9 predicted proteins | sample Lak10m_FD_114542 | JGI IMG/M metagenome (GOLD analysis project Ga0172367, IMG submission 114542) | Freshwater microbial communities from Kabuno Bay, South-Kivu, Congo - kab_022012_10m | ecosystem: Environmental > Aquatic > Freshwater > Lake | place: Democratic Republic of the Congo: South-Kivu...
TATAGTAAAAGTTTATGATTTACTATTTATCATTTTCCTTTATAATTTGTATTTAGATATTCTTTTATCTCATTATATGAAACTGGAGAAAAATTCCAATTATCAACTCCTACATCAATTCGTCTGAACTTAGGGTCAAATTTGATATTGCCATGAGTATGACCATGTAGCATCCACGACCCATAATGTATTCTATCCCAGCTCAACATTGGATAATGACACATTTGAATAAACTGAATTTGCCCAACTGCATCTTCATCCTGAATAGAAATAGTTTTCAAATCAAATACTGATGTAAAGTAATGATGCAAACTATTCAATGGTTTGTCATGATTACCCCGACATAAATGAAGATTACCGTTCAATTGTTCAAGTATAGCTTTTATTTTATCTTGTGGAGCAAATGCAAAATCGCCCAAGAAAAACACGATATCTTGTGGTTTGATTTTTGCATTCCAATTGTTTATCATGACCTCATTCATTTCTTCAACATTATCAAATGGTCTATTACAGTATTTGATGATATTATGGTGGAAATAGTGTGCATCACTACAAAAGTATAGATTGTCTTTATTCATGTATATTTAGAATTGATTTAGATGTATTAGATTTTGTGTAATAGAAAATTGATTGTTTATGATAATATCTAAATAGAACCATTCACTATTTCCAGAATAAAAACTATCATCCAATTTATAGAATATAAATTCTTTCATGTTTCCGCGATAACTAGTTCTTGTTACTTTTGTTTCAAATTCTATTTTATTATTGTTGATAGTACACGGAATAACTGCTATTATTCCATCAGTCATAACACTAATATAGAGTATTCCATCTTTTCTGACAATATGTGATTGAAAAGTTTTAGTTTTATTTCCATAATGGTAATCTACAATATCAAAATCTATAGGTTTTGAATAATCGTATTTGATGTCATTTACTTTTGAAATAGAAAATCCAGCAACATGGTTATACCCAAGAGTTCTATTATTGTATTTCTCCTGTTCAAAATAACCAGCTTTTACAAAAGAATTTAGGCTATTGAGTATAACGTTTTTGTCCGCGGGGACATCCATTCTCTTAACAATAGAATGTATCTTTGGTTGAGAAATAAAAGCAATTCTTTCTTTATTTGACGAAAGATTATCAACTCGTTCAAACACATATCTTTCAAATATGGGAGCTTGGGGTTCATATATATTTGTATTTTCATATCCCACCATTATCCCTTCATTTTCGTGTCTATTACTTCTATAAGAAGCCACAGAATAATAAGTATTAGTAGTGATAACATTGAACTTTCCATAATACTTATATTCCCCATTGACATCAACATCACTATTACTCAGTTTGACAATATCACCTAATTGAACATCTTTTAGAGATATCTTTTTGTCAGTTGCTTTTCGAATAGTATTTTGTTTTGCATTTTGGTAAATGTCTGAAGATATTGGCAATAGAACATTTGCTGCACCACTTCTTCCCCATACACATTCATCAAGAATAGTTCCTTCTTTTATCACTGAACAATCAATGATACGTGCAAGATTGGCAGAACTGATTTCAAGTTGAAATCCTCGAGGGTCAAGAACTCGCCAGACTACATTTCCTCCACCCCAATAAGTTCTTCTTACTTCTTTAGTGAATTGAAAGCCACTTTGTGGAACATTGTCAAGTATCTTTGGAAGATACTTAGACGTTGTTGGAGCTGGTTGAAGTGAGCAGTTTGGAATAAGACCATCTTCAGTTTGAACTGATGTGTGACTACCCCAATGTGGTTCAGGTGTCAATCGTGGCAAAGAAGGGTCTTCTACCCAGTGCCAAAAAGTTATGTCATTACTTTCATCGTTTTGTTGAAAGAGCAACTTACAAGCATTCGGGTCATTGTCCCATGTGTATATCTTAGAGCAATACCAATCAACATTTCGATACTTAGTATGATTATAAGCTTTAGTATAAGCCCACTCAAGCTGAGTTTGACGACGTTTGATAAACCCTGCATTACCCGGTTCGTAGGGTGACATAAATCCTAACGGTTCATCTGGAGCTGCCTGATCATACTTTAGGGTTACATAAAGTTGTTCGGGGATTTTGGTCTTTGTATCAACGGATTGAATAGACATATTATGATATTTCCTCTAAAAGTTCAACGGGAGTTTTGCGAGTTCCATTCTTGTGACAGATGTCTATAATCTGTCGTTTTGCAAAAATAGAAGTCTGAATTGCATGTATGAAGTCTTCTTGTTCTTTTTCTTTAGCATTGAAGTCAAATGATTGGCCATCATCTTGTATATGAGACCAATTAGAAGTGACTAAAAGTATTAGCTTGACATGGTTCCAATCATGTACATCATAATCTCGTTCCATACTAAAGACATAATCTCCAGGATAGTTTCGATAACGTTGAGCATAAACACATTCCCCGAGGTGGAACCTATCAAAGATAAATGAAACTTTTGTCTGTTCAAGCAATTCGAAACCATATTGAAAACTGTCAATTTGATAAGCAGCTAAATTGTCATTATAGTACTTTAGATGTTGTGGTTTTTCATAATGAATGTAATGAAAGAAACCACTTTGATTTTTGATTTCTTGAATAAGAGTACTCTTACCCAATCCATCTATACCCTCACAGATTAGATGAGTATATGATGATGGTAATTTTGACATATGAATGTACCTTTACTTGAGCTGTATATGTAATAGGTATATTATATCATGTTCTACAGCTCAAGTAAATAGCATCTTGTTATTGGGGGTATGTTTTATGGCATCAAAATTGGAACGCCAATCATGATGTAGATGGTCCAGGAGATGTAAATTGGAATAATCGTCCCGGCATACAATCGCTCACCAGAGCTAAGCTCTTTGAACTTTGATATGATTTTGTCTTTCATGGTTTTCTCTCTCTTAGTGTTAGGTTTCTTAGCCTTATGGGCCAGTTTTAGATAACATGTCCTGAAACATTGGTACATTCAGAACATCATTTCAACATTAGTGTTGATCACGAGATTATATTATACTACAACCTCAAGTGTATTTATCAACAAAATCAATACTTTGTAAGAATTTTGGATGAATTCCGCAAAAACTAGTTGTTTCATTTTATGAAATGATTTCAGATAAGTGTCTGATAGCTTACACTAAACTCATCTTTCCATTCATTCAGGTAACTTTTCCAAATTTGGGACAAAAATCCGTCGAGCATGTAAGTGGTCGCATAGTCTTCTTCACTTCTAACTGAACGACCTGCTCCTTGAATGATACGAAGTATCGTTTGAAGTTGATACAGTTGAGGATGTCTATCTGCAATATACTTCACTCGCTTTTCACCTAATGATGCATATGGACATTTGATGAAAATTTGAAACCGTGATAAGTCATCATCAAGCGATAAACCTTCAAACATTGAAGGTGAGATAAGTACTGAAGGTTCGTCGCATTTCTTGAACTTTTCAACAAGTGGGGCAAGTTTAGTTCCACGCTCATGTTGAAAGAGCTTTACATCTTTACGTAACTTGTCAGAGACCATTTCAGTTACATCAAAACTAGGTGTCAAAATAATGCCACTTTCTCCTTCGTCAATATGTCTATTAGACAACTTCACACATGCATTGACAATTTTAGTTTGAACTTTAGGGTCTTTCATTGAAAGATAGTTGAACTTGTCAATATTCAGAAAGACCATCTTCTTATTATCAACAGGGAAGTAAGGAGGTAGCTTGATAAACTCCACTTCAGCAGGATTGAGACCCAATGTATCAATCAATAGTGGTCCTGATACAGTAGCAGACATAAAGAGCTGGTACTTTGAATTGACAAGTTGTTGAAACATTTCACCAACAAAGATTGGTTTGACAATTAGCTCCTTCTCTTTCGGTTTGACTTCAAGAATATGTTCATAGTTATAGGTCATCAAATCGCCTATCTTACAAGCCATATCTCCATACTTCTTTCCAAGTTTAGAAAGTTTAGAGTACAGCTTTAGGTCAGATGAAAGGTAAGACTTAGCCATTGTCTTTGCAATATCTTCCACATTCTTATAGAAGGTAAGGAGCTTTTGAAGATATGTCATATAGTTACTTTCGTCAATCGAATTTGAAGCAATATCAGCTTTGAACTTTTTCAGAAATGTAAAGACTCCTAAGTCAGTAATGTTAAGATTAGTTCCGATTTCTTCTGCTATTTGTGTCAATCTCTTGTCAGATACAAACACCGCACAATGTTCAGCAAAAGCATCATTGACAGTATGAGCTTCATCCCATACAGTAATGGTTCGATGAGCATGTTGAAACGTGTAAAGTCTATCAACAAAGAAGTATGAATAGTTAGTGATGAGGTGTCTTGCTTTATGCTTAGCTTTTTTGATGTATGCAAACTCACACTTGCCACAATACTTTGAAACGATTTGAGCTAAGTCAGCTTCTTTAGACCTTCGCATATCGCCTTCACAGCAACTATCCGCAAATACCGGTTCAATGAATGTCGAAAGTGCATTACATTGATAGTTCCCTGAACCCTTAACCTGCAAAAAGTCTCTTACTCCATCAAAGGTTTCTGCATATTGAGTAGCAAGTATGTTTGTTCCCATTAGGATGAACGAACCTTCTTCACCAACCTCACCCTGCAATGTATGTAAGACATCAGCAACAACAGCACCAATGATAGACTTACCACTACCTGTAGGAGCTGATAAGATGACCTTAGACTTACCTCTGTCAAGATATGCTTCTATGATGTAATGAATGTCCGCAAGTTGATGCCCACGGGGGTTCTTGCCTAACTTCTTGAACGAGTCAAGAATTGGTTGTTCGTACTTTAGAGTATGGTCGTCTGTCATTTGCAAGTATATTGGTCCTATGTTCGATAAAGTTCATTATAACACATTACGTTGTCAATGTAAAATGTATAAATAATGGTATGACTTTCATATGACAACATATACACGGACACAATACATAATGTTTTCAACTAACACTATAGCAAAACTTGCAGGAATTCAAAACTTTGTTTTGAATGAAGCTACTTCCAATTATACTGATGAGCAAATCATTGACTTATTCAAAAAAATCGAATTGGGCATTCGACAAAACGATGAACTGTTCAAGCTCAATAAGAAAGCTTTTGGTGGGGATAAAACTACTGACGAAAGAGCTGAAGAATTTGATAAGGAACGAAATGAAGACAGAAAGAAACGTAATGAAATGGATAAAGCTCATGATGATGCAGATAAAGAAGATGCCGAAAGAACATCAGTAAAAAAATATGAAGATTTGAAAAAAAGTGTTAGAGAATACTTTAGCAAAGAAGATGAATATCAACATGATAATGGTCTTTTTTCGAAGAATATAAAAGATGCTTATCATTCTCCTACAAATAAAGAATATTCGTTAGATCTAAAACCTTATATTTCTCATTGGCATCAATTTGGAACGGAATTTGTATTAGTTCAAGCTATTTTAGTAAAAATTGTAAGTGAAATGTCTGCTTTTATTGATAAAGGACATGGTAAGTTCAAAGCTAAAGATTTTGGAGATTATGTCAATTCGTTTCTTGATCACCAACAAGTTAGACAGATAATATATGAAAAAACCGTCAACGATGGAACTAAGACGACATATCTACAACATTGGGCTAACGCAAATAAAGATAAATTGATCATTGACATAGTAAATGATAATAAAGAACTTATAAAACTTATTATCAAAAAAGCTGATTCATATGCACAACAAAAAATAAGTACAGCTCTTGAACCAAATGTACGTTTTTTATTTCGGGTATTTACAATTTTTACTAGACCTCATCATAATGTCGATAAAAATAATTGCAAATTTGGTGATGCGTTAGAACGAGCAAATAAATCTGAAAGCAAAATTTTTATATGGAACCAAGGAGTTTATTCAGCAGTATCATTAGAAGATACTATCAATTTGAATGTAATACTAAAAGGACTTACCAAAAAAACTCTAAAGCAAGTAAGCAATATGGCATTACGTTCTTTTCAGGGTAAAGATTTATCATCGCTATCTAAAGCTCAAGTTGATGCGCTCACAGAAGGTACAATAGACATCGATCTTGAAGATGATATTCTAAATGAAGGAATTCCTTTTATAGGTCGCAAGATTACTGTGGATTCGTTACATAAAGCATGGTCAGAAGAAGGTCGTCCAAAAACTCCAGAAAAATTCAAAGAGTTTGTTGAAGACCATCTCGTTATCAAGTTTGGAGAAAAACATAGTCGTAAGATAAGTGAATTGCTAAGTAAAGTTCTAAAAGATGAAGAAACAACTCCAACTCCTAAAGAAGAGGATAACAAAAAAGATAATGATGATACTCCAAAACCGGGAGAGGAAGAAGGAAAAAGTAATGATGAGCCATTACTAAAACCTGAAGAGGAAGAAAAAGGTTCTAAAGAAAAAGGTTCTAAAATAAAACTTCCTAGAGATAAAGGTTCTGAAGATAAAGGTTCTGAAGATAACGGATGGGAAGAAAAACCACAAATCAATCCATTAGAAAAATTTGGAATTGAGAGTTGGAAAGATTGGGAAACAATAAAACAATTAGTAAAAAAACTGAAAAAACAAGACGGGAGTAATAATGCTTGGAAAAATATCACGCCAAAAATTAGAAAAATACTAAGTACTATACTAGCACAAACTTTCGAAGAATATCAAAAATCTAATGAAACTGAACCCAGATATAAAATGGAGACAATCGAAGATTTAGACAGAGCTATTATTACTGAACAACAATGCAAGTTAGCAGGTATCAAATCTCCCGTGAATACTCAAAAGTTCTTTGAAGATTTAGATAAAGTTTTGAAACAATTCAATTAGTAGAATTGTTTTCTTCCATAAAACAAGTTGTCATATTTCGAATAGCTTTTGCATTTCGAATAATAGTTTCTTTCAACTCTTTTTCAATCAAATGAAAGTGTCTTGAATAAACATGCAATGATGCAGCATTCCAAATGATTGGACCTTTTTGTAGTAACGGATAATTGATAAGTAATTGATTATACAATCTATCCGTTACATACTTGTTCCAAAACAAATCTCCTTTATACCCAAAAACCGCATCATTGCTTCTAAAATTGACAATTGATATCAGTTCATTGTTTCTAATAAAGTATTGGACATTCATACAACACATAAAATCCTGTCTTCCATTCTCAACAGCATCATTATGCATTGATGGTCTATTGTAAATCATGATAGCTTGACGAGTATCAGGATTTTTCGCTAATGCATTATAGCATCGATTGAACTGATTTCCGTTCTCAAATGAAAAGATACACCAACCATAATTGCTATTGATAAATCCATTTTCATCTGCTACTGATAACCAAATCTTTGGAATTGGTGGAGGGATATCATTTACATTTCTTGAACGAGAAAGATACCATTCCAATTCTCGTTCATTCCAATCATCATTAGCAGTTCCAAAAATAGTATCTTCGTTTGCAATAAAACTTGCATTTACTATTTCTACAACTTGTGCTCCGGTTCTATCAATGACTGTTTCTTTATTTCTAAACAAGTCAATGAATGTTTGTCTTATGTCTTGAACTTTAGATGAAGTGAATATCATATGATGTCTATCTCCTTATATTGTATATTTGTACATTATATCACATTTTTCTTCAAAATGCATAAAAATTGCTGTCTAGTTTATCATGGAAATCTATGTATTTCAAAAACAGTAATAAAATCAATAACTTAGAACACAAATGAATAATAAAAACAGTAATAAAATCAACTACTTAGAAAAACATAGACTAGAAAATTGAGAACTAATAAATGATAATGATGGCTTTGACTAGATGCTAAGCATCTAGTCAAATGATAAATGAGAGACAATCTACATAATCATCTACAAGGAGGACATTTCTGAATAATATATATACCCTTAGTCCGTCAGTTTTTTGTTCCACATAAATGACATAAAAACATCATTTTTTAGTATTTCCTCCACATAAGAAAAACATTGTTCAATTATCAAAAAGCAATGTTTCCAATCATAGTAATTGATAAATAGCTACAGTTCTCAAATTACTACATTCCCACTTTTATTACATTCATATAAAGGACCAATCACATGAAGATAGACGGATTACACTTATTAGAAGGCTCTCAGATTACTAATCCAGTAGTCGCTAATGGAGCTGCTTTCCCAATTGGGCCAACTAATCCACCTGACATCGGTGAGATATTTTACTTGACATCTGGTGATATTGGACTTCACTACTGTTCTGCAACTGATGGCACTAATGGAACATGGGTAAAGATAGCATCCGCTGAAATGGATGCTGATTTAGTGGCTATTGCTTCATTAGTTGGAACGACTGGATTACTCAAAAAGACGGCTGCCAACACATGGACATTAGATACAACTGCTTATGCTACTGAAGCAGAGTTGAATGCAGTTGCAGGTAAGTTAGCAGTTGGTACTTCATGGCCATTAGCTCCAGAAGATTATCAAATCTTCTATGCTACTTCGCCGATTAGTGGAAGTCCTATTGGGTTCTATTACTGGGACCCTGTTGGAACATCATGGACACCAATTGAACCTGTTGCAGCTTCTTGGGATGCATTATACGGAACTCCAACAACATTATCTGGGTATGGTATCACAAATGCTTATACTAAAACCGAAACTGATAATGCTATTGCTGCATCTACTCCAACTTTCGCTTCGCTAACTGGTAAACCAACAACATTATCTGGTTATGGTATCACAGATGCACAACCTCTTGATGGGGACCTAAGCTCAATTGCAGGTTTATCAGGTACAAGTGGTATCCTAACAAAAACTGCTGCAGATACATGGGGTTTAGATACTAATACTTACTTGACATCTCACCCGTCAGTAGCCGGTGCCACGTCTGCAAATAACTCAGGTGTTACTTTTGTTCAAGACTTGACATTTGATGCTAATGGTCACGTGACAGGAATACAAAGTGTATCAGTTCCAAGTGGTTCTACTTCACAAGAAGGTATCGTTCAACTTTCTGATAGCATCTCAACAACAAGTTCATCTTTAGGTGCTACTTCTACTGCAGTCAAAAGTGCTTATGATATAGGTGATGCAGCACTTCCAAAGTCTGGTGGTTCAATGACAGGAAATATTGTCATTCCAACTGGACATCATATTTCATTGACTGATGCACCTGTTAGTGGAACTGATGCAGTCAACAAGAACTATGTTGATGGTAACTTAGCTGGACTTTCATGGAAGAACTCAGTCAAAGCTGCATCAAACGGAAACATTACTCTTTCAGGTACTCAAACAGTTGATGGGATTGCACTTATAGCTGGAGATAGAGTTCTTGTCAAAAATCAAACGACCGCTTCTCAAAACGGTATCTATGTCGTTGCTGCTGGAGCATGGGCTCGTTCAACTGACATGGATGCAACAACACCAATCAACGAAGTGAATAGTGCTGCAGTATTTGTTGAGCAAGGAACTGTGTTTGCTGATACAGGTTGGACACAAGTTAATAACGTATCAACATTAGATACTGATGACATATCGTTTACTCAGTTCAATGGTGCTTCAGGTATTACAGCAGGTGTAGGTTTAATCAAATTAGGTAATACTCTTGATGTCAATCTTGGTGCCGGTGTTTCTCAATTGCCAACTGATGAAGTAGGTATTGATGTCTATACAGGTGGCGGATTGATGACTACGGTTGATGGAACTGCATCAAGTACATTGACTAATGCTCAACTTTCATTGACAAAAGTTGGAACTGCAGGTACATACAAATCAGTGACTACTGATGCCTATGGAAGAATAACTGCGGGAACTAATCCTACTACTCTTGCAGGTTATGGTATTACTGATGCACAAGCACTTGATGCAGACTTGACTGCTATTGCTGCTCTTGCAGGAACAAGCGGTTTCTTGAAGAAAACTGCAACTGATACATGGAGTTTAGATACAACTACTTATGCTACAGATAGTTTGGCAATGCATTTAGCTGGAGCAGAAACTGCGACCGGGTTGAAAACTTTCAGTGCGGGTATCAAACTTCCTGATGCAAGTAACTTTTACTTAGGAACTGATAATGACTTAAGGTTGTCACATTCTGGAACTGCTGGAACTATTACTAATGCTACAGGTACATTGACTATATCAACCTCAACAGGAAATGCCTTATTGTTGAGATGCAATAATACATCAGGTTCATATATCAATGTAGCATCTACTGACGCAAACGTTTACGCAAATACATTTTATATCAAAACTCAAAATGCTGCTACAACGATGCTTACGATGAACACTGGTGGAGCAAGTTTTTCTGCGTCAATTGGTTCAGTTGGTAATATGAACTGTCAAGCAACGGTGACATGTTCAAATTTCTATACTCGTGGTTATATTCCTTTACTTGCTTCTAATGGTGATTTAGCTAATAATAACTTTGATAGAGGATGGGAATTCAAATGGCATAACGGCACTGTTGCAAAACTTGGTTTTTTTGGCTTTGATAGAAGTACTGGCAAATTTACATTTGTTCCTGATGCAACAATAAACACTGACATTGTAACAGGTACAAAAGGAACTATTGATGCATTCTTAGCATGGGCAGATGTTACTGGCAAACCAACAACATTAGCAGGTTATGGTATTACTGATGCTTCATTGAATACTCATAATCACACGTTAGATGCATTGTCTAATACGACAATTACTTCAAATACATCAGGCGAAATCTTGAAGTGGGACGGAACTGCCTGGGTCAATAATACATTAGCAGAAGCAGGCATTCAAGCAGCAGGTTCATATGCAACTGATAGTTTAGTAGTTCATTTAGCAGGAACAGAAACGATTACCGGTGCTAAAACTTTTAGTACAGGACCATTGATATCAAATGTCGATAGCTCATTGCAGTTGAATATCCAAAGTACTAGTTCTACTGCATCAAGATGGCCCGGTTTAGCTATTTCTAACTATAACAGCGGATTTTCTGGTGGTTTTCCTGTGGTTGAAATGAGGTCATCTCGAGGTTCTTCTGGAACACCGGCGGCAGTTCAATCTGGCGACTTTCTTGGTAGCATTGCTGGTTGGGGTTATAATGGTACGGGTTTTGATGATGCTGCTCGCATTTACTTCAAAGCAGCTTCTACTTTTGATGGCATAACTGATGATGGTCAAATAGAGTTCCATACTCAATCTGGTACTACTCTTACAAAAAGAATGCAAATTTCAGCTAATGGAAATATTGATTTCTTACCCGGTTCAATTGCGGGTAATTTCTACATGGGTGGCACTACTAACCCAATTATTGCTTTTGATGATACTGACTATTTGTCATATAATAGAACGGCTAATTCATTCAACTTTGTGATTGGTAGTACAAATGAACTTTCATTGACTTCTAGTGGTGCAACTTTTGGTGGAAGTATAGTATCAAATGAGATTACTGCAACCGGTTTGTCAGCTTTCATCAATGGAACTGGAACAAGTGGTGCCGAAATTGTTGAGTTCAAAGGTACTGATTATGGACCAGGTAATCCATATATGTACATCAAACATAGTGCAAGTACTGGCAATGAGTATTTCATTGGTTTGTGGGATGGTACTTCTGTAGCTGGGGTTATTTCATTTGCATCTAAAATATCGGCTGATAGAGGTATTGAATTAGGTGCTACTGTGTATCCTACATACGAAGTCAATTTAGACTTTGGTTCTGATGTTGCAAATACTTGGAGAAAAATCATTGGTATTACTTGTGCTAATACTCAATATTCAACACATGGTTTCATTGTTGAAGTATTTGATCCACTAGGAAATCATGCACCTCTTACAACAACGGGCTCAATGAAACATGAAACATACTATGTAGCATGTAGTTACTCGAATGATACAACAATCGGAACCCCTGATAGTTGTTCAGTGTCTGGTCCAAGTTCAAGAATAAGAGCCGTCAAAACTGCTGCTGGAGTTTATGAAGTACAAGTTCAAAATCTAGTTCAGTATTCAGAACTGAAAATCAAGATACATTCATATGCATCAAATAGTTCTCATACTATCAATTACTATGATGGTGCTACTATAGGAACACCTACTGCTACTTATAATGCAACAACTTCTGGAGCAACTGATTTGTTCCAAGAAGTAGAAGTTAAGAGTACTATTGCTTCAACAAGTACATCAACTGGAGCATTAGTTGTTTCTGGTGGTGTTGGTATTGCTGGTGATACTTATGTTGGCGGCCATGTTAGCATTCCTGATAATAAGAATTTGTACATTGGTACAGGTAATGACTTGTATGCAATTCATGATGGTACTAACTCTTCTATTATCAATCAAACAGGTAATTTGAGCATTACTAATAATAATGCTTCAGGTAGTATTATATCAGCTATTACGGGTGGTTCTAATTTTGAACTTTGGGGTGCCGCTGCATATCTTGATGCTACTACTACATATATCAGAAATCAAGCTGGTTCTACAAACTATGTAACAATCAGTTCTTCAAATGTCAAGACTAATGTTCCAATCTTAGTTAGTGCTAACCCAACAGTTGGTCAAGTTGATGTAGTTTCTGGTTCTGCTTCTACTTGGTACAAGTCAATCATGCGTAGTGATGGAACAAATTGGTACTTCTTGACAACTGGACTTCAAACATCGCAAGCTCTCGCAGAAGCTGCTTCTTGGAACTCCACTCGCCCATTGACTATCAATCTTGCAACAGGTGCTATTACTTTAGATAGTACAGGTGCAACAGGAACTAACATTGGTGGTGATTTGACTATTAGCGGCAATTTGACAGTCAATGGTACTACAACTACTATCAATGCTACAACATTGACTGTTGATGATAAGAACATTGAACTTGGTTCAGTTACTACTCCAACCAATACAACTGCAGATGGTGGTGGTATTACATTGAGAGGTACTACTGATAAGACTATTATTTGGGATAATGCTAATGGCAATTGGACATCTTCTGAGAACTGGAACTTAGTAACAGGTAAAGCATTCAAAATCAATAATGTTAGTGTATTGACTGCTACTACATTAGGTTCTTCAGTAGTTAGTTCAAGTTTGACAAGTGTCGGTACTATTACTTCAGGTGTTTGGAATGCCGGTGCAGTAACTTCTTCAGGTGTTGTTACTGGTACTTCAGTTGATACTACTTATGGAAGAACTACTTCAGGTACCCTTACAACGACTGCGATTACTCAAGTTGAAGTTCCACTTTCATTGTCTGCTACAGTCTTTAGAACCGTTGAATACTTAGTACAAGCAACAACTGGTACTACTTATCATACTTCTAAAGTACATGTTATTCATGATGGAACTAATACTTGGGTCAATGAATACAGTACAATGTTTACGGGTTCATCATTGTACACAGTAAGTGCTGATGTTAGTGGTGGAAATATAAGACTTCTTGTCACTCCAGCTTCTGCTTCATCGACTACATTCAGAGTAGTAGCAACAGCAATAGACATATAACATAATACACTAAAAGCGAGTATCTAATAGAGCTCTATTAGATACTCACATTCTTTCTTCAATATAGGGATAGGGAACTATAATATGGCAATCAACAATTCTAATTTCAAAATCAAAAACGGGGCTGAGGTACTAGGTTTTGCTAGTATCGGCAATGCCGGAACTCCAGACAGACCTTTAGTAGTATCAAGTGCTAACAATCCGTTAGCAGCAGGTCAACCATCAATTGTTCTACAGGGTGATGTAAACAAAGAACGTATTGCTGTAAGGTCTGGTGCTGTTCCGGTAGTGTTCTTAGGATTACATCATGGTTCAGTATCTGCCCCAACTGCAGTATTGAATGGTGATGGTCTTGGGACATTCCAAATGGGTGGATATGACGGAGCAGATTGGGTAAGAAGTTGTTGGATGGCTACTTTTGCTGCTGAAAACTGGTCAACAACTGCTCGTGGTGCTGACATTGTGTTTAGTACTACTCCTATTGGCTCTATTACTATTACAGAAAGACTACGTATAGGTTCAGGTGGTCAGTTAGGTATTGGCGGTCAAAATTATGGAACTGCTGGACAGGTACTAACATCAGGTGGGGCAGGTTCAGCTCCTTCATGGACAACTCCACCAGGATCACTTACTATTACTGATGACACCACTGCTAATAGTGCTCATTACTTGACACTTACATCTAGTACTTCAGGAACCTTATCTGCACTAAAGGTATCAAGTAGTAAGCTACAATTCAATCCAAGTACTGGTAATCTTGGATTGGGTGGTGATTTTACTACATATAGATCTTATGCTACTTCTACAGGCTTTCTATATTTTGGTAATACTGGTACTAAGTATTGCGGGTTTGATGGAACTAACTTTGTTTCATCTATGCCAATGGCGTTCAATATTTCTGGCAACGCGACTACAGCAACTTCTGCAACTTCTGCGTTGTATCAATCAATGAGCTTTGGTGCTTCTTCTGATTTGAATACTTATTTTACCGAAACTGGTTCTCAGCTTCGTGCGTGGAGAGAAGCAGGCTGGAATACAAATAGTCCTGGTGGTACTTGGTGGTTCATTGAAAACATGCGTCATTCTAATGGTTCTAACTATTGGGGAAGACAAAATGCTTGGGGTTGGGAAGATAATGCTAATGAATTCTATTCTCGTAATATTTCTGGTGGTACTTGGGGCTCTTGGGTAAGGTTCTTACATTCTGGAAACTTTAGCTCATATGCATTGCCGATCAATAGTGGAACAGCCAACGAACTATACAACAATGGTTGGTTTCGCTCTAATGGTAATGTTGGTTGGTATAGTCAAACATATGGTGGCGGTATCTATATGTCAGATACCGCGTATGTCAGAACGTACAATAACAAGTCATTTGTTGCTCATAGCTATGTTGAATATGCACAGAACTTTGGAACTGTTTCTGGTGCCCAGACCATCAATGTTCTAAATGGTTCAATGGTCTCTATGACTGTCAATGCTGCTACCACATTCACTTTCTCCGGTGCTCATTCTGCTGGTTATGCTACTTCTTTCACATTGGAATTGACTAATGGTGGTGCTGTTACAATTACGTGGCCTTCTGGTACTAAGTGGGCTGGTGGAATTGCTCCAACATTGACTGGTTCAGGGACTGACATTCTTTCGTTCTATACAAGAGATGGCGGAACTACCTGGCGTGGAGTATTAGTGTCTAAAGATAATCGCTAATAACATGAAACTAAATAGAACTAATACCTAATACATACACGGAGAATATCATTATGCAATTCATAGAAGTCGCAACATTACAACAAGTATCTTATGAAGAAATCAAACGTCGTCATGAGAACATTACATTTCCACAAATCATTGATACTGCTCACTTGAGCAGTATCGGTTTTGAAGAACTTGTCATTGAACCGTTTCCTCAAGATGCTCCACGTTTTACTCAAGTTGAACGTGCTACACCAGTATTGACTAATGGAGTTTGGACACAAGGTTATACTCAAACTCCTATTGAAGATACTCTTGTTGATGCAACTGAAAATGGAGTGACTACAACAGTAGCTCAACAGATAGCAAGTATTCTTGAAGATGGGAAATCTCAAATGCTTGGTCAATTAGCTACGTATCGTTATGATAAAGAGGTTGCTGGGATTGATGTCAATGGAAGTAGCATCAGAACTGATAGAGAGTCCCAAGCAACATTGACTGGTGCTTATACTGCAACTCTTATCAACCCATCTACAACCATCAACTGGAAAGCAAGTGACGGTTCTTGGGTATCATTGAATGCTTCTCAAGTATCAGCACTTGCATCTGCAGTGATTACTCATGTTCAAAGTTGCTTCAATAAAGAGCAATCAATTGGAGCAACTATTACTGGAGCAACTACTCTTGCACAACTTAGAGCTATTGATTTTGATACTCTTTGGGCTGCAGTCTAATATAGGAGAATAACTTATGGCTTTCTTCTATAAGGTCAATACTGACATTAGTGGCGGGGATAATTGGGACCCAAATCCACCTCAAGGTGCTGGTTATTCAATTGGTGGGTATGATACCTCAGGAGTAATTATCAATAGCATAAGTGCTGTTGACTGTAAAACTGAAGCATGTTATACTCCAGCTGTTTATCTTACTAATAATCGAACTAACTCAACAGGTTTGTCTAGCCCAACTGTCGGTTTGATATGTGGTGGATATGATACATTGAGTAGTTTATTTGTAAATGATATTGATGGAATACAATTTTCTTCAGAAACTTCAATACCAATTTCTAATGTTTTAGGTAGTTCAATTTCAGGTGCCGGGTCGTTAAATGGCACAACTGTTGGATACTTATGGAGTGGTGGTTATGGCAGTATTGTTCCAATTGAATCTCAATCAACTACAGGTGTCAATTATTCAACATACACATCTAGTGTATATGCTACTAGAGCTGCCGTAGCTAGAATTTATTCTGCAGGTGTGTGTAATGAAACGGTAGGTTATGGATTAGGTGGCGGAGTTACAACTGAGATAGACGGTTTAACCTTTTCGACAATCACATCACTAAACCCAGCTGCAACATTGCCCTCTGCTAGAACTGCTGGAACGGGTATCGATAATACTGTTTCAGGATATCATTTGGGTGGTTCTAATAGTACAGCTGAAACTGGTGGTCAAAATACAATCTATGGATTTAATATCGCCGGAACTTATATATTTTCAGTAGCTACTACTTTACTGGTTAGACGTGCATTTGCTACTGCTGCAAATGCAACAACCGCTGGGTTTATTATGGGTGGTACCTTTATTGATGGTTCAAGATTGAAAACAATTGAAAAATTCAGTTTCTTAACTCAATCAATAAAATTACTTGGTTTTGCTATGGGTACAGCTCATTCAAGAGGTGCTGGTGTTTGGACGAGGCAGTTTCATAATATGTATGGTCGTTCATATGTTGGTGGTGGTAA
>Ga0172367_10004679_pt1 | contig 16896 bp, 14 predicted proteins | sample Lak10m_FD_114542 | JGI IMG/M metagenome (GOLD analysis project Ga0172367, IMG submission 114542) | Freshwater microbial communities from Kabuno Bay, South-Kivu, Congo - kab_022012_10m | ecosystem: Environmental > Aquatic > Freshwater > Lake | place: Democratic Republic of the Congo: South-Kivu...
AAATCACGGTCACATTTTTGGCGAGTTCGGGATTGCTCTCGTAAAGCTGCGCGCCAAGCCGTCCGCCATAGACTGCCATTGCCACCCGCCCGTTGAGAAAGGAATCGATTTGTTCGCCGTAGCCCCAGGTGGTGTAGCCGGGCGGGGCATATTGAGTCAGCGCCTGCCAGCGTTTGACCGCCTCGAAGGTTTGCGGCTCACCAAAAGCGACCCGCCCATCGCAAGTGAAATAATCTCCGCCATTTTGCCAGAGGAAGATGGAGAAGTAATTGACGGCGGCGATGTTCTGTCCTGCGGGCAGGGCAATACCGTAGGTGTTGCCGCGTGTCAGGGTTTGGGCGGCTTGCAGAAGTTGGTCGTAATTTTGCGGGATGGGCTGTCCCGCCTGCTGGAGCAAATCCTTGCGCACCCAAAGCCCGTACACACTAACGGCGTAGGGCATGGCGTAGACGTGTTCGTTCTGGCGGAACAAACTGCCCGTCACAAAATCATCCTCGCCGATGGCGGATACCACGTCATCGAGCGGAAGCAGGTAGCCCGCCTCGACCCATTGCGACATGAGCGTCGGTTCGATTTCGAAGATTCCCAAATCGGCGCCGGAGGCGAGAGCCGTCAGCAGGCGGCTGCCGCGTGAGGCGGGCGAGGCGAGGACGATGTCCACCTCCACGCCGGGGTTGAGTTGCTGATATTCGAGGATGAGTTCCTGCAAGACCGCCAGTTGGGCGGGGTCGCTCTCGGTGGTGAAGAAGGGAATCACTTTCGGGTAGGATGAGTCTGGGGTCGGCGGAACAGGAGTCGGGTCGTCAGGTTGGGCAGTGGAAAAGTTCGGGGCGCAGCCAATCCCCATCGACAGAATCAAAATGACCAGCAGGATGAGTCTCATCCATTTGGTCATTTCGAGAAAACGCTGACGGGGTTTCATGCGTTGATTTTATCCGAAAGTGGGCGGGGTCTCCCCGCCCACTATGCGGGACGAAACGCGCGGCGGAAGAATGCGCCGATTTGTTTCCAGTAGGGATTGGTGATGGAGATGACCGCCAGCATGAGCAGGATGATCGAGATGGGGCGGGTGAAGAAAATGCCCAGCGAGCCGTCGGAGATGATGAGCGACTGGCGCAGGGCTTGCTCCATCAGGTCGCCCAGAACCATCGCCAGGATGATGGGCGCGGCTGGAATGTCGAGCCGTCTCAGGATGTAACCGAAAACGCCAAAGCCAACCATGAGAACCAAATCCTGCACGCTGTTGTTGACGGTGTACACGCCGAGGAACGAGAACAGGATGATGAACAGCACCAGCAGATAGAGCGGGATGTCGAGGATTTTGACCCACATGCCCACCAGCGGCAGGTTCAGCACCAGCAGCATGACGTTGCCGACATACATGCTGGCGATCAGCCCCCAGACGAAATCGGGCTGTTGCTGAAAGAGAAGCGGACCAGGCTGCAACCCAAGCATGAGCAATGCGCCAAGCATGATGGCGGTGGTTCCAGAGCCAGGAATGCCGAGACAGAGCAGGTGAATCATCGCGCCGCCCGCCGCCGCGTTGTTGGCGGCTTCGGGACCCGCCACGCCTTCGATGGCGCCGTGACCGAGTTCATCCTTGTGCTTGCTGGCGCTTTTTTCAAGACCATACGAGACGAAGGAAGCAACCGCCGCGCCCGCGCCCGCGAGACCGCCGACGAAGAATCCTGAAAGCGTGCCGCGGATGAAAGCGGGGGTGGCGCGTTTCCAATCTTCTTTGGTGAGCCACAGCCCGCCCTTGATGGAAAGCCGTTCCGAAACCGCCTGACGCATATCCGCCAAATTGGCGAGGACTTCGGAGAGGGCAAACAAGCCGATGGCAACGACCAGAAATTCGAGACCGTCGAGCATTTCAAGGTTGCCAAAGGTGAAGCGCGAGACTCCGCTTTGCAGGTCGATGCCGATGGTGGAAAAGGCAAGCCCAAAGGTGGTGGCAAGCAGGGCTTTGACGAGGGAACGTCCCGCCAGGCTGGTGACGACGGTCAGCCCCGTGAGCATGAGGGCAAAATATTCGGGCGGACCGAAATTGAGCGCGAACTGGGCAATGGCAGGACCCAGCACCATCAGCATGATGGTGGCGAAGGTGCCTGCGATAAATGAGCCGATGGCAGCGGCGGCAAGCGCGGGACCCGCGCGTCCTTTCTTTGCCATCTCGAACCCGTCAATGCAGGTGACTACGCTGGACGACTCGCCTGGCGCATTGACCAAAATCGAAGTGGTCGAGCCGCCGTACATCGCGCCGTAATAAATTCCCGCCATGAGGATGATGGCGGAGTTGGGCGGCAAGCCGAAGGTGATGGGGATGAGCAGGGCAATGCCCGTCATCGGTCCAATGCCAGGCAAAACGCCGATGACCGTTCCAAGAAATACACCGATCAGAGCCAGCAGAAGGTTGAAAGGCGTGAGGGCGACGCTAAAACCGAGGACTACATTGTTCCAAATATCCATGACGCCTCTCTTTATCGAAACAGAAAATCAAGGGTGCCCGCAGGCAGGTTCACCCGCAGGACAAAGCGGAAGAGGAAGAAAATGCCAAAACTGGCGATGAGGGCGATGATCAGATCCCGCTTCAGGTGATTGTGGTCGAGGACGAAAATCCCTGCCGCGAACATCAACAGCGTGGCGACGGGGTAGCCAAGGGGTTCAAAGCTCAGCCCGTAAATCAGCATGAGGACGAGCATAATGCCGAGGGTTTTGTAATCCACAAACGCGCCGAGTTTTTCCTCTGCGCCGATGATTGCCGCGCGTTCTTCGTCATCTTGGGCTGGCTGGTGTTGAAATTGCTGGCGGACGTAGAGAATGGAGAGGAACAACATCAAGACGCCGATGGCTCTTGGGAATGTTTCGGGTCCCATCTGCTGGCGCAGGGGCGGTTCTTTAATCAAAAACGTCCCAACGAGGTAGGCGGCGGCGATGGCAGTGAATACCAGACTGGCGATTTTTTCAGCCTTCATAATCAGGCTCCTGAAAAGTACGAGACCCTAAAGGTTTTTGAAACCTTTAGGGTCTTGTCATTATTTGAATCTACTTGGCGAAGCCAAGTTCGGTCAGCATGGCGGTGTAGCTTTCGGTTTCCTGGGCGAGGAAAGTGGTAAAGTCGGCGCTGGTGGCGTAAGCGTCTGTCCAGTTGAGTTTTACCAATTGGGCTTTCCAAGTGGGCGAGGCGACCATCTTCTTGATGGTTTCTTCCCAGTAGGCTTTGGCTTCGGGCGACATGTCGGCGGGACCGAAGACGCCGCGCCAGATTTCATAGGTCACATCGTAGCCTGATTCTTTGACCGTGGGGACATCTTTCAGCAGATCGCTGGGAAGTCGTTCGGGGGCGGTGATTGCCAGGGCGCGGATGGTTCCCGCTTCGAGCTGGGCAACCGATTCGCCAATGCCCGTCGAGAGGAATGCCACGTCGCCGCCGAGCAGGGCTGTGGTGGCTTCGCCGCCGCCCGCAAAGGCGATGTAGTCCATTTCTTTGGGGTCAATACCAGCCGCTTTGGCAATCTTGGCAAAGGCGACATGATCCATGCTGCCAGGGGAGGAGACGCCCGCAAACTTGAGCGACTTGGGGTCGGCGCGCAGTTCGTTGAGCAAATCTTCCAAAGTCTGGTAGGGGGAATCCGCCTTGACCACGATGATCTGGTAGTCGGTGATGAGTTTGGCGAGCGGGGTCAAATCCTTGTAGGTCTTGCCTTCGAAGGTGCCGTTGATGGCGTTGATAATCAACGGGGGCGAGTACACAACCAGGGTATAGTCGGTGCCTTTTTGGGCAGCCATGAATGCCAGTCCCACGCCGCCGCCACCGCCAGGTTTGTTGGTGACAGACAGGGGCTGGGAGACCATCTTTTCAGTCTCGAGGCTGATTTGGATGGTGCGCGCCAGGGTGTCCCATCCGCCGCCGGGGTTGGCGGGGGCGATGATTTCGATGGACTGCTTGGGGTAACTTGCAGCCGCGCCGCCGCAGGCGCTGAGAATCAGGGAGAACAGCACTACAACAAACACAAGGGTACGTTTCATGGACAAACTCCTTTGAGTAATATGGATGACGATACTGTAGCAAATCGGGCGGGTTGGACATAGCACCGAATGGCGGGTTTTCTTCCCCCCGTTTGGGAGGAATGAACGATCTGATGGGAAGGATGCCCGATCAAAAGTTTTTGCCGCTAATTTCGCTGATTTTCGCGGATTGCCAAAGATAAATCCGCGTGAATTCGCGGAATTCGTGGCGAAGGTTTTGGCTTTCCCGTTAAGAATGAGAGAACCGGATTAACTTTCCAAGGCTTCCCATTCATCGAAGCGGGTCAGCCTTTGGCGCTCGTCCCAGTCCAACATCGCGGAGATAAGCAACTCACTGGAGTGGGTCTTTTGCAGAACCGCCAGCGCAGATTGCACCGCCCGCGCCGCAATCCGCGTCATCAGGCTGGGATGGATGACCATCTTGTAGCCCATCCCTTCCAACTCATCGTGGGACATCATCGGGGTTTGAGCGCCCTCAGTCATGTTGAAAACCAATGGCGTGTGGATTTCCTTCGGCAGGTCGGCGATTTGGTCTTTGCTGGTAGGCGCTTCGATCAGGATCAAATCTGCGCCCGCGTCGGCAAATAATTTTGCGCGTCGCGCCGCCTCCTCGAAGCCATGCGTGGCGAGACTGTCGGTGCGGGCGATGATGAGCATTTCGTTTCGTGCGCGCGCCGCCGCTTCGATTTTTCGGCTCATCTCTTCGGCGGAGACGTATTCCTTGCCGTTGAAATGTCCGCTGACTTTGGGCGTCACCTGGTCTTCGACTTGCAAAGCCGCCACCCCCGCCGCTTCGTATGCCTGCACCGTGCGGACGACGTTCCGCGCTGTGCCGTAGCCTGTATCCGCGTCGGCGATGAGCGGAATCCCAACCGCCGCCACAATCCGTCGAATGGAGTCGATCATTTCGGTCATGGTCAGCAAACCGATGTCGGGGATGGCAAACTGGGTGTTGGCAATTCCCGCCCCGCTGACGTACACCGCCGCAAAGCCGGCATCCTCCACCAAACGGGCGGTCAATGCGTCCGCCGCGCCAGGCGCAACCAAAATGCTGGGCTGGGCGAGCAAATTTTTCAAATCAGAAACAGACATGAATGCAGGATACATCCCCCGACCAAATAAAAAAACTGCCATCGGGAGGAAATTTTCACCTCCGAATGGCGGGATGGGTAATTGGTAATTAGTAAATGGAGATTTTCTCACCCACTTACCAATTACCACTTACCATTTACTTTACAAGCCCCAACCGTATCGCCTTGACCGCCGCTTGGGTGCGATCCGTCGTGTCGAGTTTGTGGATCACGGTTTGGGCGTAGCCTTTGACCGTGCCCGCGCTCAAGCCGAGGACGTCGCCAATCGCCTGGTTGGTCAAGCCTTCCACCATCAGTTTGAGGATATCCATCTCGCGCGCGGTCAGCGGCTCGACCAGTTCGGGGATTTTTTCCTTGCCGCCTTCGGCTTCTTCCAGCGAGCGCAAAACGTCCTGCAAAAAATGACTGTCCACCAGCGACGAGCCATCTGCCACCGAGTAAATCGCCGCCAGAAGTTCCTCGCGTGAAATATCCTTCAACACGAAACCCGCCGCGCCCGCCGAGAGCGAACGCAGCAGATACGATGTGGAGCGATAGGTCGTAACCATGATGACCTTCGTTGCCAACTTCGCCGCGCGAATCGCCTCCAACGCCTGAATACCATCCACGTTGGGCATTCGGATGTCCATCAAAATCAACTGCGGCTGGAGTTTCTTCACCATCTCCAGCGCGCTTTGCCCGTCGCCCGCCTCGCCCACCACGTTCACGCGCGAAGCCGCCAGCATACTCCGCAGCCCCGCCCGCACCATCGGGTGGTCATCGGCAATCACCAAAGTAATTTCACTTTTCGACATCGTTGCTCCTTCCAGCCAGCGCCGCGCGCGGAATTTTCACCTCGACCCATGTGCCTTCGCCAACCTTACTTTGGATTTGGCAGACGCCGCCCATCATTCCCGCTCTTTCCTGGATGGAGACCAGCCCGAGGTGCGTCACCTCTTCTCCCAGTTCAGACGGCTCAAACCCCCGTCCCCAATCCTGGATGCTGAGCGACAGGCTTTGGTCATCCGCCGATAACGCCACCTTCACTTTTTGAGTTTGGGCGTGCTTGCTGACATTTGAAATCGCCTCCTGCGCCATGCGGAAGATTGCCGTCTGCACGGGCGGCGCAATCTCCAAGCCGCCTGTCTCAGCGACAATTTCATACGACCAGCGCTGCGCCTCGCAAATCTCGCTGACGTAGCGCCGCAGACCTTCCTCCAGTCCGAAATCTTCGACCACCGTCGGGCGCAGTTCGGCAATCACCTTGCGGGCTTCGTCGATGGATTGCTTGACGAGCGAGCGGCTGACATCCAACTCCTGCAAAGCCGCAGGCTCCAGTTTGGAACTCGACAGCGCATTGAGCGCGTTGAGGTGCATGTTGGCAGAAATCACCAGTTGGGTCAAGCCGTCGTGCAAATCAAGCCCGATGAGTCGGCGTTCTTCGTCTTGAATTTGCGCCATGCGCCCAATCATCGCCCGCAGGCGTTCTTCGCGGTTGAGCAATTCATCCATCATGCGGTTGAACGAATCCGCCAGCCGCGAAAGTTCGTCCCTGCCTGTCAAATTGACCGCCGTCCGCAAGTCGCCGCCCGCCACACGTTCTGCGCCGCTCAACAGGGCGTTGATGCTGGTATTCATCTGCCGCACCAACCGATAAACCAGCAGCCCCGCCAGCAGAGTCATCAGCACTGGCAGTCCCACGCTGACAATCGCCGCCGTGCGGAGGGCGTCCTGCACCGACTGCTGCGCCTGATTCAACAACTCCGCTTCGTGCGGCTGGATTTTCCCCACGATGGTTTGTTGCCCCGCGTTGAAGACGATGGAGATGAAATTGGCAAATTGCGATTGCTGTAAATCGCGCGCGCCGATGAGTTGTGAGCCGAGCCTTTGCAATTCAAGCGATGTGGCTTGCAACTGGTCGAGCCAGTCCTTTTCCTGATCTGTCACAGCAAGGCGCGAAAATTGGCTGATGTTCTGGCTGAGCGAGACCGCCGCCTCGGTGAACTGTCCGCGTTTGGTTTCGTCGGGCGAGGCAACGTACAGCGTGACCGAGGTCAGCATGGCGCGGGAGGCTTCGTACATCCCCGTCACCGCCGACTGATATTCGAGGTCATCGGGGCGGGCGGGCTTGACCGTATTCAACAACAGGTCGGTCAGATTCACCTGCTGGTCGAGAAAAGTTTGCAGGTCAACGGTCTGGCTGTCGTGCAGACCGATCAACTGGTTGCCTGTCACCTCCGCCTGCAAGCGGGATTGATCGAGCAACAATGCCCAGTTGCGCGAGGTGGAGTCGTCTGCCAGCGCCTGATAGCGTTGGACATCCTCGGCAAATAAATTGATCTTCACAGAAAACTGGTCGGCAAATCCGCGTTCCCCCTCGAACTGATAACGATACAACGCCGCCTCCGCGTCCCGCAGGTGGGCATCCATTTGCGAAGCGGTCAATTGCCGCTCGCGCACGCGTTCGATGACTCCCAGCGAATTCGACACTGCCCGCGTCAGGTACACCAGCGCAAAGATGTTCAGCGCCACTGCGGTCACAAACAAAAGCGCCAGCGTAAACAGTCGAGTGCGGATGGGCATGGGCGTTAATATACCATCAAACAAAGTTACGCTTATGAAGGATGTTTATTGTTTATTGGGGAGTGTCTAAAAGCATGGGCTTTGATCGACCACAAAGTCACCAAGACACGAAGACTCAAAGGATTCTTGGTGGCTGCCCTAGCACCGCCCGCCAGGGCAGGTGTGTGCCTTCGCGCCTTGGTGGTTAGCCCACAGAATTAGACACTCCTGTTTATTGGACAAAGCCAGCGTTTTAGCCGCATGGCTCTGTTCGGCGATCAACCACAATAAAGGCAGCATCATCTCGCCATCAACCGTCTCACAGCAAAACTCAAACCCACAGGCAGCCCAATCTACATTATCACGGATTCCCACTTCATCTTTCACAAAAAGGCTTTGCTCTACACATCTACAAATAGGTCGCCTCGGCAAACTTGCGATTGAAGTTTGGAACTTTGGCAAGTTCGATGTAGCCATCTTGACGTGCAATCTTTTCGGCTTCGGCGCGTTGGGATTGGGAGATGAGCGCCAGCCTCGCCCCTGTGCCTGCGGCGTTGCCGACCTGTTTGAATCTCTCCAGTGGAAGCGGGGGCAACATGCCGATGGTGACGGCGCTTTCCACATCGATGAAGGTGCCGAATGCGCCAGCAATGATGACCTGCTCGATATCGCTTTCTACGATGCCTTCTTTTTCAACCAGCGCCTGAATCCCAAGTCGGATGGCGGCTTTCGCCAGTTGCAACTCGCGGACATCTTTCTGCGACAGGACAACGGGTTCCTGCCCATCGCGTTCGGCGAGGACGAATTCGGGCAACCCGTTTTGGGCGTGGACGAGCGGATGCCCGCCCATCCTCCCGTTTTTATCAAGCACGTTGTTCAGGCGAAGTTGCGCCACCACATCCAGCAGCCCCGAACCGCAGATGCCGACGGGCGCTTCGCCGCCGATGGTTTGAATCTCCAACCTCCCATCCGACAGGCGGACATGCTCGATGGCTCCGGGCGCGGCTCGCATTCCAAACTTGATGTGCGCCCCTTCGAAGGCGGGACCCGAAGCGCACGAGACGCTGGTCATCCGTCCGCGATGGTTGAGGCAGATTTCGGTGTTCGTGCCGATGTCAATTGCCAGCGTGGTTTTCTCGGCTTGGACGATGCGGACAGCCAACAGCATGGCGACATGATCCGCGCCGACGTAGCCAGCCACATTCGGCAACAGGTGAACGTATCCGCCGGAGGCAATCCCCAAACCAAGTTCGCGGGCTTTCACAGCGACGGCAGATTGCATGGTCGGCACGTAGGGAGCGAGTCCAAGCTGCGAGACCGACAGCCGTAGAAAGAGGTGGTGGATGGCAGTGTTGCCCACCACAACCGCTTCGACGACTTGCGTCGGGTCGGCTTTGACTTCGGCGCACAACTCAACGGCGAGTTGGCTCAATGCCTCGACCAGCATGCGTTGTAATTTTTCGGCGTTTTCGGCGCTGCGGTTGGCGGCAGCGATTCGCGCAATCACATCTTCGCCGTAGGAAATTTGCGGGTTCATCAAGCCTTTCGACGCCAGCGTTTTTCCACTTTCCATGTCGATCAGGTAGCCCGCAATTTTGGTCGTGCCGATGTCCACCGCAAGCCCGAGCCACTTGGTTTCAGGCGCGTCGAGCGCGATAATCTCCGTGCCGCGCAAGGCAACAGCGACCTGCCAATTCAGGTCGCGCAGTTTTTTAGAGAGGGTTTGCTGGAGGGAAAAATCAATTGCGCCGACGGGGAGACCGAGAGAAGCCCACAGATTGGATTCGTCTGAGGTGGGCGAATCAAGCGTGGGCGCGAAAAGAATCGCTGTCAGCCCGCGGACGGCTGGTTCGGGCGCGACGTCCACATCCAAGCCTTCAACTTGAGTCCGCTGGGGAGCGGTCAACGATTCAGGCGGGACGTGCAGGCGGAGGTCGCTAAGCGGATACGCCCGACAGGCGAGGCGATAGCCTTGATCAAGTTCGCTTTGGCTGAAAGCGGATTCTTCGTCGGCGGTTGGCGGCGTCGCCTGCCCGCTGATGGTTTGCACCTTGCAGCGGTTGCAACTGCCCACGCCGCCGCAAATGCTGACAATATCTACGTTCAGTTCGCGGGCGCAGTCCAGCAGGGATTGTTCTCCGCTGAAAACGCCGCGCCGTCCAACAGGTTGAAAATCAATATGAAACATCAAAGGCTCCTTTGGCGAAGGAACTATTTGGAAGATGTCGCCCAGCGGATGATGAAAATGGAGACGCCCGTCAGAAGCGCCATGCCAATCACCAGCGGGAGGATGGTTCCATTATAACTTTGACCAATAACCGTACCCAACAGGGTGGAAATCAAGGTGGAGAGGGAACCGACGATTGCCGCGCCAACTCCAGCCAAATGACCGAGGGGCTGCATTGCCAGCGCGTTCATATTCCCGAACAGGAGTCCGATGCAGAAGAAGGAGGTCATCAGGTAAGCCATCAGGCTCCAGAGCGGAGGTTGCCCAGCGTAGACTGTGGCTACTACCAAAAAGAGAATCGCCAGCGCAAAGATGCCGCGCAGCGCCCAGCGGGCAAGTTTCTCCATCCCGTAGCGCATGACCAAATGTGTGTTGGCAAGGGACGCCATGCCGAGGGACAACGAAATGACTGCAAAGTAGAGCGGGAACAGGCTCCCCAGCCCGTACTGCTCCTGAAAAATTTGCTGCGACGAATTCAGGTAGCCGAGGAAGACGCCTTGCACCAAGCCCAGGATGAGGGTGTACCCCAGCGTGGCGCGGATGCTGACAACTTCCACTGTCGAGTCTATAATTTGCTTCGCCGAAAAGGGGCGCCGTTTTTCCAGTGCGAGGGTTTCAGGGACACGAAGCGCGAACCATACAACTGTAATTAATGCAAAGACGATGAAGCTGCCGAAAATTCCGCGCCAGCCTGCAAACGAAAGAATGCCCTGTCCAATCGAAGGGGCAATCATCGGGACGAGAATGAAGATGGTGGACGCAAACGACATGACCTGTGCCATTCTGCGCCCTTCGAGTCTGTCGCGCACCAAAGCCATCGAGACGGCGCGCGGCGCGGAGATTCCAATTCCCTGCAACGCCCGCCCGACGAGCATTGCGGAAAAATTCGTCGAAAACACGGAGAAGAGTGAGCCGAGGATGAACATAGCGTAACCCGCAAAGATTGCTGGTTTTCTTCCCGTTTTGTCTGAAAGGGGACCGAAAAATAATTGTCCAACCGCCTGCCCCAAAAAGATGAGCGAAATAATCAACTGACGGTCATTGGGATTGGTCGCGCCCAAATCACTGCTGATTTTAGGCAGCGCCGGTAGCATGGCGTCGATGGATAAAGCCGTCAAAGCCATCATCATCGAAATGATGATGATAAATTCCGCCGAGGTTGACTCTGCGTTGGGTTTTGTTGCAGTCAAATCTATTTCTGTTTGCGCTTCCAAAATGTTTACCTTTACTTTGTAGAGTTGCTCTCGAAAAATTACGCCAGATCAAAGGTTTTTGACGTTCCCAACGACTGAGACACGAAGACACGGAGTCTTTCTTTTTCTCAGTGTCTCGGTGTCTCAGTCGTTAGTTTCGGTTGCGGCTCGCGAAGCGTGCCGCGTTATCAATTCTTATGAAAACAACATTCGCTCTTTCGAGGGCTAATCCCTCGAAAGAGCGCGAGTTAATTGAGTCTTGCAGAAAGCAATTTTACTTCTTAACCGAATCCATGAAAGCGCGCATTTTTTCGTCGGTGGAGTTTTCGAAGTAGCAGCCGTGCGCCATGATGTAGCCGGGCGCGTCTCCGAACAAATCCATCAAGTTGGCGCAGTAAGCGCGGACTTCGTCGGTGGTTCCAGCAGCCATCAGCGAGGCGGGGACGTTTCCGGCGATGATGTACTTGCTGCCGAGGATATCCTTCGCCTGCTTCATGTCGCTCTTGTCGAAGTGGCAGACCAGCGACTTATCGGGCATTTCCGCAAGATACTCCATGCGGGTGTTGTAGGAGCCTTCGATGAACAGGTAACTGGTAATGCCTTCTTCGTACAACGCCATCATGACCTGCTTCCAGGTGGGCCAGTAGAACTTCTCGAATTGTTCCTTCGACATGAAACCGTCCGCGCCCTTGTGCAGCACATACATCGCGCACGGCGCGCCGGTGCGGTCGCTGGCGCCGATGATGGATTTAATCAAGACAGGCACATAGGCTTCGGTGGCGGCGAGCAAATCCTTTGGGTGGCGGTACATGTCCATCAGGATGCCCCTGGTGCCACGCAGGGTGTCGCCAAGGTAATCGAAGGGCGTCTTGACGATGTTGAATCCCATGCCGGGATAGCCTTCGGCTGCGACCATCGCGCCGGTCTGACCGACGGCTCCGAGAATCTTCATCAACTCGTTGCCGGCTTCCATCATTTTGTGCAGCATTTCCTGGAAGGGCGGCAGACCAAACGGGACCAGCAGGTCAATGGTGTCCACGCTTTCCGAGATGCGCGGAAAATCAGGCAGCATGGTCATGGGAGCCAGGGCGCTATATGCGCGCGGCAAATATTGTTTGAGCCAGAAAGCGGTCGGGTCGGCGGCGAAATCCTTGTACTCGTCCGCCGTCATGTACTCGCCTTCCACGGCTTGGATGGCGAGGTTGTCGGGTAGTTTTTGTCCACCCCAGATATAGGTCTGGAAACCCAGCAAGTCCCAGGGTTTGCCGGGATACGGCATCGGTCCAACCGAGACATCCGGCTCGAATTCCCGATGGAAATCGAGAACGGCTCCGCGCAAACCTTCATGGTTGTAAATGGTATCCTTGCCTTGAAACCCTTTGCGGCGCACGATGTATTCATTCGCGCCCATGAAAAGGTCGGCGACAGGACGGTCATGCGGTTCCATGTCGTAGATTTTGCGGACACGGGCAATACGTTCCTTGTATTTGGCTTCAGCTTTCGGGCTGACGAAAGGCACCGGGGCATTTTGCCAGGCGTCCAGACGGGCGGTGCGCCTTTCGAGTGGCGACATCTTTTTCCAGTTATCGGGTCGGGTAAACATGCTTCAATCTCCTATGCCCAGCTTTTGGCGATGGCAACTGCCGCCATGGCATCCTTACCATAGGCGTCTGCGCCGGTGTACTCGCGGATCTGTTCGTCGATCTGTCCGCCACCGATCATGACCTTGACATCGGTCAATCCGGCATCCTTCAACGCCTGCACCGTGAACTTCATCGGGTCGAATGCCAGGGTCAGGAATCCGCTCAAACCCACAATCTTCGCGCCAGTCTGCTTGACCGCTTCGACGAATTTGTCGGGGGACGCATCTACACCGAGGTCGGTCACTTCGAAGCCGTTGATATCGAGCATGAACCCGACAATATCCTTGGCAATGTCGTGGATGTCGCCCTGCACGGTTCCCAGCACCACCTTGCCAAGTTTCTTGCTCTCGCCTGCCTGCTGGATGCGCGGCTTGACGATGGCGGAAATCTGACCGAGGATTTCCCCGGCCAACATCAACTCCGGCATGAAACTCTCGCCGGTCTCGAAACGCTTGCCAATGATGCCCATTGCCTCGCGGCACGCATCCAACACCTGCACAGGGTCGGTGCCTGCATCGAGCAACTTCCTGGTAATGTCCACGGCGTCATCTTCACGCATTTCAGTGATGGCATCTATCAATTCTTTTGACATGGTCTCTCCTTTTATAATTTTTTCTATGGCGGTGTTATCCCGCCTAAATTCTTATTCAACGGGCTTTTCGAAAATACCCTTGCGCGAGGCGCGGATGTAGTTCAGGCAGTGCGCGTCGCGTCCAAGAATCAGTTCAGTTGCAAGAATGGCGGCTTGGATTTCACGGTCGAGCGGGTCGAGGATGGCGGAGTCGAGTCCAGCCTCAATGGCAAGGCTCAGGAAATAGCGATTGACAAACGAACGGGCTGGCAGCCCAAACGAGATATTGCTCAACCCGATGGTCAGGTGGGCTTCGGGATATTCCTGCCGCACTCTTCGCATGGTTTCGAAAGCGATCATTCCGCTCTTTGTATTGGTGGAGATGGTCATTGCCAGCGGGTCGAAGTACAGGTTGGAATCGGGGATTCCATGCGCGCGGGTCTCGGTGATGATCTTGGTGATGACCTCGAAACGCTTCTCGCTGGTCTCGGGAATCTTCTTCTCGTCCATTGCCAATGCAACCACAGGACAGCCGTGCTCTGCCACGATGGGCAGGATGTTGGTCAGCCGCTCCGGTTCGCCGCTGATGGAATTGATCATCGGCGTTTTGTTCACAGATTTAATGCCGACTTGCAAAGCCTTCGGATTGGCGCTGTCGAGCGAAAGCGGAGTCTCAACCGCGGACTGAATGGTTTCGATGAGCCAGGTCAGGTCGTCGGGTTCCTTGTCCGGGTGAGTGCCTGCGTTGACATCCAACCAGGTTGAACCGGCGTCGGTTTGTTTTTTCGCCAGGTCCTTGATGAACTCCGCATCGCGTTCGGCAATGGCTTGCGCCACCCGCTTGCGGGTTCCGTTGATTTTTTCTCCGATGATTTTCATGGACACCTCGATTAAAAATTGGCTTTAGCGGGAAAACCTCAACCACGAAGGGTCACAAAGGTACACGAAGGTTTTTTATGTTTTTTTCCTTTGTGTTCCTTTGTCTCCTTTGTGGTTGAGAAATCCCATCCCAAAGACGGGCAGCCTTCAGGATTAATGTGCAGCAAAATCTGTATATTGGACGGTCTGACCGGGCGCGGCGACAACGAATTCATCATCCCAGGGACCAAAGACCATCTTTTTTACAAGAGCGGGAGAGCCTTCGATTTCCTCGTAACGCAGATTGAACGCTTCGGCGGTTTTACGCGAATAATCCTGGTAGCGTTCGATTTCGTATTGACCGGTATTGATAAACGCCAGCCGCTTGTAATTCTTGAGCATCAGCCCGGTCATGCGCTTCGCTTTCTCCTCGCCATATTTTTCGACCAGATGTTTATGTTCTTCGAACGGAGTATCCCCCACCTCGATCCATCCCTTTGTCAGATAATAAGTGCCGGGTTCCTTTTTCGCCTGTTGTTTGTACGCCGCGCACGAACCCAAAAAGATGGCAATGCAATCATCCACGCGCGGGATGACCAGGTGAGCCGTTCGCGCCTGCAAGCCGACCACCGCCATCGAGCAAAGTCCATAACCGAGCAATAACACATCGGCGCTGCTACTCGCCTCGTCGATTTTCTCCTGCAAGACTTTCCGCAAGCCTTCCGGGCGCAGGTGCAGACCGAAGTCAAGCACCTCGAACGAAACATCATCGGGGAGAAACGGCTGAATCTCCTCGATGACTGTGGCACAGGCGATAACCCGACGGCGGGCGCTATACAGGGGATTGTTGGCGAAATTGTCCATTGACCTTCCGTGGAGGGAGCGCCCAAAAGAATGGGCTCTGGTTGACCACAAAGCCACTAAGACTCGAAGACACAAAGGATTCTTGGTGGCTTCCCTGACACCGCCCGCCAGGGCAGGTGTGCGACTTCGTGCCTTCGTGGTTAGCTCACAAAATTAGACATTCTCCAGTTGGATACAAAATATGTTCCGTGATAAAATCACGGCGACTGTAGAAATTTATACACTTATATAGGGAAGTGTTCAAGTGACAAATGTCAGTGACAAAAGGCAGGGTCTGCCATGAGTCTCAAGCCAAAAAGCGCCGTTCTAAAGCAAACCGCTTCCATTGACAGGGAATCCTACGAGCCAGCGTATGTTCAACTGGCAAAAATCCTGCGCCAGAGCATGGTGGCTGGCATTTTGCGTCCCGGCGACCAGCTCCCCTCAGAGGCGCAACTTTGCGAGCGCTACGATGTCAGCCCGATGACCGTGCGCCGCGCCATCAACACGCTGGTCGATCAGGGGGTCGTCGTCGCCGAACAGGGGCGGGGAACCTTTGTCAAGCCGGTGGCGATGGGCGCGGCGACCTTCAATCTAGGGAATTTGCAAAACCTTTTCAACGACCATGAACATACCACCGTCCACGTTTTAGAGGCGAGAATCCTCGGCGCGGACGAACGTGTGGCGCGAAAACTAAATATCAAAATCGGACAGAGGACGGTCTTTATCCGCCGCCTGTTGCGGACTGACGGTACGCCGTCGCTGTATCACCGCGAGTATCTGGTCTATGATCCCCTGCGCCCCATCGTCGAAGCGGAGTTGGAAGTCACCGCCCTGCAAAGGCTCTTCAACGGGACGGGCGAGACCATCCTCAAGCACGGCGACATCAACCTCGAAGCGACCATCCTCAACGACGAAGAATCAAAAATCCTTCAAGTTTCAGAACCGATGGCTGCCTTCTGCTTCGAGCATCTTTTCTACGACTTCGACGATAAACCCATCAGTTGGGGCTGGTTTATTGGTCGCGCAGACTGCCTGCGTTTTTCCACCCAGGTCGGACTACTCATGAATTAAGAGGAACATTGATGAACATCGAAAAAAACGATACCCGCCTGACTCAACTGCTTGCCGACCTCGAAGAGGACGCCGTGCTAAAACTGGTGGACGAAAGACTGGCTGCCGGGCATGACCCCTTGAAAATTATCGAAGCCTGTAACGAAGGCATGAAGATTGTCGGGGAAAGGTATGAACGCGGCGAATATTACATCGCAGGGTTGATCATGTCTGGCGAGATTTTCCGCGAGGTAGTGGAAGTCATCCAGCCGTTGATGGTCAAGAAGACGGACGAAAAATCCTCCGGGAGAATCATGGTGGGAACGGTCTCCGGGGATATTCACGACATCGGCAAAAATATGGTCGGGATGTTGCTTTCCTGCTACGGCTTCACGGTCATCGACCTTGGGGTGGATGTGCCGCCCGCCGAATTCGCCGCCAAAGCCGTCGAACTCAAACCCGATATTGTGGGATTGTCCGGGCTGATTACGGCTTCCTTCGAGATGATGAAACAAACCATCTCGGCGCTGCGGGTTGAATCGGAAAAGCACAACCTGTCCTTCCCCATCCTCATCGGCGGCGGCATGATCGACGAACAAGTCTGCCGCTACGTTGGGGCGGATTACTGGCTGAAGGACGCGATGGCGGGAGTGCGGCTGTGTCAGACCCTGCTGGCAGGACGTTCATCGGATTAAGTTTTTCAGCGCCTTGCATTCATATTTCACAATAGACTTCTTGCAAAAGTCCAATGCCCTAACCACGGAGCCACCGAGACACAGAGAAAACCGATAAAAAAACTCCGTGACTCAGTGTCTCCGTGGTTAATAGTTTTTCGGAGAGCAATCCC
>Ga0172367_10004680_pt1 | contig 16894 bp, 17 predicted proteins | sample Lak10m_FD_114542 | JGI IMG/M metagenome (GOLD analysis project Ga0172367, IMG submission 114542) | Freshwater microbial communities from Kabuno Bay, South-Kivu, Congo - kab_022012_10m | ecosystem: Environmental > Aquatic > Freshwater > Lake | place: Democratic Republic of the Congo: South-Kivu...
AGATGGACGCACCCGCACCCCAGCACGTCGATGGTCACGCCGGTCAACAGGCGGTCGCCGCCCTGAAGGCGTTCGGCACCGACACGATGTTCACGCTCAACGGCGCGCACATCTGGCCGTTCTACGAAGGCGCCCGCGATCAGGGCATGCGCGTCGTCGACACGCGCCACGAGCAGACAGCCACGTTCGCCGCCGAGGCGTACGCCAAGCTCACCCGCACGCCGGGTGTCGCGGCGCTCACTGCCGGCCCCGGCATCACCAACGGCACGTCCGCCATCACGTCGGCGTTCTTCAACGGCACGCCGCTCGTCGTGCTCGGCGGCCGCGCCGCCGAGGAACGGTGGGGGAGCGGTTCGTTGCAGGAGTTCGACCACGTCCCGGTGATGACCTCCATCACGAAGCTGGCCGCCACGGTGAAGGAGCCCTCGGAGGTCGCGTCGGCCGTCCATGCCGCCGCGGTCACCGCCGTCACTCCGCACCGTGGCCCGGTCTTCCTCGACTTCCCGTTCGACCGCATCTTCACGCCGGCCTCCGTCGACGTGCCGCAGCCCGATACGTGCGTGGGCCTCGGCGCCGCACCCGATGAGGATGCGGTTGCCGCGCTGGCCGCCGCCGTGGCAGGTGCCGAACGCCCGGCGTTCATCGTGGGGAGCGACGTCTACTGGGACGGTGCCTGGGAGGCGTTGCGTGCTGCCGCCGAGCACCTGGGCGTGCCGTGCTTCTTCAACGGGCTCGGCCGTGGCACCTTGCCGGCCGACCATCCGTTGGCGTTCCTGCGCACCCGTGGGCTGCTGAAGGCCCGCGCTGATCTGGTGGTGGTGCTCGGTACACCGCTCGACTTCCGCCTCGGATTCGGACGGTTCGGCAACGCCACGGTCGCGCACGTGGTCGACTCGGTCGGCCAGACGGCCGAACACGTCGACGTGCTCACCGTTGCCGGCGACGCGAACCTCGTGCTGCGCACGCTGGCCGACCACCCCGGCCCACGGGTGGACCACACCGGGTGGATCGCCGAGCTGCGCGACGCGGAGGAAGCCGGCCGCGCCGCCGACGCCGTGCTGCTCGCCGCCGACAGCGCGCCGATCAAGCCGAGCCGCATCTACGGCGAGTTGGCCAAGCGGCTCGAACGCGACGCGGTGGTCATCTGCGACGGCGGCGACTTCGCCAGCTACGCGGGCAAGTTCGTCGAGGTGTTCGAGCCCGGGTGCTGGCTCGACACCGGCCCGTTCGGCTGCCTGGGCAACGGCCCCGGCTATGCCATCGCGGCGCGGGTGGCCCGACCCGACAGCCAGATCGTGCTGCTGCTCGGCGACGGCGCGGCGGGCTTCAGCCTGATGGACGTCGACTCGATGGTTCGGCACGGCCTCCCGGTGGTGATGGTGGTCGGCAACAACGGCATCTGGGGGCTCGAGAAGCACCCGATGCAGTTCATCTACGACGGCTGGGACATGGCGTGCGACCTGCAGCCCGAGTTGCGCTACGACGACGTGGTGAAGGCGCTCGGTGGTGCCGGCGAGACCGTGCGCGACCCGTCGCAGATCGGACCGGCGCTCGACCGCGCGTTCGCCGCAGGCGTGCCGTATCTCGTCAACGTGCTCACCGACCCGAGCGACGTGTATCCGCGCACCAGCAACCTCGGCTGAGCCCGCGCTAGCGGCAGCCGCTGCCGGGGGCGGGGACCACGTTGCCGTCGGCGTCGATGTCCATCAGGGGTGACTGCATCACCAGGTAGCCGGGCACCAACGCGGCCTCGCTGCGCGGCAGATGACCTTCGAGGATCTCGTAGTTGTCGATGGCCTGTTGCAACGTGCGGCGCGCGTCGTTGCACTGCAGCTCCGTGGCCTGGTCGATGGCGTTCGTGCCGGTCTCGGCGTCGACCGGACGGCACGCGGTCACCGAGCCGATGGCGGCGACGGTGCCGAGTGTGAGCGCCGCAACACGGCGCCGGGTCATTTGGTCTTGTCCATGAATCGGTCGACCTCCACCAGGACTCGGGTGACGCGGCCGGCGGCCACCACCCCCTTGGTATCGGACGCCGAGACCATGAACGTGAGCCGTCGTCCCTCGATCTTCTCGAGCAGGGCTTCGGCCTCCACCACGCCACCGACCGGGGTGGGCTGCAGATGGTCGACCTGCACCCGCATCCCCACCGTGGTGGTGCCCTCGGGCAGGTGACCCGCGAGGGCGGCGCACGTGGCCTGCTCGAGCAGGGCGACGATGCGCGGCGTGGCCAACACTTCCACCGAGCCCGAGCGCATGGCGAGGGCCGTGTCGTCGGCCGTCACCTCCATGCGAGCGAGGCCTTTGAGGCCGACCACTGCACTCACGGGTGTGCAGCGTACGCGTTGGCTCCGGGCGACGGCGAACTTGCTGCTGGGTAGGCTGCGCGGCGTGATCGACAGCGACGTACTGGAACGGGTGTTGGGGGTGGCGGTCCGCACGGGCGCCGACTTCGCGGAGGTGTACGCGGAGGACAAGCGCTCCACCTCGGTGGGGCTCGACGACGGCAGGGTGGAACAGGTCACCAGCGGCCGCGACCGCGGTGCCGGCATCCGCGTGGTGAAGGGTGACACCACCGGATTCGCCCACACCGCCGACCTCAGCGAGGCGGGCCTGCGCGCCGCAGCAGAGGCTGCTGCTGCCGCGGCCAGCCAGGGCGACGGTGCCACTCGCACCATTGCGCTCACCCGTGGTCCGGCCCGCACGGTCAGCCCGGTGGCGCAGTACCCCGACGACGTGCGCAAGGCCGACAAGGTGGCCCTGCTGCAGCAGATGGACGACACGGCGCGCAGCGCGGGTGGCGCCATCGTGCAGGTGAGCGCCGGCTACGGCGACAGCCGCAAGCACATCCTGGTGGCCAACACCGACGGCGTGTTCGTGAGCGACGAGCAAGTGCGCACCCTGGTGCGCATCAGCGTGGTCGCCGACGGCGACACCGGGATGCAGACCGGCTACCAGAGCGCCGGCCACACCATCGGGTTCGAGCTCTTCGACCAGATCTCGGTCGACGAACTGGCTCGCGACGCAGCACGCCAGGCGCTCACGAAGCTCACGGCCCGCCCGGCGCCCAGTGGCGCGCTGCCCGTGGTCATCAAGCGGGGTTCGGGCGGCGTGCTGTTCCACGAGGCGTGTGGCCACGGCCTCGAGGCCGACCTCGTGGCGAAGGGCGGCAGCGTCTACAAGGGCAAGAAGGGCGAACTCGTCGCGTCGCCGCTCGTCACGCTGGTCGACGACGGCACGATGCCGGGCGAGTGGGGTGCCATCGGGTACGACGACGAGGGCCACGCCAGCCAGTACAACGTGCTCATCCAGGACGGCGTGCTCACCGACTACATGTGGGACTACCTGCGAGCCCGCAAGGAAGGCCGGCTGCAGAGCGGCAACGGCCGGCGGCAGAGCTACCAGCACCTGCCGATGGTGCGGATGACCAACACCTACGTGCTCAACGGCACCGAGGACCCCGACGAGATCGTGCGGGCCACCGATCACGGCGTGTACGTGGCGAAGCTCGGCGGTGGCAGCGTCAACACGGCGTCGGGCGACTTCGTGTTCGGCATGACCGAGGCGTACCTCATCGAGAACGGTCGCATCACCGAGCCGCTGCGCGAGGGCAACCTCATCGGCAACGGTCCGGAGGTGCTGCGCGACATCGACCTGCTGGGCAACGACTTCGCGATGGGCAACCCCGGCACCTGTGGCAAGGACGGCCAGGGAGTGCCCGTCGGCGACGGTCAGCCGACGCTGCGGGTGAAGTCGCTCACCATCGGCGGCACCGCAGCATGAGCCAGGAACTGCAGGGGCTCGCCGACCGCATCGTGGCCCAGGCCCGAGCGGGAGAACAGGTCGAGGCCTATGTCTCCCGCGATCACGAGACCGACATCCGCGTCTACGAGGGCGAGGTCGAGCACTTCGTCAGCGCGCAGAGCGAGGGCATCGGCATCCGCATCATCCGCGACGGCCGCACCGGCTTCGCGTATGCGGGCACACTCGACCCCGCCGCCATCGAGGACGTCCTCGCCGAGGCTCGCGACAACGTCACGTTCGGCACGGCCGACGAGTGGGCAGGCCTTGCCCATCCCGACGGCGTCGACGTGGTGCCCCAGGAGTTGTGGAGCGAGCGCCTCGCGGCATACGGCACGGAGGACAAGATCGCGCTCACCAAGGAGCTCGAACGGCTCACCGTGGCCACCGACTCGCGGGTCCGTATCGACGACGCGAACTACGCCGACGTGATGGTGGAGTCGGCGGTGGCCACCACCACCGGCATCCGTCGTTCGGGTCGCGAGAACGGTTGCTACGTCAGTGTCAGCACGATGGCCGACGACGGCGACGAGACCCAGACCGGATTCGGCTTCAGTGTCGGTCGCTCGCCCGACGAGTTCGACCTCGCGAAGGCCGCGCGGGAGGCCGCCGATCGTGCGACCCGACTGCTCGGCGCCACGAAGCCCACCAGCCGTCGCACCACCGTGGTGTTCGACCCGTACGTCACGGCGATGCTGCTCGGCGTGGTGTCGAGCACCCTCAACGGTGAAGCAGTCGCCAAGGGTCGCAGTCTGTTCAAGGATCGCATCGGCGATCAGGTGGCCAGCCCGCTGTTCACGCTGGTCGACGACCCGACCAACCCACTTGCGTACACCGCCACCGACATCGACGGGGAGGGCCTCGCTGCTCGCCGCAACGAGCTCGTCACCGATGGTGTGCTGCAGGGGTTCGTGCACAACAGCTACAGCGCCCGACGCGTGGGCGCGGTCAGCACGGGCAACGCGGTGCGTGCCGGTTTCAAGGGCTCGCCCGGTGTGGGGTGCCTCGCACTGCAGTTGCGTCCCGGCACCCGCGACCAGGCGGCGCTCGTGGCCGACATCGACGACGGTGTGCTCATCACTGCCGTGCAGGGGCTGCACAGCGGCGTGAACCCCATCAGCGGCGACTTCTCGGTCGGTGCCTCGGGCCTGCACATCAGCAACGGCACGCCGGGCGCCCCGTTGCGCGAGTTCACCATCGCATCCACACTGCAGCGCATGCTGCTCGACGTGGCCGAGGTGGGCGGCGACATCGACTGGCTCCCCATGCGCGCGGCCGGCGTGAGCCTGGTCATCCGCGACATCACCGTCTCGGGCGCCTGACCCCGTCGTGCCCGCACCGTCCACCGCCGCCGTCGACCGACATCCCCACCTCGCCCAGCCGTTGCCGCCGGGCTGGGTGCGTGTCGATCTGCACAGCCACACGATGTGGAGCGGCGACAGCACCACCACCCCCGACGAAGTGGCCGAGGCGGTGGAGGCCAGTGGCCTCGATGTGTTGTGCATCACCGACCACAACGCCATTCGTGGCGCGGTGGAGCTGGCCGACCAGCTGGCGTGCCGGGTGATCATCGGGGAGGAACTGCGCACCCACGCCGGTGAGATCATCGGTCTGTTCCTCTCCGAGCGCATCCCGATGGGCACCCCACCGGCGGAGGCCGCAGCGGCCATCCGCGCGCAGGGCGGTGTGGTCTACGTGCCGCACCCGTTCGACCCGATGCGCCGCAACATGGCCGAACCGGCGCTGTACGACCTCGCTCACGCCGGGCTGCTCGACGCGGTGGAGGTGCTGAACGCGAAGACGTCGTTGCGCAGCCTCAACGAGCGTGCGGCCCACTTCGCTGCGGAGTTCGGTCTCGCGGCCGGAGCCGGCAGCGACGCGCACGTACCCGACGCCCTGGGCGCCGCCTTCGTGGAGATGCCCGACTTCGACGGTCCCGCCGACTTCCTGGCGAAACTGCCGCTCGGTCGGATCGTCGGCCACCACTGGGACCAGCACCGCCCCTGGAGCCCGCGCATCCTGCCCAGCGTGTCGACGGAGTAGAACAGACTCTCGTGCCCATCCTCCACGCCATCGTGCTCGGCCTCGTGCAGGGCCTGTCCGAGTTCCTGCCGATCTCGTCGAGCGGCCACCTGCTGCTGGTGCCGTGGATCTTCGGATGGAACGACTTCGACGACCCCTCGGTGCAGAAGGCGTTCGACGTGGCGCTGCACCTGGGCACGCTCGTGGCGGTGTGCGCCTACTTCCGCAAGGACCTGGTCGTGTACGTACGCGAAGGCCTGCGCCTCGTCGTGCGGCGGGAGAAGCCGGTCAACGCGGAAGGTCGCCTCGCGTGGCTGCTGGTGCTCTCCGCGCTGCCCGCCGCCGCAGTGGGTGCGGTGGCGGAGAAGACCATCGACCGGAAGCTGGGCACACCCGGGCTCATCGCGGCATCGCTGGTGTTCTTCGCGTTGCTCCTGTGGTGGGCCGACCGTCGCACGGGCAACCGCAAGCTCGAGGAGTACACGCCCGGCGACTCGTTGAAGGTCGGCGCCGCGCAGGTGCTCGCGCTCAACCCGGGTACCTCGCGCAGCGGTATCACCATCACCGCGGCCCGGTTCCTCGGCTTCGACCGCGACTCGGCGGCCAGGGCCAGCTTCCTGATGGCCATCCCGGTGACGGCGGGCGCGGTGGTGTTCAAGGTGGGCAAGTTGTTCGCCGACGGCATCCCCGAGGGGCTGCTCGTGCCGATGATCGTGGGCATCGTCGCCTCCGGCCTGAGCGGCTGGTTCGCCGTGTGGGGCACGTTGCGCCTGGTGCGCACGCGCACGTTCACGCCCTTCGTGATCTACCGACTCGCCGTGGCCGCGCTCGTGTGGACGCTGATGCTCACGGGCGTACGCTGAACCGATGTCGATCGTCCTCCAGAGCGTGCCGCTGGGGTTCCAGTGGGCCACCGCCGATCCGTTCCTGTTCTGCGTGCACCACCTCGACCGCTACCCGGCGGGCAACGCCGAGTTCGGTCCGCAGGCATCGCTCGCCGGTCGCAACATCGGCAACGACTTCGAGCCGCGCGACGGTTGGCGGATGTACCACGGCAGCACGGTGCCGGGTTTCCCCGAGCACCCGCACCGTGGCTTCGAGACCATCACGTTCGCACGCAAGGGGTTCATCGATCACAGCGACTCGATGGGTGCCACCGCTCGCTTCGGTCGTGGCGACGTGCAGTGGATGACCGCCGGCAAGGGCGTGGTGCACTGCGAGATGTTCCCGCTGCTGTCGCCCACCGAGGGCAACACGGTCGAGTTGTTCCAGATCTGGATGAACCTCCCCGCGGCCGACAAGATGGTCGAGCCGCACTTCACGATGTTCTGGGGCGACGACATCCCGCAGCATCGCCATGTCGATGCCGCGGGCGCGGCCACCACGGTCACGGTCATCGCCGGCGCCTACGAAGGGCACACCCCGCCGTCGCCGCCGCCGGCCTCGTGGGCGTCGCGGGCCGAGGCCGACGCGGCCATCTGGCACGTGGTGATGGAACCGGGTGCCACGCTCACCCTGCCGCCCGCCCGCGGCGCCGACACGGTGCGCGTGCTCTACGTGTTCGAGGGCGGTGTGGCGGTCGACGGCACCGACACCGACACGGACACCGGCGTCGTGGTCGAGTCGTCGGCTCCGGCACCGCTGGTGGCCGGGCCGGAGGGGGTCGAGATCCTGATGTTGCAGGCGCGGCCGATCGGCGAACCCGTCGCGCAGTACGGCCCGTTCGTGATGAACACCCAGGACGAGATCGAGCAGGCGTTCCGCGACTACCGCGCCACCGGGTTCGGTGGCTGGCCATGGGACCGACCCGATCCGGTCCATGGCGGTGATGCGGCCCGGTTCGCGCGGCACGCCAACGGTCGCATCGAACGACCCGGCATCGATCCGGCTCAGGCCGACGGCGGGGTGCCGGCGAAGTCGTCGTAGGCGTCGAGTGCCCGCGGCCCGTAGACGGTGGCGGGCCCACCCTGCATGAGGATGGTGACGCCGATGGCTTCGGCCACCTCGGCGCGCGTGGCGCCGGCCCGGGCGGCGCCACGGGCGTGCGCCGCGATGCAGCCGTCGCACTTCTCGGTGATGGCGATGCCGAGCGCAATGAGCTCCTTCGTCTTCACATCCAGCGCACCGTTGGTCATCGCGGCCTTGTGCAGTTCGGAGAAGGCCTGCAACACGGCGGGGATCTCGCCGCGGAGCTCGCGTGCCAACGGCGCCAACCCGGCCTGCACCTCGCGTCCCCAGTGGTGTTCGTAATCGCTCATGTCCCGAGAGTAAGCCCTCGGGTGCTGCGTCCGGTAGACACGTGGCCATGCATCCCGCCACTGTCGCCGTCGCCACCGGTCGCCCGCAGGGCATCGGGGAACCGCTGAACCATCCGATCGTGCTCGCCAGCAGCTTCCGTGGCGAGGCGGGCGACTACTCGCGATGGGTGGGGACTCCCACGTGGGAGGGGCTCGAACAGGCGGTCGGCGCACTGGAAGGTGGTCACGCCGTCTCGTTCGCGTCGGGCATGGGCGCGTGCGCCGGGGCGCTCTTCGCGCTTGCGCCGACGGTGCTGGTGCTGCCATCGAACTCGTACATGGGGATGCGCGACCTGGTGAGCGAGCTGCAGCAACAGCAGTCGCTCGAGGTGCGCTGGGTCGACACGGCCGACACGGCTGCCGTGGTGGCGGCGGTTCCCGGCGCCGATGTGGTGTGGCTCGAGACCGCCACCAACCCGATGCTCGAGGTCGCCGACATCCCCACCATCAGCGCCGCCGCGGCGGCACATGGAGCGAAGGTGGTGGTCGACAACACGTTCGCCACGCCGGTGTGCTGTCGACCACTGGAGCTGGGCGCGACCGTGTCGCTGCACAGCGGTACGAAGTTCATCGGTGGCCACAGCGACCTCCTCATCGGTCTCGCCGTCACCGCCGATCCCGTGGTGCACGAGCGTCTGCGACGCGCACGGCTGCTGGCCGGTGCCACGCCCGGATCGCTCGAGGCATTCCTCGCGCTCCGCGGTGTGCGCACGTTGCCGCTGCGGGTCGAGCGGTCGCAGGCCACAGCGCAGGAGCTCTGTGTCCGCCTGGCTGCTCATCCGGCGGTCCAGGAAGTGCGCTACCCGGGCTTCGGCGGGATGGTGTCGTTCGTGCTCGCGGGTGGTGCCGAGGCCGCCGACCGTGCATGCCGGTCGGTGCGCCTGGTGGTGGCCGCGACCAGTCTCGGGGGTGTGGAGACCTCGATGGAGCGACGCCAGAAGTACGCGGGCGATGCCCACGTGCCGCCCGGGCTGTTGCGGATGAGTGTGGGCATCGAGCACGTCGACGACATCTGGGACGATCTGCAGCAGGCCCTCCCGGAGGCCTGACGCCGTCAGCCGCGGCGGCCCACCACCACCTCGCTCGTCGACGAGGCCGCGCTCAGGGTTGCCGCACACTCGGACGGCAGCGCGAGTTCCACCGTCTCGTCGACCGCCTCGCCGGCAGCCTGCCCGTCGCACAGCCGGCGGCCGCCGACGAACACCGTGACCGTGTCGCCGACAGCGAGGTGTGGGGCACGCGCACCGACGACGACGACCACCCATCCAGCGGGTGGGGCTGCATCACCCACCAGGTCGGCCGGGAGCAGGACGGCCCCGGCCACGAGGTCGCGTGCCGCCACTGCGTCCGGCTCGAACTCGCGGAGCGCTGCAACGGGAACGGCTGCCGTCGGCAGGGCGCGCCGACTCGCAGCCACCGGTTGCCCGTGCGGTGTGTCGGTCGCGACCACCCACACCTCCACGGCGGTGCCCCACGACGCTCGAGCTCGCTCGGCATCGTCGTGCAGCGCAGCGACGCGCCACCAGGTGAGCGCGGCTGCCGCGCCGACGAGCAACCAGTACAACCAAGGCCGCCGGGCGAGTGCCAGGCGAAGGCGGGGCAGCAACCACATGCCGACCTCCCGATGACGAGGGAACGGTGCGGGGGAAGCGCCTGTCGGACGCTATCGGCGAATCAGGTGGCCGGGGTGGCAGCGGGGGTGGCTGCCGGGGCGGGCGCCGGTGTGGCGGCCGCCGTGCTCGACGAGGTGTCCGACGTGGACGCAGGCGTGCTGTTCGCGGTGCTGCTCGTCGACGAACTGCTCTTGCTCGAACCGCCGCGGCTGTCGGTCTTGTAGAACCCGCCACCCTTGAACGTGACGCCGACCGGCGTGAACACCTTCTTCACCTGCATCGTGGCGCCAGTGGAGGGATGGACGGCCTCGGTGAGGGCGTCGTCGGTGAACGCCTGCTGGACCTCGATGGTCTCGCCGGTCTCGACGAACTTGTACACGTAGGTGGGCATCTCGGTACTCCGGGGAGGAACGGTTAGCAGTCGGAATGAGCGAGTGCTAATGCTAGCGCACCGATCCGATGCCCACCCTGTCGTAGTCTCGGCCGATGCGCACCAGGACCGCAGTGATTCCGGCCGCAGGGATGGGCACCCGGTTCCTCCCTGCCACCAAGGCAGTGCCGAAGGAACTGCTCCCCATCATCGACACGCCGGCGTTGCAACTCATCATCGACGAGGCGGCCGGTGCCGGCATCGAGCACGTCGTCGTCGTCACCAGTCACGCCAAGCCGGCCGTCGAGGCGTATTTCGCCGAGGCACCGGAGGTGGTGGCGAAGCTGCGGTCGACGGGCCGAACCGACATGGCCGACAAGCTCGAGCGAGTGGGACGCGACGTGCGCGTCAGCTTCGCGTTCCAGGACGAGGCGAAGGGGCTCGGGCACGCCGTTGGATGTGCTCGTGAGTTGGTGGGCGACGAACCGTTCGCCGTGTTGCTCCCCGACGAGTTGATGGGCGACAGCGCGCTGCTCGCGCAGATGATCGACGTCTGCGAGCGAACGGGAGGAAGCGTCGTCGGTCTGATGGAGGTGCCGCACGAACAGGTGAGTGCGTACGGCGTCATCGATCCGTCGGGGCCGCTCGACGCCGACGGCGTGCTGCCGATCGCCACGATGGTGGAGAAGCCGCCCGTGGACGAGGCGCCGAGCGACCTCATCATCATCGGTCGGTACGTGCTCACGCCCGATGTGTTCGACCGCATCGCCGAGGTGCGGCCCGGCGCCGGCGGCGAGATCCAGCTCACCGACGCGCTGCGGATGCAGGCACACGGTGGACCGTTCCACGGCGTGCTGCGTCCGCTTCGTCGGCACGACACCGGCAACCCGCTGGGCTGGCTGACGGCCGTGGTCGATCTCGCGCTCGACGACCCGCGCCTCGGGGGACCGTTCCGTGAGTGGCTCCGACACCGGCTCTGATCTCGACCCGAAGCGGGTGGCCCACCACCTGCACGTGCAGGTGGCCGAGTTCGGCACGCCGCAACGTGCCGCTGCCGAACGTGCCTATCTGAAGAGCACGTTGCGTCACCTGGGCGCACCGGTGCCGGCGGTGCGGCGCGTCGTGCGCAACTGGGTGCGACATCACCCAGGGCTGATGCACGACGACCTGTTCGCCATCGCCGACGAACTGTGGTCCGAGCCGGTGCACGAGCGGCGTCTCGCGGCGATCGAGCTCCTCCAGGCTGTGCCGCGCCGCATCGATGTCGACGACCTTCCCTGGCTGGAGCGGCGGTTGCGCGAGTGCCACACCTGGGCGCTCGTCGACCCGCTCGCGGGGCTCGTGGTGGCCGACCTCGCTGCCCGCGAGCCGGTGCAGGTGATGCCCGTGCTCGACCAATGGGTGCTCGACGGCGACTTCTGGATTCGCCGTGCCGCCGTGCTCGCGCTCCGGTCGGCACTGCGCCGCGGCGAACAGATGGACCGCTTGTTCCGGTACGCGGAGGGATTGCTGCCCGACACGGAGTTCTTCGTGCGCAAGGCCGTTGGTTGGGTGTTGCGCGAGGCGGCGCCGCGTCACCCGCGAGAGGTGTCGACGTGGCTGCGCGATCACGTCGACGAGATCAGCCTCATCACGCTGCGTGAGCCGTTGCGCAAGCTCGCCGACGGTGACGAGATCCGAGCGCTCTACGACGCGCGGCGAAACCCCGCGGGGTAGTCGAGCGGCAGCCCGTGCTCGTCGACGTCGATGTCGATGGCGTCGGTCGAGTCCTCGGTCTCGATGCGCCAGCGATGCGACTCGAGCCGGGTGTAGCGGTACGTGACCGCTCGCACCTCGAGGGTGTCGGTGTCGACGGCCACGACGGGGATCTCGGCGGCGTGGCCTTCGTGCAACGGCAGGCGGTGGATGGGCAACGCAACCGTGAACGCCGCGCACGCGAGGTGCAGGTCGTAGCAACCGTCGAGCTCCGGTCGGTGGGCACCGTTCATCTCGCCCCAACGTCCCGAGCCGTCGGTGGCCAGCCACAGGTCGGGCTCCTCGAGGTCGCGGAACAGGATGAACTGTCGCACCTGCCATGACGGTGACAGGCGCAGCACGTACTCCACTCGCTCCCGGGTCAGCTCGCCGTTCACGGTGAAGCCCTCGTTCTCCCAGCGGATCGTGGTGGTGTCGTGGTGCTCGCCGTCGGGGGTGTCCCAGCGCACGACGTGGCCGTCGGCGTCGTGAGCGGCGGTGAGCGGCGCATACGAGGTCATCGACGCCACGGTACCGTGGCGCTCGTGATCGACATCGCCGATGCCCAGTCCTTGGTGCTGCAGCACTGTGCCGTGCTGAAGCCGGTGCAACTGCCGTTTCGCGACGCCATCGGTGCAGTGCTGGCCGCCGAGGTCGTGGCCGCCGAGGACGTCCCGCCGTTCGCGAACAGCGCGGTCGACGGGTATGCGGTCGCTGCCGACTCCGTGCAGCAGGCACCGGTCGAACTGCCGGTGGCGGCGGAGGTGGCCGCCGGTGCGGCCACCGACCATGTGCTGCAACCGGGCGAGGCCATCCGCATCATGACCGGTGCTCCGGTGCCGGCCGGGGCCGATTCGATCGTGATGGTGGAGGACACCGAGCGACTCGAGGGCGGCAGTCGCGTGCGGGTGCTCCGGCCGGTGGCGGCGGGCGCGGCGCTCCGCGGTGCGGGCGACGACGTGCGTGCCGGCGCCGCGCTCTACGCTGCGGGCACGCTCGTCACGCCTGCCGTCGCGGCCGTGCTCGCGAGCGTGAACGCCGCTGTGGTGTCGGTGGTGCCGAAGGTGCGTGTCGCCGTGCTCAGCACCGGCGACGAGCTCGTCGACGACGGTGGTCCGTTGGCCCCAGGGCAGATCCGCGAGAGCAACCGCACCATGTTGCACGGACTCGTGCGCGACGCCGGGTGCGAGGCCATCGACCTCGGCATCGTGCGCGACGACGAGGCTGCCCTCGAGGCCGTGCTGCGCCAGGCCGTCCTCGGTTGCGATGCCGTCGTCACCAGCGGCGGTGTGAGCATGGGCGACTACGACGTGGTGAAGGCCGTGCTGTCGCGCATCGCCGACATGCACTGGATGCAGATCGCCATCAAGCCCGCCAAGCCGTTCGCATTCGGCCTGCTCGAGGCCGCCGACGGCCGCCGAGTGCCCATCTTCGGCCTCCCGGGCAACCCGGTGAGTTCCCTGGTCAGCTTCGAGCTGCTCGCTCGGCCAGCCCTGCGGCAGATGGCCGGTGTGGCGCACCCCGGCCGGCCGTGGACATCGGCGATCGCCGACGACGGCCTCGGTCGCCGGCCCGATGGCAAGGTGCACTACCAGCGGGTCGTCGCGTCGTTCGGCGACGACGGTCGGGTGCACGTGCAGTCGGTGGGGGCGCAGGGCAGCCATCAGCTCGCCGCGACGTCGTTGGCCAACGCAATCGCCGAACTGCCCGACGGCGAGGGCGTCGCGGCCGGCGGCACTGTACGCACGATGCTGCTCTGGGTAGTTTGACGAGATGGATCTGATCGACCCGTTCGGCCGCACCATCCGCGACCTGCGCATCTCGGTCACCGATCGCTGCAACTTCCGCTGCACCTACTGCATGCCGGAGGAAGGCATGAAGTGGCTGCCGCGGAGCGAGGTGCTCAGCTTCGAGGAGATCGAGCGCCTGGCGCGAATCTTCGTCGAGCACTTCGAGGTCGACGGGCTGCGACTCACCGGTGGCGAGCCCACCATCCGCGCCCACATGCCGGTGCTGGTGAGGAAGCTGGCGGCGCTGCGGGTGCCGGCGCACGCGGCGTCGGCCTACGCCGGACGAAAGCCCGATCTCTCGATCACCACCAACGGTGCCACGTTCCGCCTGCTCGCTCACGAGCTGCGCGATGCCGGACTCGATCGGGTCAACGTCAGCCTCGACACGCTCGACCGGGCGAAGTTCGAGCGGATGACGCGGCGCGACGAGCTGGTGCGGGTGCTCGACGGCATCGAGGCGGCCAAGGAGGCCGGCTTCGCGCCGGTGAAGATCAACGCAGTCATCGAGCGCGGTGTGAACGACGACGAGATCGTGGCCCTCGCCAGGTTCGGACGCGAGCACGACGTGGAGGTCCGCTTCATCGAGTTCATGCCCCTCGACGCGACGGGTCACTGGATGAACGACAAGGTGGTGGGCCAGGACGAGATCGTGGCCGCGGTGCACGCCGAGTTCCCCCTCGAGCCCCTCCCGCCGCAGGGAGCTGCGCCTGCGAGTCAGTGGCGCTACGTCGACGGCGCGGGCACCATCGGCGTCATCCCGACAGTCACCAAGCCGTTCTGCGACGATTGCGATCGTGTGCGGTTGACAGCTGACGGACAGTTCCGCACCTGTCTCTTCGCGACGACGGAGTTCGATCTCCTGCGCCTCATCCGCGCCGGTGCCTCCGACGACGACCTGGCGGCGGAAATCCAGCGTGCGGTGGGCACGAAGTGGGCCGGCCACCAGATCAACCAGGTCACCTTCGTGCGGCCGCGCCGGACGATGAGTCAGATCGGCGGATGACGGGGTCGTGACCACGGACACTTCTCTTTGTGGCGAAGGACCGTAGTCTCACGAATTCCTCAAGAGGACTGCTGAATTGACCGAAAGAGTTCGTGGACTCGATCGAATGAGGTCAACGTGAGCAGGGACAGCGATACCACATCCACCTCCACTTTGCGCCGAGGGAAGAGCAAGCCGTACTCGGCCGAAGGTGCGCCGCGCACAGCAGCGGCCCCTGCTGGCCCGCAGCGGCTGGGCGATCTGCTGGCCGACCGCGGCCTGATCAGTCACGAGCAGCTGCGCGAGGCGTTGCTGTCGCAGGGCGCGAAAGGCCAGCGGCTCGGCGCGACGCTCGTGGCGCTCGGGCTGCTCACCGAGCGTGAGCTGGCCGAGGCCCTCGCCGAGCAGGCCGGGCTGTTGCTCGTCGACCTCGCCGCCGAGGAGGTCGATCGTGAGCTGGCGACGTCGATCCCCGAGGCGGACGCGAAGCGTCTGGTGGCGGTCCCGTTCCGCCGCGAGGGCGAACGCATCGACGTCGCGGTCGCCGATCCGTACGCGGACGGGTTGCTGGAGACCCTCATCCAGATGCTGTCGGCCCCGGTTCGCCTGCGTGTCGCGGCGGGGATGGACATCCTCGAGACCATCTCCGACGCGAACGTCACCGTCGGCGACATGGACGACGTGGTGCGCGTGTTCGAGGAGCGTGCTCAGGAGCGCAAGCGCCTCGGCGACGCAGCGAATGTGGTTGCCACGGTCGACGAGAACGCGCCAGTGGTGCGCGTCATCAACCTCATCCTCGAGCAGGCTGTCCGCGAGCGGGCCAGCGACGTCCACATCGAGCCCAGCGACGGCATTGTCCGGGTTCGGGTCCGTACCGATGGTGCATTGCACGAGACCATGACGCTTCCCGATGCGATGGCGTCCCCGGTGCTGTCGCGCATCAAGGTGATGGCGAACCTCAACATCGTCGAACGTCGCCGGCCGCAGGACGGCAACTTCACCACCGAGATCCTCGGTCGTGAGCTCGACGTCCGCGTCGCCACGTCCCCCACCGTGTTCGGCGAGATGGCGGTGATGCGATTGCTCGACAAGAGCCGCAGCATGTACGACCTGTCCAGGCTCGGGATGCCGCCCGACACCGAGCACGCGTATCGCGACGTGATCCGCAAGCCCTACGGCCTGGTCATCTGCGCCGGGCCCACGGGTGCCGGCAAGACGACCACGCTGTACGCAACGCTCGAAGCGGTCCGCAACGACGCCATCAAGGTCGCGACGATCGAGGACCCCGTCGAGTACGTGATTCCGCGGATCAGCCAGATCCAGATCCACGAGGCGGCCGGGCTCACCTTCGCCAGCGGTCTTCGTGCGCTACTGCGACAGGACCCGGACACCATCCTCGTCGGTGAGATCCGTGACGCGGAGACCGCCCGCATCGCCGTACAAGCGGCGCTCACGGGACACTTCGTGATGTCGTCGCTGCACGCAACCGACGCGAGTTCCGCGCTGCACCGATTCATCGACATGGGTATCGAGCCGTTCCTCCTCGCGTCGTCGCTCACGGGTGTGGTCGGGCAACGCCTCGTGCGCCGCAACTGCCCGAGGTGCACCTCGGACTACGAGCCGCCGGTCGAGGAGGTCGCATTCGTCGAGCAGGTGCTCGGCGCGGTGCCCGGCGACGCCAAGTTCCGCAAGGGCCGGGGGTGCGAGTTCTGCCGGGGCGCCGGCTTCTTCGAACGGGTGGGCGTGTACGAGGTGCTCACCGTCACCGACCAGATCCGGCGCCTCATCGTCGGCCACGCCTCGCAGTCCGAGGTGCGCGAACTCGCCGAGCACGAGGGAATGCGGCCGCTGGTTCGCCAGGCGGTCGAGTTGGCCATGGCCGGGACCACGACCGTGCCGGAGATCTTCCGAACGGTGGCGGTGATGTGATGGCGAAGTACCAGTACGTGGCGGTCGACATGGCGGGCGGCACGGTCAAGGACCGTGTGGAGGCCGAGAGCGAGTCCGAGGCGCGCCGGAAGTTGCTGCTCGCCAATCTCGACGTCAGATCGTTGGAGCTCCGCGAGTCGTTCCTGCGTCGCGACTTCGGTCGAGGTCCTCGGGTCAAGCCGATCGAGATCCTCCACTTCACCCGGCAGATGGCGGCGTTCATCCGTGCCGGTCTGAGTATCGTCGACGGCCTCGACGTGATCGCTCGTTCCACCCAGAACGAGCAGTTGGTCCACGTGCTCCAGCGAGTCCGCGACGAGGTCCGGGAGGGTGTGCCGTTCGAGGATGCGCTCGCA
>Ga0172367_10004683_pt1 | contig 16883 bp, 19 predicted proteins | sample Lak10m_FD_114542 | JGI IMG/M metagenome (GOLD analysis project Ga0172367, IMG submission 114542) | Freshwater microbial communities from Kabuno Bay, South-Kivu, Congo - kab_022012_10m | ecosystem: Environmental > Aquatic > Freshwater > Lake | place: Democratic Republic of the Congo: South-Kivu...
ACGATCACGGGAACCGGGCTCTCCGGCGCGACCTCGGTGAAGTTCGGCGGCAACCTCAGCACCATCACCTCGAATACGGCAACCCAGATCACGGTGACCGCACCTGACAGCGACCCGGGAATCTTTAACATTACCGTGACAACGCCCGCCGGTACCAGTGCAACCGGTGCAAGTACGCAATACAGGTACCGGGCAAAACCGGTCATCTATAACCTCGGGACAACTACCGGGCCCGCTGCTGGGGGAACGTCCGTGGTCATTACCGGCCGGAACTTTGACGCCGGTACGGTAACGGTGAAATTCGGAAGTGTGACTGCAACCAGCATAACGGTCACTGACGATGAGCATATTACGGCTGTTTCGCCCGCCGGTGCTGCGGGAGTTGTGGATGTCACTGTCACGAATAATGGTGGTACCAGCGCAACATCGGCACTTACCAAGTTTACGTATACATAAACCGGCAGACCAGGCCCGGTCCGGCCCACCCCCACCCTTTTTTCTCCCTTGCCAGGAATTTCCCCGGGAGATAAAACAGTCAGGTTTTTTATCCATGGAGGTAAGTGGAGGGAACGTATACGCCGGTTCAGGTGCCCGGGAAAAATTTCCCCGGCATTTTTCCAAATCATAAGCGTTTAAATGCCCCGGCGCCCCAACCAGAGAATAACGGTTTGTCTCAAGAGGATGGTCGAATGCAATTGCGAGCGTCACAATCCGGAACATCCCCCCTGGCCCGGCTCGTGCTGTTCATGACCTGCCTTGGGATCATTGCGGGTATCGGTGCATTCGGTGCATTAATAGTCAGTACCGGTCAGCTGCAGAACACCCCGGTGCAGGTGCCGGAGAACGGGATGATCGGCCCTGTCTGGAACTATTGTAAGCTGGTAAGTTCTGGTCCGGAAAATTTCGGGGTTGTCTGCAAGAACAAGGGGGGCACGCCCCAGTCCTGCCAGATGACCTATGCCTGTGTCAAAACGGTCTGTCCCGGTCCCAATGACCTGCCTTACGAGGGCGATGACCCCTCGTGGGAAAAATTCTATTCAGCATTTTTACTGAAGAGATGCGGCGTGACCGTGTGAGCCTGGTGGAAATGGAGTGGATGGTAAAGCAGGCTGAACGGATAAAAAAAAGGCTAGCCCCGGGCTTTAAAAAAGGGACGGAGGGTATGGCCCAAAAACCCGGAGTCCGGGTTTTAATCGCTGGTAATCGCTGGAGGATCTGAGAAATGAATGCAAAAGAAGTCTTCTTAATCGTCGCCTTCCTGGCCATCGGTGCACTCCTGAATTTCGGGTACCCGGTCCTTGCGCAGGCATATGCCATCCCGATGGGTGTCGAGTTTGTCATCATCGCCTACTGTCTTGTCGTGATGCTGGTCGTACCGCTCCGCCTGGCCAAGGTCATCGGGATCGGGGTCCTTGCAGGGGTCCTCAACATCCTCTCGGATACCTCGCACCAGGTCACGGTCATGAACCTCCATGCCGGTCCGGCCCTCTTCATGGCGCTCTTCAACCTGGTCAGCGAACCCGTCGGGATCGTAGTCTGCTTCCTCGCCTTTTCGTACCTCGTGGTCAGGGTACGGCAGGCAGCACCGTTTGCCGCAGCCTTCCTTGCAACCCTGGCAAGCGGATTAACGTACTTTGTGCTGGTCCTCCTCTTCCACCCGGGCCTGATCGCGTCCCAGCCGGACTTTATCGAAGTGTTCCCCTTGCGGGTCCTTATCGCGGCTGTCGCGAACGCGGTCGTTGTCCAGCTGGTATTCCTTTGCGTGGAGTCGCCGGTGAAGGCGTATCTCGCCGGGCCGGCAGAGTAGGCAGCGTCTCTTTTTTTTTGTTTCTTGTTATGAGGGATCTCCTACACGATCCAGGGCACGAGCGCCCGGACCTCGCGCCGGTACTGTTCATACGCCTCCCCGAACTCGTCGAGCAGGAACTGCTCCTCCATCCGGATCTTGATGAGGAACATGACGATCATCATGAAGAATGCAACAAACGCGAGCAGGGCCCCGGTCGCGATCGCAGTGCCCAGAATACCGGTGAGCAGGCCGGTATAGATCGGGTGCCGGACAATGGCATACGGCCCGGTCCGGGTGATCGTGTGGTGCTCGCGGATGGCCGGCGTGCCGCTCCAGTTGGTGCCGAGGTGCACCCGGGCCCAGATGGCAAACCCCAGCCCGGCGAGCATCACCAGCAGCCCGGAAAGGAAGATCGGCAGGGAATCGGGAAGGACACGGGAGGAGGCAAGGTCAGGAGCGAGGAGGATGACTGCCACCAGGATGATCGTGGACGGGACCGCCATGGTGGTGAGGTAACCGAACCGGGGCGGGACCCGCTTGTAGGGTGTCCGGTTCCGCAGTGCGGTGATCCACCAGTAGGCAAAGAAGGCGCACCACAGGATGGCCAGGATCAGGTAAGCGGTCGGGAGCATGGTTAAGGTCTCACTGCCGGTCCGGTATGTTCCCCCGGGATAAAATGCCGGGGGACGCGCCGGTGGAACAGAGGCCGGGTCAGGAAAAATTCCATAACGGATTTTCGCATTTCAGTGTGCTTAAATATCCTTCAGCCGAACCTGATGCATAACAAAAACAGGGATGTATCATGCAGGAATCAAAGTCGCCGCTTGCCCGGCTGGTGTTGTTCGCGATCTGTCTGGCGGTTGCCGGAAGCATTGTTGCCGGGGTACATTATTTTGCCGTGGACCTGCCCGGGCAGCAGGCGCTCCATGCTCCCATGAACGGGGACTGCCTGGAGTCCTGCGATGATCTGTTCAGCCAGTGTCTTGCTACCAATAAGGCCCACATGACCGGCGAGGTCTACTGGTTCTGCGAGCGGTCCCGGGACAACTGCATCAACGACTGCTTCTGACCGGGCCTGACTCCCGGAAATTTTTTTCAGGTCAGGGCGAGACCGCAGGACAGTTCCGGACTACTCCCTCAGGCTCCTGTCCGACGTCTGACAGAGGGTCGAGCAGGATATTGCCTCCCGAGGGCTCATCACCCTTATGTTTACAAAGAGGTCATTTCAGCCTCTGTTTCCGGTACCCTGTTTTTGTGGACAATCCTGCAGGGGAAGCGGTGTCCACCTGCGTGGAGATGGTCAGGAATCCCGCCGGAGATTTCCCGTACCTCCCATCCGGATCTGTTCACCCCGGAATGGTGTTCTGTACGCCCTGTTTTTTGCTCTTATTACAGCCAGAATGCAGCGAAAAACCCTGGCCGGAACAGACCGGTGAGTGCTTTGGGGTAAGGGAATGGGTGAAAAACTGATGATTAGCTGGGGGTTCACGATCGGTTTTGGAGGTAACGTCAGACCGTCTTATTCCGGAGCGGCGATTGTGCCAGGACTTTCTCGCCCCGCCGGTCGGTCTCGATGATGGAGATTGTCACGTCCGCATCGTAGGGGATTGTGACCGGCAGCTCGGCTGCTTTCTTCACAAACGATCGCTGTTTGTTGAATTCGGCCGGTACGGGAAACCGGTAGTTCTGCGGATCATTGCTGATCATAATCTGGAAGCAGTACTTCGGCTCTGCCCGCGGGATCAGGCCCATGCCATCTACCCGGAGGGATTCTACGTACGTTTCTCCGGATTTCCTTTTTTCGTACTGGGCGAGGATGCGGAGACCATCGGGTTCGGGGCGGGTCATGATGGAATAATTTGTTGCCGGGGATTTTGAATTGTACGCAATGGGCCGGGATGTGGATGGTGCGAGCCGTTATGCGGAAAACTAGTAGTCGATATTCAAAGAACGCGAATATATTTGATCCTAGTGCAGATCGGAGGTTATCTGACGAATTTCCAAAAGATCATACGTTTTTTGTGCTCACTAGGCAGGATTTGAAAACCAATGAAATGATCAAGTTCTTTTTACATCGCGTCTTACAAATCGCTCTAAAATCCAACCATGACAAATTTGCTTGATCTGGTAGTAATAATCCTGAATTTCATATCTAAAAAAATCATCCCATTCCCACCATTTTTTCTTGGTAGTTTTCACTCTCATCCCATGAAGATTCGCCTTAAGTTTGAATCCTTTCTCATTCAGAACGATCACATTTTGTTTATTCTCACAATAAGATACTGCAATCTCTGCTATTGCAGATTGATTCACTTCAGAATCAGTACTGGATGTAAAGAGAAAAATTATGATAATATCGCAGGTATGAACTAACGCCATACTTGTATCTAGGGCATCGGCGTATTTCGCGTCACCTTCTGTTATGCGAGGTTCATCAGTTGGCAAATCCTCTGCGGTAAAGACGTGAGCATAACTATGCGTTTTTAGATATTTTTTTAGATTATATAAAATAGATTTATTATAATCGGTAAATGATCAGCATACCCCAATAGAAATTTGCTTTTTGATTTCTCCAGTTATCGCCTCGATTTCTCGAGAGTCATCATATAATCCCACATAATCTTTTTGCGATTTATATAATGATAAATGAGTATAGACAAGTTTAATTTGACTGAACGATGCAAAGAATTAATATTGGTCAAATTACACTTGACTATACGCATCATGATGATGTGTAGGAGTTGTACCAATGCTTGATAAGGCTGTGATGGAGTCGCTGCTATCTGAAGTACCTTCAGAAGTCTTCGATGCGATATCGCCATTATCCAATAAGAACAGTCAAGCACTCTTTATTGCATTACTCAAAAATGAGCAGATGCGGTTTGGAGAGATTAAGGAGTTATTTCGTGTAAGAAATTCTGAAGATATTAATCATCCCTTAAAGTCGTTAGTAAAAGCCGGACTTGTATCCAAAAAAGCAGAATACCTTGAAGATATTGGCGAGAGTGAGATTGCAGTATATGCCCCAACATTCATGGGAAAATCGGTGATGAGGTCACTATATACTGGTGTGATGGTAGGTATCGATAATGTATCTGATATCCAAGCCCAAAATAAGCCAATTAGATCAGTAAGTCATGTTGCTAGATCCCCGTATAGTGGATCAAGCATCCCAGGAAAACCGGTTTATTGCTCACCTAACACAGTTGAACGTCAGGCAATTGTACCAATAATTGGAGGTCAATAAATATGTCAGAAACACATCAAAACCCACCAAAAATAATTGCAGAAAAAGATGAAGATTTTAAACAAATTTTTGCTGATGGTGTCTATACTTGGTTGGGAACAGAGTCAGGTACATTATCATTCTTTGTAGATTCTGTTGATCCCGCAGTTGATGAAAAAGGAGCTCTTCAGATTAAAACTGTAAAAAGAAGATTCAAGGTTGAGATTCGAATGTCTCCTGTTGTTTATAATAATTTGATTGCCTGGATGACAGAGAGAAGAGATTTACTTGAAAAGACTCAATTAAAATCCAAATAACTTTTTTCAGCAAGTACGCAAATGTTTTGGAAATACGAACATGTCTTGTCGAACAGAATGGAAATTCACGAAAAATTTGTGATCAATTAAAAAAATAAAAAAGGTATTCTGACCGACTTCCATTAGTAGTCCGTTATAATCCAGAACTGATCGATTTCTTTCTTGTTGATCTACTTGGTAAACTCATCAGCTGCGTGATCAACATCCTCAACGATATTGCTGCGACCATCTTGATCTAACTCCCTCTATCACCGGCGTCCCGCAGGTGCTCTGCCCTGCCAGGTCCCTGATACAGCTGCGAATAAGATATCTCGGCATTCATCATTCGACGATGCACCTCCCTCATTCGCCATCCTTATCCCCCCGCATCCCGTAACAGGAAATTATGCGCAAGAGTTACAGCCTCCCCCTGGTGGTGTTCGGCCTCTGCCTTCTGGAGGGATGGGTGATTTACCTCAACCTGGTGGTGCACCCTGACAACCAGCCGGCACTCACGCTCGTTATCGCCATCCTGTTTGCGATCGCCGCCGGCATCGGCATGTGGTACAGGACCCGGGTCCTCAATACCCCGGTGTCCTGACCTGCCGGGACCCGGGGCTGGTTTTTGTTTTTTGGTTTTTGCCTGATGCCGTCATGAAGCACTGCGGTTCGCCCGCTCATGGGCGGGTGATCCCCCGGTGCCTTGCTCAGCTTTTTAACGTCCTGCGAAAGTATCCATCGTTATGAGTTCAGTGTACAGTGTAAAACACGTGGAGATCCTCGGGATAGCAAAATTTACCGCACTCCTGGGATTTGTCTGGGGCCTGGCCGGGGGGGTTGTGATTCTCGGGACGTACATTATGGGGTTCATGGAAAAGGGAGACACCTCCCTGCTCGGGCCCGGTCTCACCGGGCTTGGCCTGCTGGTGGTGTACGGCATTGTCGGGGGTTTTATCGGAGGAGTAATACTGGCAGTGCTGTATAACCGGATCCTTGGTGAAAGGCATGGGATCCGGATGATTCTCGAACCGTGAACGCGGGTGCCGGCCGGAGCAGAGTTCTTTTTGGTTCACGAAATTTTCTGGATTTTTTTTATCTCAGTCACGGCTACTGGTAAAATCCTTTTCCGGAAAAAACTGACTTGCCTGTGAGTGTCATAATCCAGCCATTCTTTCCTGCTGAACTGTCGTGAACCTGAGGTGTTGCCCCGACATCCGAATGCCCGGCGCACCCCCGGAACCCCGCGTGAAACCGACAGACCGCCGGCCATCACCGCGGTGCCGTGATCGGGAACGGAAGCACGGTTCCCTGCAAACGGACCAGCCCCCGGTCCCGCCGGAGAGAGGGCCGGGCCGCACCGGTACAAAACGCCCCCTGCGGGGAATACCCGGCCGGGAGGAGCCGGTGCATCCGTAACCCCCGGGGCGAAGCACGAATCGATTCCGAATATTTATCTTCCCCTCGCCAACAGAGAAAAGTCTCATGCTCCCCCGTATCAAACGCCGGTTCGAGTCCCTCCTCCAGTCAGGGGCAATGACCATTGCCGGCATCTATCTCGTTATCGGCCTTGCCTGGATCTTCTTTTCCGACCGGCTCGCCTTCACCTCTGCCAGTCAGTACAACGAGTACCTCCTCTTCTCGACTTTCAAGGGATTTTTGTTCATCATCGTCACGGCCATCCTGCTCTACACGATGATCGTCTTTTATTTCCGGCGGGTGGATGAAGAACGGCGACGGTACCGTGCCCTTGCCGAGAACTCTCCGGATATGATCTTCCACCTCTCGCTGCCGGACGGGCGGTTCCGGTACGTCAGCCCCTCGTCCCTGGCAGTATCGGGGTATGCCCCGGAGGAATTTATCCAAAATCCCGGCCTGGTTTACCAGATCATTCATCCCGCATGGCAGGAATTTTTCAGGACCTTCTGGGAGCAGCTCCTTGCCGGGGAGCTCAGTACGGCCAGCGAATACCAGATCATTGATAAATCCGGAGAACTGCGGTGGGTGAACCAGCGGAGTACTGTTATCCGGAACAGTGACGGCCTGCCAGTCGCAGTCGAGGGGGCGATAACGGATCTCACCCGGCAGAAGAAGGCAGAGGAGCAGATCAATCTTGCCAAGCGCAAACTTGCCCTGATGTCAGACATTACCTACCAGGATATCCAGAACAAGGTGACCGCACTCCGGGGATATTCCCAGCTCATCCGGGACTGTGCAGACGAGCAGGAGCGGACAGCGTTCATCAGAAAGGAGGAGGAAGTCCTGGAGATGATCCACACCCTGATCAAGAAGACAAAGGACTACCAGCAGATGGGGACAGACCATTCCTGCTGGATCTCCCTGGAACAGGCCATTCCCCGGGAATGGTCCCGGATCTCCCGGTCAAAAAATTCTGTTTCCCTCAAGGTTCACGTTGCCGGCGTTGAGATCTATGCTGACCCGCTTTTTGACCGGGTATTGTACAATCTTATGGAAAATGCGCTGATCCATGGGGAAAAAGTATCCCGCGTCACGTTTACCGCAGAGGATACCCCGGAGGGTCTCGTGCTGGTCTGCGGGGATGACGGGATTGGCATCGCCCGGGAGGAAAAATCCCGGCTCTTTGACCGGGTCGTGGCCGGGGGAAAATTCGGGTTATTCTTTGTCGCTGAATTCCTTACCTTATCCGGTATTACAATTGCAGAGACGGGGACCGCGGGAAAGGGTGCACGGTTTGAGATGACCGTGCCGAAAGGGATGTACCGCTACCCTGCAGGGAATACGGCCGGTGGATCTGCTCACTCACCCGGCGTATGACATCCCGCTGATAAGAATCCCAAAAACCCGAAAGGTACTCTTTTCAGATTTTGACACATCCGTAACCGTCCCGGGAGGTCTTTTCCCCGGCATTTTGTGTCCGGTGAACCATTTCACCCGTCTGCAAGGAAGCGCTGCAGGGCACCAGTGTATTGCATTGGTATATCTGCGGTTCCGGAGGTAAGGGGTACCACGGATCATTGATTCGGAGGAGGTTTGAGTATTCAATCATGAAAATATGGGCTTTGAAACAATCCCGGCGGTACCTTCCGGTTGCGGTCGTGGCTGTAATTGTCCTTGCCGCGATTGGGATCTTCGCGGGAGTGGCTCTCCCGGCAGATCCTGGTTCTCCGCTGGGAGGTATCGTATTACCGGGAACGGAAAAATCGCAGGAGATCCCCAGTGCACAGGGTGCCGGTGTGAGCCCGGCTGCCATACCCATGAAGATGGCTGCCATTCTCTCCCCAGAGGACGCCGTGGATTCCACGGGCAGTTCCGGAGCTCCGGAGAGTTCATCAGGGTCGTATTCTGCTCCATCGGACGGGCTGGGGACAGACAACCAGGTCCCGCCATCATCACCGGTGACACCGGGTACGGCACCGCAGGTCACACCGACCCCGCAGGTCCCGGCCGTGGTTACGATGAACATCGTCCTTGAGGCCGATGAACCGGTAAAATCTGTCGGTACGCCGGTGCAGCTGAAGGCAACCGTGACTTCTTCGGATCCGGCACTCGTTGCAGGACAAGAAGTCAGGTTCGAGATCACCTCAGGACCGCACAGCGTAACCTCAACCACCCTGTATACCGACAGCAATGGTGTAGCCGTATTCACCTATAACGGGGTCAGTGGTGGTATCGATACGATCATTGCTGAAATCGAGACCGATTCCGACACCGAGATCTATTCGAATCCGGTGAACGTGGAATGGGTAGGCTCAGCTGCAGTGCCTGAGTTCCCAACCCCCGCGGTACCGGTCATCGCCATTATCAGCCTGTTTGCTCTTATTGCCATTGCGGGCAGACGAAAATAACCGGAAATTTTTCTTTTTTTGATTGACCTGTACCGGGGATGGTTATTTTGCAGCTCTGCCGGTCACCGCCGTTTATTCCCCGGGCTTTTTGCCGGCAGCCGGCCGGAGCCTTAAAGGTAGTATCCCGCGGAAATTACAGAGCGATGGGCCGGGGATGCAGTAATCCGGTACGGGTCTATGAGGTCAAAGGTAAAGATGCCGGATCGCCATTGGTTTTAAGAATTTCCCGGACTGCCCGACAAACCGGGTCCGGTGCTGCAAAAAAATTAAAAAAAAACAGGGGGTTAGAAGTCCGTCATAATCCGGAACTGGTCGATCTCTTCCTTGTTGATCTGCTCGATGAACTCATCGGCTGCGTGACCAACATCCTTGGAAGCGGTGATGGCACGGCCGACAACGAGGATATCGGCGCCTGCCTTGAGGGCGTCCTTGACCACGTTGGTGCGGATGCCACCGGCGGTCGCGACCAGGAGCTTGCCACCGGCTGCCTTCTTCATGGCGGCGATGTCGCCCCAGGCATGGGCGGTCTCCTCAACATCGATTGCACGGTGGAGTTCCACGATGTCCGGCTTGACTTTTAAGGCCTGGATAACCTTCACCGGGCTCTGCACGTTCAGCATGTCGATGACCGAGTAGATGCCGACTTTCTTGGCCTCGATGATGGCCTTCTCAATGGTTGGGATATTGGCAAGGCCGGAGATGACGACCGCGTCAGCGGTTGCATCGGCTGCCATGCGGGCCTCGAGGTTGCCGGTGTCGAGGATCTTGAGGTCGGCGATGATGAACGCGTTGGGCTTGACCTTCCGGATCTCGGAGAGGACAGAAAGACCGAACTTCTTGATGAGCGGGGTGCCGGCCTCGATGATGAGGTGGTCGTTCTCGGGTAGTGCCGAGAGGACAGCGTTGAGCTTGTTTAAGTCAACAATGTCCAGGGCAACCTGCAGGTAGGGCGGGTCCCAGAGGCGCTGCACCTTGAATCCCATGATGGCGTGGGCGGCACGGTCCTTCTCGTGGATGAGGGTCTTCTTGTCCGGGAATGAGTCCAGGGCACGGGCAAGGGCAAGCTTGGTTGCACCGTAGTTGAAGCGGTAGAGCTTGTTGTAGTCCTTTGCCTCGGGGTGGACAAAGGCGGAGCAGAGGATGGCGAGGCTCTCGATGCTCGTCTCGCCAAAGACGCCTTCCTCAACGCTGTCCGCAATGGCCTTTGCCACGGCGGCCTGCACGGGGCCGAACATCTCGTTGACCTGGTGCATGTCCTTTAAGGTGACCTTCGGGATAACGAGGGTGACCGGCTTGGTTAAGAGGTTCGGGCGGACTACCGCGAGAAGGGGGGTATGCCCAACCGACAACTGGGAGATCGCGTTTGCAAACGCTGAACCGATCGGGCCTTCTTTTTCGCCCATTAACAGGTCGATGTGCGCCAGTTCCGCGCCATCGCCCACAAGTGCTTCGCCTACTAAATACATGGAACTCTTCCCTTTTCTTGTGAGTATTATGTGCCCGTTGGATATGATAAAGATTACAAACGATAAAGGGCATCAGGCCCGGACCGGGAGAAGAGCCTGTGGCCCTTCGATCCCCCGGCTCCGTGGGTGCAGGGATGAGAGAACAATGCCCGGCATCCTTTTGCACTGCTGCGACGGGTCCCATCAGGAAGACCGGATCCGGCCGTCCCTACGGATCGAACGTATGAGAAGCGCTGAGCCGGGTGTAAACACACCGGCCGCCAGAACCGTAACCTGACGTCAGAGGAATGAAGTAAGAGAAATGTGGGGTTGGTGAGATTTGAACTCACGATCGACGGGTCTCTCCGACATGCGCATCAGTGCTCCAACGGGTCATCATCCATTGTAAGTCAGCAGACCCATTGTTCATCATCTGAGCACTCGGCTGAACGCAAAGACCGCTGGAGCCCGTCGCCATACCGGGCTAGGCCACAACCCCGTTCGCTGTGCTGTTCAGGTTTGATCCTGACTCAATAAAATCGCAGTCCGGTGACTTAAGAGTTTTGTTCTGTTAAAACACCGGACGATCCGGGAGTCGGAAAGGAGATCCTGTGCAGGGGCGTCCGGGTATGGTGCATGGCCGGGTCCCGCGGTGCACCACGACCGGAAATTTCTTTCCGGTTTTTCCTGTGGATCCCGGACCGGGGCTATCAATCCAACCGGCTGGAGGCCCATGGCAGGAGAGTGGAGGGGCGGCACCCGGTGCCCGGGACAGGTGCACCACATCCGGACCAAAACACTATCTCTATATTATCCGGTTACCCATTTTGTACCAATGGTTGAGGGCAGTTATGCAAGCGGGACATCGGAATTCCCCCTGATGGGAATGACGATAGGAGAGATGTTTGACAGCACCGCGGCAAAATATCCGGACACCGATGCCGTGGTTTCCATGCACCAGAGCATCCGGTGGACGTACCGGGAGTTCCAGCACCAGGTGAACATGGTGGCCCGCGGGCTCATGGGTATGGGCGTTGCCAAGGGAGACCGCGTCGGCATCTGGGCCATGAACCACGCGGAATGGGTCGTGGTCCAGTTCGCGACCGCCAAGATCAGCGCCATCATGGTGAACATCAACCCCGCGTACCGCACGTACGAGCTTGAATATGCCCTCAAGCAGTCGGAAGTCTCGACCCTGATCATCCAGGGCCGGTTCAAGACCTCTGACTACGTGGGGATGTTCTACGAGTCCTGCCCCGAAGCCTACGAAGCGAAACCGGGCAGGATCTCGAGCGAGAAGTTCCCGTTCCTCAAGAATGTCATCTTCCTTGGCACCGTGCCGTACAACGGCATGTTCACCTGGGACGACCTCATGAAGCGGGCAGAGGAGATCAACAACGACGAGCTCATCTAACGGGGTGAGTCGCTCGCCTTCGATGACCCCATCAATATCCAGTACACAAGCGGCACCACCGGGTTCCCCAAAGGCGTTGTCCTCACGCACCACTCCATCCTCAATAACGGGTACATCATCGGCGAAGGCATGGGATTTTCCGAGAAGGACCGGCTCTGTATCCCGGTCCCCTTCTACCACTGCTTCGGCATGGTCCTTTCCAACCTTGCCTCCTGCGTCACCCACGGCTCCACCATGGTCCTGCCCAACTGCACCTTCGATGCCGAGGATGTCTTAAAGACCATCGAGAAGGAGCGGTGCACCGCGGTCCACGGCGTCCCGACCATGTTCATCCCCGAGCTCGCCCACCCGAATTTCGCGAAGTACAACCTCAAATCCCTCCGGACCGGCATCATGGCCGGGTCGCCCTGCCCGATCGTGGTCATGAAGGAGGTCAACACCAAGATGCACATGAGCGAGATCGTGATCGTGTACGGCCAGACCGAGACCGCGCCCGGTGTCACCATGACCACCACGAAAGACCCGGTCGAGCGCCGGGTCACCACGGTGGGCCGGGCCTTCCCCCATACCGAGCTCAAGATCATCGACCCCGCAACCGGCAAGATCGTACCGCACGGGGATGTCCGCGAGATCTGCGCCCGGGGCTACTGCGTCATGAAATGTTATTACAACAACCCCTCGGCTACCGCAGCAACGCTGGACAAGAACCACTGGAACCACACCGGCGACCTCGGCACCATGGACCAGGAAGGGTACTTCAAGATCGTGGGCCGGCTCAAGGACATGGTCATCCGCGGCGGCGAGAACATCTACCCGCGGGAGATCGAGGAGTTCCTGCACCACCACCCGCAGATCGCCGACGTGTACGTGGTCGGTGTCCCGGATGTCAAGTACGGCGAGGAGCTCTGCGCCTGGGTGAAGATGAAGGAGGGCCAGACCATGACCGAACAGGACATCAAGGACTTCTGCAAGGGTAAGATCGCCCACTTCAAGATCCCCCGGTATGTCATGTTCGTCAACGAGTTCCCGATCACGATTTCGGGCAAGATCCAGAAGTTCAAGATGCGGGACGAGTCGATCAAGGTGCTCGGTCTTGAGGATGCCTCGAAGATAGAGACCGCCTGATTTTTCCTCATATTTTTCTGGCCATTTTTAAATCCGTGGATGGATGCAAATGCCATTGTCGCACCCGGCCCGGATGTGCAACTTCACCGTCTCATCTCTGCCGCTCCCGCTGTGATGTCTCCTGCGTACAGTTCAGGAGAAGGTGCCGGTGGTACCGCACGATCGCGGCAATTGCGATACCGGCAATGAGAATCATTGCCGGCACCGGGCTTTTTTTTGCCGGGGTCTGCTGAGGTCCCGGGATTGCCGCCCCCAGCACCTGCACCACCTGGCCGCCCCCGACCCGGACCGTTGCTGTCCAGTTCGGATACCCCGGGAATGCAAGATCGATCCGGTGCGGACCGGCAGGAATGGTACCAAGCATGACCGGCGCAATGCCCCGGAAGGTCCCGTCAACGTACACCAGGGCTCCTGTCGGCGAGGAGCTGATGAACAGGTTGCCGGTAGCGGGAGGCAGTTGCGCGGGAACGAGGACCGCGTCAAACAGGGTAATGTGGCCCGTTACTACCTCAACGGTCACGTTATAGTCCTCAAACCCGGGGTTGCGGAGGACCAGGACGTGCAGGCCGGGGTCCACCCCGATCACGGGAAAGACGAGGCCTGGTGAGGTTGTGCCCCGGAACATCTTGTCAAGATAGACCTGCGTCCCCGGCTGGGAGGCATTCACGCCCACGGACCCGAGGGTTTCGGGCGACCCGACCTGCGTGAGGTCAAGGGAGAGCGTAGTCGTCTCACCGGCATTCACGGTTGCCAGCATTGAGAACTCGCTGTAACCGAGCGCATGGAGGACCACCCGGTGATCTCCGCGGGACACCCCGCTCACCACGAGCGGGGTGACTCCCTCGAAGTTCCCGTCGATGTACAATTGTGCGCCGGCGGGATTCGAGTCTACCGAGACCTGGCCGGCAACTGTGACGGGTACGAGCGTTGCATCCACGGTTGCGGTTTCACCTGCTGCAACCAGGACGGTCCGGGTGAACGCCTCGTAACCGGGATAATCGATCTCTATGATATGGAAACCGGGTGCAAGCTGCGGGTATGTCCAGGGGGTGACCTGGATGTCATTGCCATCAAGCGAGGTGACTGTGCTGTCCCGCGATTTTGCCGGGCAGGGATCCTTCCTTTAAAAGGGCGGAGGGATTGGGGGTCAGATCACGCCGAACCAGGCAACATACGAGGCTACGATCATCACGATGAAGAGCAGGATCAGGATCTTGTACCCGCACGCCTCGCAGATACCGAATGCGGAGGGGTTATGCTCATGCTGGTACGAAGAAGAGCAGACCTTGCAGGTCCTTGCGGAGCCGGTGTGATCATGTTTCTCAAAAGATTCGTGAGACATACAAAAAGGCACTCACCTCCTGCGGGGAAAAAGATGTCGGTATTTTTTACTTTTTAAGGATGGATGCAGAAGAGAACAGGAACCGGTAATCAGACGCTGTTTATGGTTTCGGGAGCGTGATCAGGAAGACTGCTCCCTTCCCCACGTCGCCGGGGACGCGGTCTTCCACCCGGATTGTCCCGCCGTAGCGCTCGATTAATGCTTTGCAGATGTACAGTCCCAGCCCTTTTCTGCTTACCGTGGTATCCCCCCGCTGGAACCGGTCGAAGATCCGGGGTTTGAGGGAATCAGGGATCCCCTTCCCGTGGTCGCCGACCGTGATGAGGACCTCCCGCCCGGCATCCTCGACCCGGATAAAGACCTGCGGTTCTGCCCCCCCGTACTTGATGGCATTCCCGATAAGGTTGGCAAAGACCGAGGAGAGCATCTCATCGGCAAGGACGGTTGCCCCGGCCCCGTCGTACTCAATAGCAGTACCCGGAAAAGCTGCGGTCTCCCGGGATATGATCGCTGTGACCTCGAGCGGGATCCGCTTCACTTGGCCCTCCTGGATCTTCCTGAGCGCCGAAATATTGCGGATGATCTCGTCGCTCTTGTCGAGGGATCGGATCAGGTTTTCCTGCAGATCGGCCCGCACGTTTCCCGTGCTGGCAGCCAGGAGTCGGCCATAATTCAGGCTCGCGGTATTGATGTTGTTGATGTCGTGGGTCAGGATGTCCAGGTACAGGTTTGCTTCCTCGTGGAGCTGGTGGAGCTGGGCTTCCATCCGCTTGCGTTCAGTAAAATCGATGAATGTTATGACTGCATGGTCTGTCGAGATCTTCCGGGCCGCGATGACTGCATTCCAGAGCGAACCATCAGCTCTCCGCATGGGAAGTTCCCTGATTTGGGTCGTGCACTGGGACTGGTGCACCGGAAAAAGGTTATCGAGGATGCCGGGTTCGAAGAGAAAATCGGTGATGGCCTGTCCTGTCGCCCCGGGCCCAGGCAGCCCGAGCGAGAGGGCGAAACGGTGGTTCATCTCAAGGATCCGGTTGTCGGGGATGGAGAGCAGGATGACGCCATTCTCGGTATTTTCAAAAATGGCATGGTATTTCCTCTTCTCCTGGATCAGGTAATGGGTCAGGTACGAGACGGTCAGGGCGATGGCAATCAGGAGGATTGCGCGGACCGCCGCTGCAATAATGTCCTCTGCCGACGGGTAGCGGAATACCAAGATCACGGCGAACAGGAACATGGCAAGGAGATAGACAACCAGGACACCCCGGCGCCGGTAAAAGTACGGGAAGAGGATTGCAGGGATTGCATAAAATCTGGCAATGACATTCGGGGACTGACCCTTCATGAGGAGGATGACGGTGACCCCTAAGAGGAGGATGGTAAACAGGACGAGACCGGAAATCCAGTACTTCTTGCTGATGCGGAACGGCTCCTCCGGCACGGCAAACGCATCGAGGTACAGGTCATTGCTGTCCGGAGCTTTTCCGGATCCATGCGTATTCATAATACTGTACACGCCTTTTGCGGACGGGAGGGTAAATAGGTTGTGGAGAATGATATCATCTGAAGGCTGCCTCATGGCAGCCGCCCCATACCGGCCTGGTTTCGCAGGACAACCCGGGGGTTACACGATTCCACTGGTGCAATTTCTGGAATTTATTATCTCTTCATTCCCATGTCAGCATCAGGCACAACAACATCCTGTCCATTGACCGGAGATGTGAGAATGAACCGACAGCATTTTTTTTAATAACCCTCCTGGCCCTCGTCCTGCTGGTACCATCTGTACCTGCTGCCGATGCCCTGTACCGTGCAAACGCGCAGCACACCGGTGTATACCCGGGTTCTGCAACCCTGCCGAACAATGTCCTGAAATGGAGCTTTGACCAGATGAACAACCCGATAACGACCCCGGCGGTTTCCGACGGGACCGTCTATTTCGGGAGCAATGATCACAACCTGTATGCGGTTTCCGCTGCGGATGGATCGGTCCGGTGGAAGTTTGCCACCGGCAACATGGTTCTCTCGCCCCCGGCCATTACTAACGGGATCGTCTACTTCGGCAGCACCGACCAGCAGATCTATGCTGTCAATGCCGCTCACGGGAGCCTCCGGTGGAAAGTGCACACCAACTCCACCTGGGATTCAGGGATCGGGACCTCGTCCCCGGTTATTGCGGACGGGACCGTGTACATCGTCAGTTTCGACAAGAACCTCTATGCCATCAATGCGGATACGGGATCCGTGCGGTGGCGGTATCCCTTCGTGCCGGCCGGTGCCGAAGCCGGATCTTCCCCGGTTGTCGCAAACGGGGTCGTGTACTTCGACGATGTAAACAAGGTCGTCTATGCAGTGAACGCAGCTGACGGAACGGAAAAGTGGCGGTATTTGGGGACAGGAAGCCGGTCATCCAGCCCGCCCC
>Ga0172367_10004684_pt1 | contig 16880 bp, 17 predicted proteins | sample Lak10m_FD_114542 | JGI IMG/M metagenome (GOLD analysis project Ga0172367, IMG submission 114542) | Freshwater microbial communities from Kabuno Bay, South-Kivu, Congo - kab_022012_10m | ecosystem: Environmental > Aquatic > Freshwater > Lake | place: Democratic Republic of the Congo: South-Kivu...
AATTATTATCCAAAAGTAGTTAACTATTAGCGACGGCTTTCCGACTAAGGGGACATTATCGCTGGGAAATTAATGGGACATTTTTGTCAGGAAATCACAAGTTTTTTGCGAGTCGTGTTTTTTGCGAGTCGATTAATTCTGATTGAGGTTCTTTATCAGCTTATTTATTTAGTTAAGCCTTCCGACACTAATAAAGAATCTTTTAGCCTGAGGAGCGTCGGCCTGTGAAATTATACAGATCAAAATTCTTTAAATCCGTTGCAATTTTCTATCTAGGTTTTCCCTTGTTTTATCTTCCTATCTCGGCATTGCTGTTTGATGTTCCGGCGGGCTCTTTAGTAGGTGTGCTTCTTTGGCCGTCCTATTTTTTTATTTCGATCCTGGCTATAACAGTGGGGTATGCCCTTTGGCAAATGCATCGTTGGGGATGGTATCTTTTTATCGTAACCAATTTTTTGATTACTTATCTGAATGCTATTGTTTTGAATGAGTATGGAACAACTCATCATCAGATTTTATCTTTTCTTGCATCATTTTTTGGTCTTTCTGTAGTCACTTATCGAGTTGCTCAAGAGATTCGTGTTCCTTATTTTTTTCCTAAGATTCGGTGGTGGGAGAGTAATCCTCGATACAAACTTTCTATTCCTGTCAAAATTTCGCCGATGGATGCTCCAGTTATTGACGGAGATATTTTAGATATTTCAATGGTAGGATGTTTCATTAAGACAAAAAAAGAAATCTATCAGGATCAGAAGGTTCGTTTGCAATTTGTCATTTTTAAGCTCTCTTTTGAGTGTTCAGGAGTGATTGCTTGGCGCGCTAAAGAAAGTGTCACTATTCCAAAAGGAATGGGGGTCAAATTTTTACCATTGAGACGTCCTCAAAAGCGCACTTTGCGCCAAATATGTCGTCGGTTGAAGCAGATTTCAGATTTTTATCGGAGATCTCGTTATTTATTGAGTCATGAAGAATTTTGTAAACGCTTAAAAGAGCTCGAATCAGAAATTTTGCAGTCTTCCTCTTCTTCTAGAAAACGGTTGCTTCGATGATAAATTCTCATTGGATGGAAGAAGCGCTTTTATTGGCGCGTCAAGCCGCAGAAGAAGATGAAGTGCCAGTAGGTGCTGTGATTTTTTCTTCTGAAGGAAAGGTCATTGCTCAGGGATACAATCGAAGAGAGCAGGAGCAAAATCCAATAGCTCACGCAGAAATTTTAGTAATTCAAGCGGCATCTCAAGCGACAAAAAGTTGGCGTCTAACAGATTGCACTTTAGTTGTGACGCTGGAGCCTTGCCCTATGTGTTTGGCTGCATGCCAACAAGCTCGTATTGTCAAAGTGATTTATGGTGCTGCAGATCCGAAAGGAGGTGCTTTGAGTCTTGGTTATCGATTGCATGAGGATTTACGCACGCATCATCGGTTTAATGTGGTGCATGAACCTCATTCCGAATGTAGTGAAATTCTGAGTCGGTTCTTTCAGAAAAAAAGAATACAAGATAGGATGAAAAAATGAACGTGATCAATGCATGGAAAACTCCACCGTTAAAAGTTTCTTTTGCTAGTCTTTCGCTCGGCGCTTCAGTAGACCAGCAGACAGGAAATCTCTCTGTTTTCGATATTGTTGAAGAAGTTCGTGCTGCTCAGCTCCCAATTCAAATTCAATCTTTGGTGATTTCTCTTTCGCTAGAGAAAGTTCAGGATGTTGATTTTTCTGGAAAGGTAATGATTCATCTTTTGACTCCAGACGGAAAGCAACATGTCATTGGTAATGGAGAGATTCGTATTCCTGCTAAGCAAAAGCGAATGAAAGCGGTATTTCGCTACAGTGGTTTTCCTGTTCATGCTTTCGGTGAACATCGTTTCGTTCTTTCCTGGTTGAACGAGGAAAATGCAAAAATAGGCGAGGCCATTTTAGATTTTGATGTGATTGAAGCAGTTCAGCCAACGATAAATGATTCGACCGATACTTCTCAGTCGTTGCCGCATTAATTCAGCTTTTTGATATCTAATGAATCACTAAGCCAGATAATTGGCGGAGCAGTTAGCCAGTTGTCTGGCTTATGATTTTTCTAATGATTTGATTTGTTCTCTCATTGAAATAAAAAGCATGACTATTGAAAAGCAACCCATGCATAGACCTGTCATAAGGTTTAGGTCTGTTTTATGAAATATGCCTGTGCTTGTTAGAATGCAGGCAAGTATTCCAAAAAATAATCCGATCACAAATCTTAAATCTTCAATGCAACGAGTCCACATCAGCCGGTCTCCTTAGAAGAAAAGATAATTAAATACAATTACGAGTAAGCAGATGCCTAAAGCAAGAGGCGCTGGTCTAAGATACCAGGCAACTTCTGTACTTTTGGGTTGATCGGTCAGGCTATAAACCAGCCCACGAAGTTCTTGATCAGGTTTAGGGTGAGTAAAAAAACTAATCATGATGGTCACAATAAAACAGACACTCCACGCTACGATCGCTATCCAGAAAGCTTGAGCCATTGCAGAAGTAAACTGATGAATGGGGGTGTGGATGAGCCAGCCTCCTTTACCTTCTGCTCGAGTGATTCCGTGAGTCATGGCGGCACCTAGAGTTCCACTTACTAACCCCCAGAAAGCCCCATGTCCTGTGGTTCTTTTCCAGAACATACCTAAAAGAAAAGTCGCAAAAAGCGGAGCATTGACAAATCCAAACACCAGCTGGAGAAAATCCATGATGTTATTAAAGCTCTTGGCGAGGTAAGCAGTTAAGATTGAAATGAGGATACCAGTAATCGTCGCAAGTTTTCCGACTTTTAAGTAATGAGTGTCAGATGCATGAGGCTTTAAATAAGCCTGGTAGAGATCGTACGTCCAAACTGAGTTAAATGCTGTGACGTTTCCAGCCATTCCTGACATAAACGAAGCCATTAATGCAGTCAGGCCTACACCCAAAAGGCCTGTGGGGTAAAATCTTATCAGGAGAGAAGGAAGAGTCATGTCATAATCCACTCTTCCATCAACCTTCAAGGGGAGGTGAAACCCTTTTCCAGATTGGGCAAGAGCAAAGGCAATCATACCAGGAAGAATTACGACAAACGGTAGAAAGATTTTTGGAATAGCAGCAATCAAGGGAGTTCGTTGTGCATCCGACATATTTTTTGCGACCATTGCGCGTTGAACAACTAAAAAATCCGTACACCAGTAACCAAACGAAAGAACAAATCCTAAACCTAAAGTGATACTCAATGCGTCAACATTCATCGGATTTGCCGAAGCTTCTGACATATATTTCCACGTATGAGTCATCGTGGCGGGGAGCTGTTGCTGAAGTCCTTCCCATCCTCCTACTGAGTGAAGTCCTACGAAAACTAATGGGGCAATTCCAAGGACAATGAGAAAAAATTGCAAAACTTCATTATAGATCGCGCTCGTGAGTCCTCCAAGAAGCGTATAGATCATTACGATTCCGGCGGAGAGAAGAATTGAAAAATCAAAGCTCCAACCTAATAAAGTCTTTAAAAGAAGTGCGAGCGCGTAGAGCGAAACTCCTGAAGAAAATACGGTCATCGCTGCAAACGAAAGAGCGTTGAATCCTCGAGTTTTTTCGTCAAAACGTAAAAATAAATATTCAGGTACAGAGCGTGCGCGGCTCCCGTAATAAAAGGGCATCATAAATACCCCTAAAAAAAGCATCGCAGGAATAGCGCCTAGCCAATAGAAGTGGCTAGTGATCATTCCATACTTAGCACCGGATGCAGCCATTCCTATGACTTCTTGAGCTCCCAGGTTGGCAGAAATAAATGCCATACTGGTGATCCAAAGCGGGATGGATCTCCCGCTCATTAAAAAGTCATTGCTGTTTTTTACCTTTTTTTTGAGGAATATGCCGATTCCCAAAACAAAGACAAAGTAAATTCCGATGATGAGATAATCAATCCAGCTTAAATTCGATGTCAAATTCATACAGATTCCAATGGCACTAAGACAGTCGGTTTACAGTAACTGGACTCTTGGTAGCGTTTTGCAATTTCATGAGCCGCTTCTAAAGCTTTTCCTTTTTGAGTGATTGCGACGATTGAACCACCAAATCCTCCGCCTGTGAGACGAGCCCCATACACATTTGCAGTTGAGCAAGCTAATTCAACAAGTAGATCAATCTCGGCAATTGATACTTCGTAATCATCGCGCATGGAGAGATGCGATTGTTGAAATAGTTCTCCAACTTTTAATAGATTTCCTGATTCGAGTGCAGCGACTGTTTGGATCACGCGATCATTTTCGGTGATCACATGACGAGCACGACGAACCAGTATATGAGGAAGAGTTTGAAGACGAGGAAGATCGGCAATTGTGAGTTCACGTAAGGATTGGATACCGAGTCGCGAGCATACTTCTTCGCATTGATTCCTTCGTTCATTGTATCCGCCACCCACATTGCGGTGAGCTACGCCAGAATTAATTACGATGAGCTCCATCGAAGAGGGAAGGTGGATTTGACGGTAAGTCAGGTTTTGCGTGTCAAGAAACAGCGCTTGCCCTGTGCCAGCAAGGCTACAAGCCATGGGATCCATAATGCCGACGCGAGCGCCGACAAATTCGTTTTCGATACGCTGACAAATCTGAGCGATTTCTACATCAGTAAGTGAGAGCTCAAAAAGTTCTCGTAATCCACGAATAATACTGACTTCAAGTGCAGCGCTAGAAGAAAGACCACTTCCCATGGGGACTGTGGAGGTAATTTTAGCTTCAAATCCTGAAAGGGAGAAACCGGTCGCAGAAAGGATTTGGGTAATTCCCTGGAGATAAGTTCCCCAAGAAGACGAAGGAATCTCTTCGCCTAAGAGATACGAGATGCGATTTTCGTCATTGACCTGGCAGCTTGTTGCTTCCACACGTCGATCGTTTCGTTTTTTGAGAGTGACATGTGTTGTTTGAGGGATTGATGTCGGAAGTACAAAGCCATGGTTGTAATCGGTATGTTCGCCAATGAGGTTGACTCGACCCGGTGCGGATGCTTTTACTTCGAGACTCATAATGATACCTCTACTTTTCTCAATTCTTCTGCCTTGGCCTCAGGGAGGCTGTCATTTGCAAACATTCCCGCACCGATTTCTGTTCCAGCGAGATATTTAAGCCGGTTGGGTGCTCGATAGGCAGGATAGAATTGCAAATGAAAATGAGACTCCGGATGAGCTCGTCCATCTGTAGGAGCTTGTTTAAAGATCATGAGATAAGGAAAAGCCTTGTTCCAAAGGCCATCGTATTTGAGCGTGACAGTTTTGAGTGCGCGCGCAAAATCTTTTCTTTGCGATGGACTTAAATCCGAAACTGTTGCGACAGGAGTTTTTGGAGCAATCCAAACCTCATAAGGATAGCGAGCGCAAGCCGGAATAAAAGCGATTACTTCGTCTGAATGGAAAATGATACGCCGACCGTCTTTCAATTCATCGGCAATAAAATCACTCATCAATCCGCGGCCGGTTTTTTCATAATATTTTTTCTGATTTTCAAGTTCGCGTGCAGGAGTAGGAGGGATAAATGGATAAGCATAGATCTGGCCGTGAGGGTGATGCAAAGTGACGCCCATTTCTATCCCACGGTTTTCAAAGGGCATGACGTATTGAATTTCTTCACGCCCACCGATTTCTAAAACACGATCTGCCCAAACTTCTAGCAGAAGTTCGATCTGTCCGAGAGGGAGTTTACCCAGAGAGGTCTCTGCATTTTGACTAAATACAATCACTTCGCAACAACCATTGGCTGGACGTGTAGGAGTAGAAAGCTGCGATCCTTCCTGCGTCAGTTCCGCAGAAAGAGCCATGGAGGGAAAGAGATTGTCGAAAACGGCGATCTCATAATCTCCCTCAGGGAGTTCTGTGGGAAAATCTCGCGAACGCGTGGGCGCTAACGGATTATACTCAGGCGGCGGAAGAAAAGTTCTTTCCTGTCGATGGCTGGCATACGCAACCCATTCTCCAAGTAGAGGGTGCCAGCGCAAATGAGGATTTGCGCGTATCGGGTTTAAGTTTGGACTTGGTGCTTCAATATTTCTTGCGATCGAACTGCGTGAATAAAGCAGGAGCTTGCGCCCATCCGGTTTAGGAAGACAGGTTTTATAAAGCATCTTAAGGCTATGCCTAGCCTACGATCGACACATCCGCAAGTAATGCGTATTCAGGTCCGTAATAACCTTCCCCAGAGCTCTCACTGCCTCCATGAGTTGAGAAATGAGCGCGTTTCACTTTTTTGTTGGAGAATCGAACTCGTTGGAAATTTTCTTTAAACGAGCCAGAAAGAGATCCGCCTTTCAAGTAAGTGACAGTCCCTTTTTCTTTGTCGTAAAGTTTAGCAAGCCGAATTTCACTGCTAAAAGTTCCGTTATGAGGCTCCATGAATAAACCTGAAAATTGCAAAATCTCAATGACCTGAGGAGCTTCGCGCGTGAGTTCTTCGTAACTGAGTGTGCCTGGTTCGACAACTACTGTGCCGCAGGTCGTCGATGGCATGAGATTCAGATACTGTGCGTAACGTTGGTCAGTTGGACTGACTACCACTCGATTTTTTTCGATGACCTTCAGAGGAGACTGGCGAATGCCATAACCAGAAATGGGAGTCGTGTCTGCTCCATGATCTAAAGAAGGGTCGAGCGTGATCGTCAGTAAATCTCCGACAGCATTAGGAACAAACTCATCTCCAGGCTGAATAAAGGGTAAGCCATGATAAGAATTTTTGGCTGAAATCTGTGTGATCTGTGTGTTGAAAAGAGTAGCCAAAACTTCAGAGTCTACAATGACTGCGTACTTTCCTGCTTTTGGCTTGATTGTGTCCAATGAGTGTTCGGCGCGATCGGAGGTTTCATCAAATAATTTTTCAATATTGAGATCCTCCATGTTCACTGCCCATCGCGTGCTGAGGTACTCATCCGAACGAGGGTTTCCGTATGGATCTTTTTTTAGATAAGAATATGCGGCTTCATTATAAATTCGACTTTGAGAAGAGCGGTGATTCAATCCATTGCTCAGATGGATCTCTTTATTGTGAACAGAGATAAAGAGTTCGGCAGAATTAAATGTGGTGCCTCGTGGTTTTGTGACTGCCATCGAGATGCGATCCGTAAATTCTGCCATCACTTTTTCGATATCTTCCGCGATGCGAGGATCTGTTGTTCGAAGTTCCGGTAAATGGGTGGGAACTTCTGATGGAAGTTCCCACGCTTGATGATCGGTTTGGAGTGCTGCTTGAATGGCAGAGTCAATTTGTTCTGCTAAAGGGAGAGACAGAAAAAGCTTTTTTGAGGTTTCCCCTTGTCGGCCTTCTTTTTCTGGGAGTCGAACAAATAGATGTAGATCAATATTCTGTGCATGAACTTCACGATCTTGATCTGTAACTAAGATGCGTGTTTCTTGCATAAAGTAGCGTTCGCGGCGGTGAATATGTTCTTGGGAAATTACCCAGCCCTTGACCTCCTTCCGTTTTGAAAGTTCGGTTTTGAGCTGTGTCAGATTCCAGTTGAGTCGTGTTCCCATAGTTCACCCTAAGATCACTTGATCAAGAAGTATGTAAGGTCCTCCGCATCCCGCAAAGACAAATTCTTTGTGGTATTTTCCGCAACCTCCTACATCATTCCAAGGATGTTGCGCAGAGTCGGGAGCGGGACTGTCTGCTTCGATTTTTGATTTTGAAATAATGGAGTTTAAAACATCTGGCGTGTAACCTGTTAGTTGAATATCGCCCCCAGCTGGTCCTTTAAAGAGCTGACCCGTGAGTTTTCCGTCTCGAACTTCTTCGAGGTAAGAAATTCCAACTTGAATTCCCATTCCTTTCGGATCTTCCATTCCGCCAGCAGGGTGAAGAGCGATAAAACCGTCTTTTAATTCAGACATCAACTCTTGGAGGGTTTTTGTTCCTGGGCTGAAGTAAGTATTAGTTTGTCGTGTATAAACTCCATTTGTCCAGTTTTCGCGTTTGCCGTTTGCGGTACGTGGAATTCCTAAACGAATAGCTGAAACGAGATGGGTCATCGGAGCTTTCAAGATGCCTCGATCGAGAAGGACTTGTTCATGAGCAAGCCAGCCTTCTTCGTCGAAGAAATAGCTGCCCCAAGCGCCATATCCTTCCCCGCCCATATCGAAGATCGCTGGATTATTGAGGATAGTGGCATGTTCATTTCCAACTTTTTCGCCCGTTTTGTGAAGCTCCCACGCTTTACTTCGGCCTCGAGCACAGGTATCACCTTCTTGAGCATGTCCAAAAGCTTCGTGAGCAAGGACTCCTGTGAGGACCGGACCAAAAATCACGCGGTATTTGCCGGGGAGCAGCCGTTCTGATTGTTTAAGTCCTCTCAAGTCTTTGAGTAGAGTGAGAATGTCAGAAGGTTTAACCTGAATCGTTTCCAAGCCACCTAGCCCACCAAGTCGTAAAAAGGTGCGATCGGCTCCTGACATCAGAATAATCGTGAGCGCTACTCGGTAGATCGTTTGAGACATATCTGTTTCACGGTCTAAAAAAATGGAATCTTCAATAGCCAAGCTTTGTCGAGCAGTGACGAAGGTCAGATCTTTTTCAGAAAGTCCTGCTTGTGGAGCAGTTTTTTGGCACTGTTCCATGAGCTCTTTGAGATGTGCAATAGTTTCAGTCGGAGTGTTTTTTTTGGGATCGATCTGATATCGAATTCCAAAATGCACCTGCGAATCTGACTGAATTTGAGCAGGGATTTGAGAAAGAATTTCTTCGGGGATGTGCCCTTCCGAAAGGCGATCTTTCCAGGTGGGTGCCGAATAGAGACGGCAGACCGCATTGGAAGGCTGTGCCGTATTTTTTACACGTTGAACAAAAAGTCGAGCCAGATTTTTCAAAGACTCGTGGTCGAGTTGGTCAGTCGCTTGTTCGTAGAGGGTGTAGCCATCATAAATGCGCAACACAGCTCCCAGTGTGACCTGATCGTTTACCTGAGTTTGTTTGAGATTGGCAGAAAGCGACTGGCTTGATTTCTTTTCAAAGTAAATTGACCCATACCAACCTGGTTCGGCTTCGAGAATCGGAATGAGTGTTTTGAGCTCACGACGTAGCTCGAGAAGGTCGGGAGATAAAGTAGCTCTCATGTTCTTGTCCTGCTGATATTTGCTCGAGATCATGTTTGTTTCATAACCGAAGAGACTATGTTGGGGCAATGGGAGTTATGTTAGAGTAAAATGATGTTGCGGGGCATGAAGAAACTCACTGTTTTGTGTATGGGGTTTTCGTCGGGTATTCCACTGGCTTTGACGGGGTCGACTTTACAGGCATGGATGAAAACTGAAGGAATTGATCTTTCGGTGATCGGTCTTTTTTCTTTAGTGGGATTGCCCTACGGATTTAAATTTCTGTGGGCTCCGTTGATGGATCGATTTGTTCCCCCATTATTGGGGCGTCGTCGAGGTTGGATCTTAGTTACGCAGATTTTACTGGTTTTTTCGATAGTAGCGATGTCTTTTTCAAATCCCGTCTCTCATCCGTGGCTGACTGCACTCAGTGCAGTGGGCGTTGCTTTTTTTAGCGCCAGCCAGGATATTGTGATTGATGCTTATAAGGCAGAGCTTCTTGAGCCCGAAGAGCGTGGAATGGGTGTTGCTGCTGCTACGTTTGGATATCGCATGGCGATGCTCGTTTCAGGTGCATTAGCTTTAATCCTCGCGGATCATTTACCTTGGAAGCATGTGTATCTTTTGATGGCAGCTACCATGAGCGTTGGAATTGTGACGTCTTTTCTATCTTCTGAACCCGAAGGTGCGGTTCGACCTCCTCGATCGATTCGAGATGCAGTAGTAGATCCTCTGATGGAGTTTTTTAAACGGCGCGGAGCATGGGAAATTCTGCTTTTTGTTGTTTTATATAAACTCGATACAGTGATTGCTACAGCGATGACCACCCCTTTTATGCAAGAAATGGGTTTTACTAAAACCGATATTGGTACGGTAACTAAGGGATTTGGTTTAGTAGCCACTCTCGCAGGGACAGCGTTTGGTGGAACGATGATGGTTCAACTAGGAATGCTGAGATCTCTTTGGCTATTTGGTATTTTACAAGGAATAGCAGCGTTATCTTTTATGGCGTTAGCTAGTTTGGGTCATCATTATCCAATGATGGTGACCGCTATTGCTACTGAGAATTTTTTTAGTGGTGCTGGAACCGCAGCTTACTCGGCCTTTCTCATGGGCATTTGTAATCGACGCTATACTGCAACGCAATATGCCTTGCTCTCAAGTTTGATGGCACTCACGCGTCAAGTAGGAGCAGCTCCGAGTGGGTATTTAGTTAAATACTTTGGATGGCACCAGTACTTTTTATTTTCGATTATTGCTTCAATTCCGGGACTGCTGTTGTTGACGCGTTACTCTAAATGGAACAGCGCTCATCTCACTCAAGAGATTTAGTGCTGTCATGGTGATTCGAGTTCTGCGCGGATTTGAGTGAGCAGTTGTGTCGCGGCTTCAGTGTCCAGAGACTTTGCTGGCCATTGGATGGGAAGGCCATGAGTTGTGTCGAATTTTGGAATAATATGAAAATGAACGTGAAAAACAGCCTGATGGGCCATACTCCCATTATTTTGAAGAATATTGTAATTTTGAGTTCCCGTGGCTTTCATGACAGCTCGACAGATACGGGGAAGAACCCTTCCGATTGCAGCAGCCGATTCATCTGAAAGTTGATCCAAAGTTGCTGCTTCTTCTTTAGGGATAACCAAAGTGTGCCCGGTACTTAAAGGTTGAATATCGAAGAATGCCAGGACATGAGCGTCTTCGTAAACTTTGTAACAGGGGATTTTTCCATCAATTATTTTTTTAAAAATGGTTTCAGCCATGAAACCGATTCTCTTCAAATTTTTTAAAATAGCAATCTTAGATCGGAGCTTTAGGAATTCCATGAACTGAAAGTGCTCGATCAAAATGCTTAAAAGTTTGACGCGAGTCATCTAAGAGTTGTCGTCCTGGACAAAGAATTGGCTCATTAGGAAAATCGAGTTCTGTTTCTGGATCGAGATGCGCTCGGCCGCATTTCTCTTCGATTTCTTGAAGAACGAGTGCAAGCCTACGTTGATCTTGTTCAATTGTGAGTTCAAGCTCCGCAATTCCCTGCGCGACATAGCGATAGAATTTAGGAACTTCAACGGACCACAGAATAGGAGGAGAGTATAGAGCTTTAAGATGTGGCAAACCGTGAGATTTTTTTCTAAACGCAACGCTGGTGTTGAGATCCACTACCTCGGCAAATTCGGTTTCAACCCAAAAATGAAAATTTTCACCCCAGCATCCCGCCCAAACAATCTGCATGTCCTCTAAAACTTCGATCCAGGCTACTTGGCCATACATGATACGGGCTTGAATATTGAATTTTTTAAGCGCTTCCACACAGGCAGCAGCTACTAAAAGTGGATAATCAGATCGATCCCCTGTGATTCGATCAATTGTGCGAGTCACGACTCGGGTGACATTAGCGATGATGGGAAGAGGGGTATGAGTAAGCTGAGGCGTTGAATTTTTTGACATAGTCGACATCTTTAATGAGATGACGCGCAACTTGCCAGAGTCTACGTTGTTTGTGAAGAGTTTATCTCGAGGTTTTCCAGGCTTGCCAAGCAAAACCGAGCCAACCTACCAAAAAGGAAACTCCACCGATCGGCGTGATCGCGCCTAAGAATTTAATCCCTGTGATCGATACGGCATAAAGACTCCCCGAGAAAAGGAGAATACCCATGAAAAACGCCCAGCCTATCCAATAAGGGGGCTCAGTCGAAGAATGCTGAAATAAGTAGTTTGTCCATACACCGAGGCCAATTAAAGCAAGTGCATGGTACATTTGGTACTGAGCACCTGTTTGGAAAATAGAAAGAGAACGAGGATCAAGTATTAAGGTTAGGGCATGGGTGCCAAAGGCGCCCGCAGCTACCCCAAAAAAAGCTGCAAAGGATCCAAGAATTACCCAAAAATTTCCAGGACCCCAGTCTTTCATCATAGGAGTTCAATTCCTCGTAAAATCGTATCTCGAAGTTGTTTAGGAGCAAGCTCAATGATTTTGATGAGTTTTTGAAGCCCAGATTTTTCCCAAGGAGCTTTGAGTTTCCACTGAGCATTGAGTTCTAAAAGTTCGTACTGAAGTAGCCAATCATTTGGATAGTGGTTGTCCAAATTTTTTTGAATATTTTGCAACTCGACTATCGTGTTTTGAGAGATTTTCCCCTCTTTTGATGCAATTTCTCTGAAAGTTCTGACTTTTTGATAAAGTTCGTTGAGCTGTTGGTTTTCTGGCGTCAGATTGGTTTTTGGTTTCCCAGAAGCTTGCTTGAGGCCTCCTGTAACTTTGAGATAACGTGTGCGATCTGCGGCGTGTCCATAGACTGAGGTCACGACAGTTCCGCAAGCCATGTCAAAGGTACCCCATTCTGGTTGGAATAAAATGACATTTCCCTTTCGAACGGTGCAGTTTTCGAAACTTAGGATGACATTCTTTCTATTTTTATTGACGTGCCCGATGAGTTGCCCTTCGACGATGACACCTGATTCAAATTCAAGATGACCGCCTTTTTTTAGAGCATTGAATTCATCAGCAGAAAAATCTGCCGCTGAACGTTTTGATTGGGGTAGGGCTTGTCCATTGATTCGAGTAACAGGGCCAATGGGAGTGCTAAATCCGTGTAAGTGATAATCAGGACCTTGGTTCTCGATTTCATGATTTTGATAGCAAAGTTGAGTAGGTCCTTGGAATTTCAAATAACAAGCAGCGCCTCGGTCATCTTTCATGAATTCAGTCAGAGTTCCGCTGATTTGAATGCCTGATTCTAAAACGGTGGTAGTGGTTGTTTTGGCTTGAGCTGCCTTTTCTAGGCTTTCAACCCCGCCTTTTTGGTAACTCATGCGTGAAGCAAGGTCGTTCAACCCTCTTTTGAGCGTTTGAAAATCAGGTGCAAGAAAAAGCTGGGGTTGTGGGCGAGTGATATCAAAGGAGAGGTCAACGCAATCGACTGAAAATGGAACTTTTGATACCTCAGGACTCAGGCAGTCATAACTTTCGCTGACTGAAGAAAGAAGTCCTGCGCCATAGATCTTTGGTTCGTTAGGAGTTCCGATCAAGCCATATTCAATGGTCCACCAACCCATTCGCCCCAGTTGAGAGGCTTCGCTGACATGGTCAACAGCGGCAAGGGCGTGATCGAGCTGTTTACGCGCTACTTCAATCGTCTCTCGAGTAGAATGGGGGTCTTCTTTAACTTCAGATAAATTTCGAACTGCTTCGTACACCGCAAGATCTTGACTCGAATAAATCGCTTTTTCAGCTAATTCTCCGTAGTGATGAAGGTAGTCCGCATATTCTGCATCCGCAATAATCGGTGCGTGTCCTGCTGCCTCGTGAACAATATCTGGCGCGGGAGTGTAAGTGAGGTTTTCAATTTTTCGCATGTCGCAAGCAATCGGCATGATTCCTTTAGCGAGAAATTCCATGAACACGGCGGGAGGAATAAAACCGCTGACTGCTACTGCGCGCCACCCAAATTTTTTGAGACGCTCATCCATTTCGCTGATGAGTGGAATCCGGTCGGTAGAAATCCCTGTTTCGCGCAATCCATCTTGATACTTTTGGTGTGCGTGTTTTGCGAAGAATGCCTGCGAAATTTTAAGAATATAACGCCAGCTTGCATGATCCATGGCGGTGTAGAGGGAGGGCTCTTGTTCAACGATATAAGTCTTTAAATAATCAGGGATGAGTTCGTGATCATGTTGGGTTTTCATATCTTATCGAAAGATAGCTTAATCCCTTGTATGATGCTAGTTCGGATTTAACACAGAAAGCCGGGACTGTTTTAATGTCCTGTGTTAAATGAATAAAACTATGATGTATCACGAAGAAGAACACAAAGGTCCTATCTGGACTCATCCCTATTTTTTATACGTGATTCTTACCCTTGTCCTTTTCCTCTTTCTCCTCATTATGGGATGGTTTGCTTGGAGTAACGGTTGGATTCCAAACCGAGGAATTGGTTAGGTTCACTCCTTAAGAAGTGGTCGGAGGCGTCTCTTTAGGTGTAGCGTCTCTGGGTTTAATTACTGGAAGTGGTTTTGGATTTCCGGAAGCATCAAGGACTGGCAGTGGTCTGCGTTCAGGGCGAGGGCGGCGGTTGCCTCGTTCATTTTGATCGCCGCGATTTTGATCACTGCGATCTCGACGATTCTTGCCGTTTTTATCATCACGTTTTCCATTTTTTTGGTCACGTGGATTACGTCCGCCTCGTGCATCGCGTCCTTGCTTGGGATTGACTTTTTCTTGAGGTGCTTGTTTTGAGCGAAGGGGAGGATAGTATTCGAGAACGTAGTAATGATCCCCTTTTTGTTGAGCAGAGTAGGGGGCTTTTTCGCCTTCGCTCAGAGAGAAAACAACCACTCGCTTCAGGTCATTTAATTTTTTCTTGGAGCCGTCTGCAACAGCCAGAGCATTTAGGATGAAATTCAATGCATCCCCTTCGAGCTTCAGGGATTCGCCTATGGCTTGAGGTAGTTCTTCGGCTGGTTTTCCGGCTGTCTGGAGTTCTTGTTGAATTTTGGAAGCGTTTTTTAATCGGGTTGCGTCAAACTCTGTGATCGTCTTCATAATTCAACGCTCTTAACATAGCGAATGATGCCTTGAAAAGAAAAAGCCCGGCTAGAAAAAATCCAGCCGGGCTTTTTATTGTAGTCTGTTTTAAATAGCGGATTACAGAATTCGAGCAGAAACCAATGCGCCAAATTGGGTTGCGTTCAAATTCACTTTGCCACCTGGGAAAATCTCAATCCACGGATTGAAGGTGATGCTCGGTGTTAAGTTGAGTGCAAGGCCCAGAGTGAGATCGGTTGGATCTTTAGCAGCCCACTGAGTCAACGACTGGCCAGCGTAGTGAGTGGCGTCCATTTCGTAGGTTAAAGAAAGACTGGCAGTTTGATTGAATTCATAATTGAGGAACGGAGCAAGGTACGCATCTAAGATAGCCACATCTTTTTTGGCGTTTTGTCCATAAGCATAACCTTTGACGAAGGAGTAAGCGCCGAGGCTCCAATGACTGTTAGGAATTTGGTAAGTCGAAGTTTGCCAGAATCGTACAGAGGTGAGGAGGTTTCTGTCACGAGTTCTTTGGGTAACTGGAATCGATGCTCTGAGGTCGACTGCCATGGTGAAGTGGCCGGTTTTAATGAAATTGCCATTAGAGACTTTGAGTGCTGGATCTGCAAGTTCAAAGCTTCCTTTGGAGAACATAGGTAAAGGATAGTAATTAAAATTCAAAATAGATCCTACGACGACGTTGGGTGTGATTTTGTACCCCAGATTGAAGGAGTTTCTTAAAACAATTCGATTAGAGGGATCGATACGGACATTTCCTTGATCATCGGGTTGATAGCCCGAGGGATTGCCCAAGGATGGACCAGAAAAAACGCCTGCATAACTAGCACTGAATGGTTGGCTTGATTTTACTGAAGTCGCTTTTTCAGTGGTCGAGGTAGTAGTGGCTACAGAAGTTGTGGGCTTTAAGGCTGCGGATGCAGAATGGATGAGGTTGAAACTCAAAGCAAGTGCCGCAAAAATCTGAAGACTGCCTCGAACGGATTTGTGCTTTTCTTGAGAAAGGCTAAAGAAAAGGCTCATAGAAAAATCTCCTTCGATAATACGAATCAATAGCCATTCTTAGCCAATGAATAGGTCAAACTTCCGGTTTAGACCTGAGTTAATGTTGAATTTTCTGAAATTACGGGCATTTTTTATGCTGCGTAAAAAGAGTCAGTCCCTTTAAGCAAGGAACTTGCCAAATGCATCTTTTGATGTGCCGGTTCTGTTTTGTCAAGAGTTTCGGCACCTATCCATTTTTTAGACAAATAGGAGATTTGAGGACAGATGTATAAAAGTTCCTCAACTGTCTAAAGCTTAAACACTTGAGAATTTCGAAAGTATGACCTTGAAACGGATCGTTTTTTAATGCGACAAGTTTAAAAATAAGGTAATTAAGCGCCATTCATGCAAAAGTATATTCGTTGTATTTTTGTGCTTTTTTATTCATAAATCAGGGTATTTTTGAAGGCATTCCTCAAAATTTTGCTATTCCTGCTGATACAGAGACTGCTTGTTTTGAAGTTTTTAATCATTCTCCATTAGCTCTTCTCTCTGAACACGTTGAACTCAAAATTGAATCTTTTGATGATTTAATCCGAGCCTTTACTCAAGGATTTGTACCGGATTTGAACAACGCTTCTCAGCGAGATGCTTTTGAGATTTATCGACGTTTGCGATTTGGCGATCCCGATACGATACTCAATTCAGGTAGTCTGGATGAAATTGCGAGAATTCTGAGGAGAAAACCTGAGCTAGAAAAAGAACCTTTTCGAAACATCATTTTGAAAATTCAACAACGAACCTATCCAGGCCAGTAACTGAAGAACTCGAGGCTTATTTAAATTCTCAAATCGCTTCTGCTGGTCAAATTCGCGCCAATCTTTTTAAACTGGTCTACAAAGTTGTTCTTTAGGTAAAATCAGTGAATCGATTCGTTGGTGTTAAATTTGCGCATTTATAGTTTCTTATGAAGCTAAAATGCCCAGATTCTGAGTGTATTTCCAAAAAACCAAGTCCAAGTTCGAGATCTATCATCCGAAAAGGGAGATTTTTTAGAAAGTCTGATGGTCAATGGATTCGACGGTATCGTTGTTTAGATTGCGGTAGAAATTTTTCATCAGCCACTTTTAATCCCTGCTTTATGCAAAAAAAGCGGAAGCTCAATTTTCAGATCGGCCTCTTTCTGAGTTCAGCTGTCTCTCAGCGTAGAACAGCTAAACTTCTGGGAGTCTCTCGAAAAACGGTTATCAGGAAATTCCGATTTCTAGCTGAGCAAAGTAGACTCAAGCATGACGAAT